>Ga0316221_1004507_pt1 | contig 10486 bp, 10 predicted proteins | sample TBH18007metaG_FD_206003 | JGI IMG/M metagenome (GOLD analysis project Ga0316221, IMG submission 206003) | Freshwater microbial communities from Trout Bog Lake, Wisconsin, USA - TBH18007 | ecosystem: Environmental > Aquatic > Freshwater > Lake > Hypolimnion/Profundal zone | place: USA: Wisconsin... | reverse complement strand
CACGTGGCCAATTTCACCATCCGAGGCGCCGAGTTTGTGTCCGTAAAGCTGCTTAACACATCGTAACATAAGCTTGTCTCTTTCAAATGAACCCGATCAACGGCTGGCGATTAGCTTTCGCACGTCGAGGTTCTTGGTTTCGTAGGTTCTTCCCTAGCTAATCACGGGCCAACCCGGAAACCCATTTCCTACTCTATTGATTCCGAACTACTTATATCGAAGTGTCGTGGCTGTGCGCGCTCCCGGATCCGGGTGGAGGCATTGCAACTTGCACGGGCTATACGGGCGCGGCGTGCAAATTGCTTTCTCCCATCCCGCCGAGTGCCAGCAGGCGACAGACCGTGCTCGCGATTATCAACTCTTCGTTCGTGCGAACCACACGCACGGCCACGCGGCTGGCGTCCCGGGAGCTGATCGCCGCGTGGCTCGTATTCCGCGCCACGTCCAGTTCGACGCCAAGAAAACCCCGGCCCTCGGTCGCTTCGGTCCCGGCCTGGCCTGCCAGTTCGCTCATCAGAAAGGAATAGGATAAGCCGTGAAAGCCGTATCGCCGAACGCCTTGCGCTGCGTATCGGCGCAGGATGGGCAACAACTGCGCCACCCGCGGCAGGTCATGGTGAAACGCCGTGTCAAAACAGGCCACTTGCGGCAATTCCGGGAACCGCTGGTGAAACGCCTCGGCTAACAGAAGTTCTTCCGGCAAATGCTCCGGATCGAAAGGGGTGATCGCCTGCAGTTCCGTGACCATCTCTTTGGTGATGAGTTGGGGTTCAAAGTACTTAGGGCCCCCATGTACGACGCGGTGTCCCACCGCCGACACCCCCACCCGGCCGAGGCGCCGCTGGATCCAATCCATCAGCGCGCCCACGGCGACCCTGTGGTCCGGCGTCGCCAACTTCCGCGAGAAAGTATCCCCGTCGACCATGCCACTGACCCGCATGACAGTCTCGGGCAGTCCAATCCGCTCGATGCTGCCCGCCAGAAGGCTTCGGAGTGGCGAACCGGTTTCGAACAAGGCGAACTTGATGCTCGACGAGCCCCCGTTGATCGTCAGGATGCTAGGGGCCATAATGGGTTATCGGGGCCACAGGCGTCGCCTTTCTTGCAAGGCAGCCGACACCCCGTCGGAGTGCGATATCAAGCGCCGCATACCCTCGGCCCGATCCTCCAGGGACTCGAAACCCTCGACCTCAGTGGACAGCAGGCCGTAGGCCGGGAGGGTGACCGGCGTTGGCAGGCTCATGTGCTTCGGAACTCCAGTGCGGCCACTTTCGCCAGACGGCGGCGATGACGCTCGGCGCCGCTGAACCGGGCGGCGAGGAAGGTCTGTACCAGTTCCCACGCCAGCGCCTGACCGACGACGAGTCCTCCGAGGCAGATTACATTCAGGTCGTCGTCCTCGACGCCTTGGTGGGCCGAGAAGGTCTCGTGGATGAGGCTGGCCCGGACCCCGGCCACCTTACTGGCGGCAACGGACGCTCCGACACCACTTCCGCAGATGGCCACGCCGCGCGCTACTTCCAGCCTGGCCACCGCGCGAGCCAACGGCACGATGAAATCCGGATAGTCGTCATCCGGGTTCAATCGGCGGTCACCGAATTCCACGACCTCAAAACCCGCCGCGCGCAATTTGAGGACGAGTTGCTCCTTCAATTCAAATCCACCGTGGTCGGCGGCGACACCCACGCGTCGGGGTTTGCTCGCCAATTCTGCCTCTAGCTGGTCGTTCGGAGGTTCGCTCATGGGGCCATGGCCGGTAAGACGGATGCGCCTTTGTGCCTTCGATTCTGGCGGCAAGGAGGACACCAAGAATCCCTGCGCCATAAGGGGACGCTTCGGTAATCAAGGATAGAATGCCCGATAGAACCGCACGGCATCGGGGTAAGCGGTAGTGTCATTCGTCAGAAAGGGGCTGGTGTCGGGCGTCAAGGTGAAGAGAGTCGCCCAATTCGTCAGGTTTGCAGAGTGCTGCAAGGTGAGCTCAAAGCCCGGCGTGTTCGTGATGACCAAGGTCACTGTGCCATTGTGCGCACGCGTGAGCGGGCCGAAGCTGGGCGGCATTGGCTGGTAGGACGGTCTCGTGACGGCATTGGCGTCCAGGGTGACCGCCGTCTGGGCCAGCAGTCGGCCGTGGAGCGACGCACCTGTTCGCAAGTTGATCCCCGCCTGCGAGAGGATAACTCCTTGGAATTGTGAGGTAGTCCCGAGGTCTACACCCACGCCCCCGGCGACCTGCCAAAAGATGTTCTGCGCCTGTGCGCCACCGATCAGGACGACCTTGGTAGCGCCGGCGATGGTAACATTGCCGGCGATCTGGAAGATCCAAACCGCATTTGGGCCGCCCGATAGCGTCACGTCCGTAGGTATGGTGACACTGGTACCCCATTTGTAGAGGCCCGGTGCGAGGGTCATTCCGCCAATATTTCCGCTCCCCAGTTCGGTAAAATCCGGCAACGTACGGCCCGCCGCGTCGGTGTACGCGGTTTGCATGTCACTTACCGCCGTGGTTAGATTGGCGGGCGTGGGAGACGCATAGTCGGCGGCGTATGCTTTTCCCGTCAGTTGTGACGAGGTCGAGAAGTTGCCGGTACTATCCCGAATTAATGAAAACCCCGTGATGGCGGTCGAGCCGATAGGGCTCACCCCAATATCGCCTGTCACCGCCGAAGGCGGAACGGTGCTGATTCCTGATTTTGCCAGAATGGCATAATCTCCGGCGGTTCCCAGGTTCACCGGCAATTGGGCGCCGATGGCGGCGTGGTGGACCAGGAAAACGGCGAACGTCAATCCCGCGATGGATCGCGCCAGGGGTGAAACGGCGCCCCTGGCAGGGCTGGTTTTCGCATTAGTTCGATATCTACTGATGTGGTGGTGTTGGTTCATACTCGCCACTCGGTGAGGCGTTATTGTTATGTTCATAAACTCTTACTTCAGTAGCAGGTGAAGGACCAACCGGGCGGCTGGCGATCTAAACGATTCACGCCAAGTTACGTATGCGCTTTATTCGGCGAGCACTGCCGGCGGTGGAACCATTGCATGTTGCACTAGGATCGGCTGGGAATCGTGCATTTTGCGCTCCCGGCAACGGTGTCAGATGCTCCGCCCTGCCGAGGCTCTTCCGCGGTTCACTCACGACGCCAGGATTCTCCGCGAGGGGGGGATTGGATTCACGGCTTAACTCCATCCCGCTGAAAATGCTGACGCACCATCGCCACCATCTGCGGCTCGGTCATTTTGTCCTTCGTCTCCACCGTGATGGTGTGCGGCCCTGGGGTTTTCTCGAGACGCTTTTTCAACTTGCCCTTGGCCTCGCCGGGGCCAAATATCAAGATCGCCTGGGCCGCATGGAGCTGCGCAATGACCTCGTCGTAGTAACGCGCCAGGTGGCCAATGTATCACTTTTTGCGGGCTCGCTTTAGCGGCGTGGTGAGTCGCTCTTGGCGGGGCACAGCCCATCAAGGGCTCCGAGGATGGCCTTCCGCACGGCGGGTTCGGCGAGATTCCCGAGATGGCCGCCTTGCTCGAACACGGTCAGCCGGTCCTCGCCGAAGGTGGTCTGAAACCATGCCAGGTCCGCCGCTCCCAGAAGAAAATCGTTCCGATTCACGATCAGCCGGACGTTTTGGTTGGCGTGGAGGGCGGTCCCGAAGGGTAGCAGGCTGCCGGCCCGGTCCAGGTTCTCGGCCGTGTCCAAATTAGTGCCTCGACCGGAATAGTAGGGGATCACCAACTTCCGAAGATAATCCTGGTAGGAAAACCCGAGGATCTCCTTATATGCCGCCGTTCGGTGCCAGGACCGAATCTGGTGCTCCAGTACCCCCCGGTTGTCTCGCTGCTGGCTGCAGAAGATGGCGTCTCGCAACGTGAAGCGGAACGACAGGCCAATCAAGAACCTGGACTCGATGCCACTGAAGGGCAGAGCGGTATTTGGGGGAGGCAAGTGTCTGCTCAACGCCGCCACTTTCAGGAAGGTGTTTTCGAGGTTCGCGGCTCGTTCGGCAGCGGGCCACTCCAGCGGGGCTTGGTAACACTCGTCCAATTGGGACAAGCCATAAAGCAGCCGCACCGGTGAACTGATGGCGACGTAACGGTCAAAGCTGATCCCCGGTGCCGGGTTGGTCGACCCAGTAGCCGCCAGGAAGAGAGATTGGAACCCGCCCAAGGAGTAGCCCAGGAGAACCTTGGCACCAAGCTGTCCCGGATAGGCTTTCCCCAGTTGTTGGTCAATTTCCCCCAACGCGACCCGAAGATCATCCACGTCGACCGGCGCGAAGCCAGGGAGTCCCGTGGTGGCGGCGTTTTCCATGAACTCGAAGTTGAAGGTGCTGCTAACGCATACGGCTGAAAAGCCCTGTTGGTACACCAACTCGGCCAGGGCCAAGGTTGAGTCCGTAAGGCGATGTGAACCCAACCCCGGGACGATATAAACCACGGGGGCTCGTTGCGGTTGCATCCAAACATTGAACTTCAGTTTCCTGCCGGTCGTGGGAATTAGGACCGACCGCGTCTTGCCGAGATTCGGGAACTTGGCATCTTGGAATTTGAGGAAGGCAAATTGCAGGGTTTCCAGCGAGGCGGGGTCCGTCTTTCCGGTCACCTGGAAGTCAGCGACCCGGTTTTTCCGCACGAACGTCCAGGCATATTGGAGCTCGGAGTAGGCGTCCAACTTGGAGCGGGCGGCACGCACGGACGCATCTACGGTATCGCTAGTGTTGTTATACAGAATCCCATAGGAAAGATAGGTGTAGGGACTCACGTAGGTGAGGGGATTAGCCAGGTTGACCGGGTACGGAGCGATGTAGGTCAACGGGTCGGCGGCGGTGTCCGCAGCCAATCCCAGGGTATCCCGCTCGCTGCTTGGCCCGAAGACCGGCAGCATAATGTAGCAGGCCGGCTGCCAACCCCACTGGCCAAAAGTCTGGCCAAAGTCCGCGTCCGATTTCGGGATCTTCCACTTGCCGGCCACGTCGAAGAACCCGGCCACGCCGACCGTCGTGTTACAGAAGAAGCCATAGGTTTCATCGCGCGCTCCGCTCCACTTTCCTTGCAGCAGGTTGTTGATCAGCCGCCCCGGGTAAGTGATATTCCTGCCAAAATGCCCGATGCCTTCCCGGATCGGTTTGACGACGATGAACCGATAAACTTGGGCCGTGGGTTTGACCACGGCGATCAGGATCCCCTTGTTGATGCTGTAAACCACCCGATTGAACGGTTCAATGGGATCGGGAACCGATGCCGGCAGCACCACGCCCTCGCCCCGGGCGCCGCTCCAGTTGGGCGTGGCAGCCGACTCGGTGGGAGGGGACGAAGGAGTTTGGGCCAGGGAACTAGCCACCAGGCTCCATCCCAGTGCGAGGGTCAGGGCGATGTTCATTTTGCGTCGAGGCTTTTGGCGGCACCACCACTCAAGGGTTCTCCGACCGATCCGTGATGACGCCACTCTGGGACAAGGTCGGCGCGATGGTCATGTCATTGATCACGTTTTTCACGCCGATGATGTCAGTCGCTAGTTTGGCCACGAGCGTCTTTTCGGCCAGGTTTCGGGCCACGCCACTGACCGTGACGACGCCCTCGGTGGTGTTGACCGTGGTGTGGATGAAACTGGTCGAACGATGTGAGAGCAGGGCGAGCTTGACCTGGGCGGTGATGGAGGCGTCGTCGATCTTCTCGGACTCGCTCTCACTTGCCTTGAGGGACACCTCGTCCACGGTCATCGCGTTCGTGACCCGCAGTACCCCTTTGACGTCCTCCGCATATTCGGTGGCCAATTCCTTCTGTGCCATGCTCGTGGCGGCGCCGCGCAAGGTGATGACGCCATCCCGAATGTCCACCTCCGTCTTGCTGCCGCTCACGTTGCGATGCAGCGCCAACACGCTCCGCACCTTGGCCCGGATCCAGGTATCCGATTCCTCCGTTCCCTCCAGTTTGACCACCAGGCGATTGTCCACCTTTTGGACGCCCGGCAGGCCGGCCACGGTTTCCTGGGCCAGGTACTTGTGGCTGGTTTCGTTGACTTGTCCGGTCAACGTGACGAATCCGTTCTTGGACTCGACCTTGATGGCATCCTCCTGAAGGTACATCTTGCAGGCGTAGGATTTGCTGAAGGCTGCCTCAATGCGCTCGTCCGTTTCGGAGGCGCGCAAGGGCAGGATCGAGACTAAGACAACGCCGGCAGCGACCAGCGCGAAAGTGTGGTTTATAGGGCTTGTTGACATAATGGTCCGTTCTAGAGGTCAGCTATCGAATTTCGATCAGCGCACCGCGACGGCTTTCACAGGAATCGTAGGTGCCACGTCCTTGCCCTGCTCATTAATCACTTCGGTTACGCCGGCTAGTGCCCACATCCCGTTGACGATTCTCTTCCGTTCCGACCGATCGATCGAAGTTCCGCCCATCGACACCGCCCCGTTGTGAACCGACGCCCACAAAGGGTAGTTGATCCCCTTATCGGCCATGAACATGAGGTAAATCTTATGGGAGATAGCCCAGTCCGCCGCCTGGCCGGGCGTCAGCATGGGTTCGGCGATCGGAGCTCGCTGCTCAGTATAAACGGGCGCCGCTTGCAGGTCTCCATAAGCGGGTGAGTCTTTCGGGGCGGAGGCGCAGCCCACCGCCAGTGTGAGCGGTAGCGCGAGCCAAATGAGCGTTGGGTGCTTTAGCAGCTTATGCCACTGACCCGCGGGGGACGTGGCGGCCTTGGCAGTTCGGGGAGAGCTATCACTGTTTAGAGTGGTGTTGGACATAAATATATCTTTGGTATTCGTGGTGGATGCTTAACGTGTTGTTAACTCCTATTTGACAGCGATTGAGTCCTTTTTCATCGGGAGCCCCTTCCTGTCTCTGGCATACCCTAGCGTGGATCGTGCCAGAAGCGGCCCTGCCTTGCCGGGGCGCCCCATTCCGACCGAGGTCTCGGTTGCCGGAAGCCACCTAACCTCCTTGCCCGCAACGAACGCCGTCAGTGAGTTCTCCGGGGATGAGGCCCAACCTGATTTCACACGACGTCCTGGCGATCTACTCCGGTGCTCCTGGCCGTCCAACAAAATGCCTGTTATGCCCGATCGTCGCGTGCAGGATGCATGGTGGGAAGGATAACCGAGCGAAACCGGAACCGGGTCGAAGCCGGCAGCGAAACGGAACGTTTTTCGAGACTGGAATGAACCGCCAGCGTCGCAGCGCGGATGCCTTCGGCCGCGCGGTCCACTCATCCTAACCCGCGGATGAGGGCATCCGCGCTCCGCCACGTAACATCGCCGTCCCGGTGGGCCGGCCTTGGCCACCTAAGCGATAGCCGGAAGTCTAGCGCGAGGAGTAGGGGCTAAAGCGTCTTGCTGTCCGCCGAGAATTGTCTGGCAAAGGCGAGGAGATGGTCGGCGATTTCCTGGTTGGCCTGATCTTTGGAGAGTTCGCCTCGACCAAAGCGCTCGAAGTGCCTGGCGATCAGCGAGACCGAGCGAATGGAATTTGAAGCCGCGGCGGATACGGCGTTGTTCAGACTGATGCACCAGGGCGTAAGCGTCAGCGCCTCCAGCAAATCCGCAGCGGCCAGGTAAGCATCGACCTTCGCCTTATCCTGCCCCTCCGCTTCGAAGATCTTCGCGCCGTAGGGTTGTCCCCCGAATTGCGCATGAAAGGTGTCGAGCCGGTGCCTGAGGTGGGCCTCCTCGGCGGTCGGAGAGCCTATGAACGCGCGTTCGAGACGCCGGAACGAGTGGAAGGCCTCGCAGTACTCCCGGTTTTGCAGCATGTGCTCGAAGGTGGGCATGCCGAAGAGCCCTTGCTCCATCATGAAGGACATCAGGTGGTCGTGGTCGACCTCGGTGCCGAGAATAAACAGGGCGGTGGACAGGAAAGACCGGCTATGCTCCTTGCTCCCGGTCAGGTCGCTGACCAGGGAAGCGTTGGCTTGGGCCGCGCTGGATTTCAGCATAAAACCCAGCAGGTGCTCGAAGATGGCTCGGAAAAGCCGGCAGGTTAATGGCGCATTACCCGAAAGCAGGGGTTTCAAGCCGTCGAGCGGGGCTTCGCGGTCCGCGCCAGGCTGTGCCAGTGCCGCCAGCGGCTCACGGTCCGGGTACGCCGAGCCCTGGGGAAGAGCGCCCATCGTACCTCCCGGCTGGGGACCGGACCCGTTTTGCCCGGCCGGCGCATTTTCGGGGTTCACTGACACAAGCAAGCCGCTCAGCAGCACCCGCGAGTGGTCGAAAACGCGACCGACGTGATCGCTAACGGAAGGTTCACCCCAGATCATGACGAACCTCTGAACGCCGATCATCGACGCGATGGCCTGCGGCTCTTTGAGGATGGACTCCTCCACGCCGATAAGTCTGCTCAGTTCGCACAGACCTTCTTTGAGGGATCTTTGGTTGGAGGACTGGGGAAGCCTGCGCTTCAACTCCGATGCGTTTTCAAGGAACTTCAGGTACTGGTGCAGGGTCTTAAGCGTCACGTTGGACATAGCACGTTCTTCAGTAGCAAATCGCAGGCCAACCTGAAACCTGTCGATTTAACCCATTCAAACCAAGCTGATTAGGCGGCCAGACCCTCCCGGTGGCGGGTGGTCGGGAGTTGGTCGGGGCTTTGCACCTTGCACGGCGCCCGCCGCCGAACCACGCACTTTGCCCGGCAACTCGTCGGCCCGTGTTGGGCCCCTTGCGACGGGGTGGGGGATTTCCCCTATAGACAGTGTGCCAGAAAAGATTGATGTTAAAACCAGGCGTTTGGGCGGGGGATGAGGGACCCAGAGGCCGGTTGGCCGCTCCGCTGGCGGCGGATCAGTTCGGACAAAACATGGAACGTGAATCAAGCACGCTGTCAGGACGATATCTGACCGCGCTGCGAAAATACTTAGACCGCGGCGGGCTCGCGAGCTTGCAGGCGGCGCCCCGGTTGGGTGGCCAGGCCATCCGCCTCGGATTGGAGATCTTGGATCTGGCCAGGGTTCACGAGCAAGCCATGGCCAGGCTTGGTTCCTCCAGCGCCCCGCCGGAGATGGAGAAACGGGCGAGACTGTTCTTTGCTGAGGCCGTCACCCCGATCGAGCGGAGTCACCCAGCCGCGCTCCAGGCCAGCGCCAACCTGGGGAAAATAAATAAGGCTCTGGATCGGCGCACGCTGGACTTGGCCGCATCCCACCGGGCGTTGAGACAGGGCATTGTCCGCCGCAAGGCGTCCGAGGAAGCCCTGGAAAAGAGCGGGGTCCACTCCCAAGAACTGCTCCATGAATCGCGTCGACTGCAAGCGCACCTGCGGCGTTTGACCCAGCGAATTCTGACCTCCCAGGAGGGAAGCCGGGCTCAGGTCAGTCGCGATCTCCAGGATGAAATCGCCCAAACACTTCTCGGAATCAATGTCCGCCTACTGACCTTGAAGAAACAAGGCGCGGTCAACGCCCAGAGCTTCAAGAAAGGCATTGCCAATACGCAGCGGCTGGTAGATAAGTCCGTAAAAACTGTCAAACGGTTCGCCCGTGATTTCAAGAGACCCCATGAAGCTTGAATTGGCCGGCTTAGCTCGGCACTACCTGGCGGCTCTGCGAGGGCACCTCGAACCGAGCCGTACGGCCAGTTTGCAACCGGCACACCGGTTGGGACACCGCGCCGTGACGCTCGGCCTGGAGACGCTCGACCTGGCCAAACTACACGAGCAGGCGTTGATGAAACTGGTTTTGGCACGCTACACTCCGCCCGTCCTTGAGTCGATGATCCGCCGGGCGGGGGAGTTTTTTGCCGAGGCCGTTGGCCCCATCGAGGAGACCCATCGCCTCGTTTATGAAACCAAGGCGGAAGTGGATCGGCTAAATCAGAGGTTGCGCGGCCGCAACGAGGAGCTCGCGGCCTCCAACCGGCAGTTAAAGGAGGAGGTCCGGCGCCGCAAATCGGTGGAGGAGTCCCTCAAGAGCAGTGAACTACACTACAGCCGATTACTGGATCAGTCGCGGCACATGCAGGAGGAGTTGCGTTTGCTCTCCCGCCAATTGCTCTTCGCGCAGGAAGAGGAACGCAAGAAGATCAGCCGGGAATTGCATGATGTCATCGCGCAGACGTTGACCGGCATCAATGTGCGGTTGGCCACGCTGAAAATGAAGGCCGCGCACAACACCAAGGGTCTCGACCGCAGCATCGCTCATACCCAGCGGCTGGTGGAGCAGTCTGTGGCAATCGTGCATCGCTTTGCCCGTGAGTTGCGCCCGGCGGTCTTGGACGACTTGGGGCTGGTCGCCGCCCTCCACACCTTCATGAAGCAGTTCACGACCGAGACGGGTATCCGCGTGAGTTTGTCGGCTTTCGCCGAGGTTGAGCAGTTGAGCGGTGACCAGCGGACGGCCCTCTATCGCGTGGCTCAGGAAGCGCTTACTAATGTCGCCCGTCACGCGGAAGCCAGCCTCGCCGAAGTGCAGATTCAGAAGCTCGATGGTAGCATCTGCATGAAGATCAGCGACAACGGCAAAGGCTTTCACCAGGAGCAACTACACCATCCGGGAAAG
>Ga0316221_1004485_pt1 | contig 10538 bp, 15 predicted proteins | sample TBH18007metaG_FD_206003 | JGI IMG/M metagenome (GOLD analysis project Ga0316221, IMG submission 206003) | Freshwater microbial communities from Trout Bog Lake, Wisconsin, USA - TBH18007 | ecosystem: Environmental > Aquatic > Freshwater > Lake > Hypolimnion/Profundal zone | place: USA: Wisconsin... | reverse complement strand
CCCGGGGAGGGGGGGAGGGAGCCGGCGGGCCGGCGCTGGAGGGGGGGAGGGGGGAGGGCCAGGGGGGGCGATCGCGGGACCAGCCCATCCGAGTCGCCCAGGAATTCACGAAGTACAATGGTCCCTGTATCTCCGGCCCGAACCACAGGCGGTCCCTGTATCGCCGGCCCGAATCCAGCGTCAGCACCTCAGCCAGTCAGGGGCTTCTTGGCGTGGTCTGTGGGCCAGCACATGACCCACGAGTTGATGTAGTACCACTTGCTGCCAGTGCCTGGATGACCGATCTCGTCGCTCTTCCCCAACGGAAAGAGCTGTTGCTTGCGATTTCGCAGCTCTGCAGGGATGGTCCCGTGGACGCCCACGGGGCTGAGAGCCAGCCTTCCCAAAATTCGGTTGATGGGCACGATGTAGGTCACTGGACGCGGCTCGGGCTGATACAACTGCTTCGTCCCGCTCTCGCCCGCCTCTCGCCACCAAGGAGGCGTGCTCCTGTGGTCCAGCAGGTTTTTGTTCAGTTTGTAAATGGTTTGCACAAAGTTCGTTAAGTTTGCAACTGGTTTACCTGAAAGATCCAACTGCTAGAAAAGGTTTGCACAAGGTTTGAATCAATTGGGTATACCAGTGTAAACTAATATATTTGTTTGCACAAGGTTTGTCTTTGGTTTACATATGGTTTACATCCAATGCAGATAAAATTGCAATTTTGCCTGCCCGGCGCGTAGTCGTACAGGCAATCGATCATGGCGCAGTCACAGTCCTTCAGCACGGACCTACCGTCGGCGTCCTTCATGTCCGTCCTCACCCTGATGCGGAACAGGAGCACCACGCGCCCGTACCAGCAATCTTCCAAAGTGACGTCGAACTCTGCGCGGGGTTTATCGCAAAACGGGGGCGGTGGCATGAAGAAGACATAGTCCATCCGCACTTTGTCGTGGTGGCTCCTGAACGGCCTGCAGTTGACAAACTGCACGCCGAAAAAGTCCTGGTGCCCGATATCCAGGCGGCTGAAGACTTGAATCTCGGGCCTGTCAAGGCCGCGTCCGGCGCCCAGGAAGCGGCCAGATCGCTGCACAACGCGCCTCATCAGCCTTCGAATCTGATGCCCATGCAGCTGATTGTGCCTCCCGTTTGTGGGAGGCAGCTTGATCCGACGACAAAACCAGTGGCTGCGAAAGTCGTGCAGGTAACAGGCAATTTTCCCCCGAAGGTATTTGAGAACAGAGTGTTCAACGACGTAGTCTGAGTCGCTTTCAGTCGACTTGGAAGTTCCAATCGTCTTGCCCAAGGCAGTCAAACCATTGTGGTTGCCAGTGTTGGCACCACCATGCAGGCAATGCATCAGTCTGTGAGGAGTCTGTGCCCTCCTCCAGATGTTGCATTGGAAAGTATCTGCTAGGCTACCCTTCGTCTTCCGGCTTCTTGACCCATCGTAGCGCCGATTTGCGAGCAGGACGGCTCCAGCTTTTGATTTTCGCCACGTGGGACCTTAAAAGAAGCCAGTGACATCAGAAATTTCGAACCAATTAGTTTACATAAAGGTTTGCTGATACCGACAACAAAGTTTACCATGAGCAAACCTATGTACATAAATCACTGTTTATTTACTCTAAGTTTGCATAATTTGCTCAAAATTTGCACTGTGTTTACACATTTGAATACACTACTTTTTCCCAGGAAAAAGTAGTGTATTCAGTAAACTTTGTGTAAATTCTGAGCAAACTTGTGCAAACAAAGAGTAAAACTTGTGCAAACCCCGGTTTACACAGTTTGCTCATCAAAAGTTTGCACAGTTTCCTTGGTTTACACAAAGATATGTAAACTCAATCTAAACCGAGTGCAAACCATGATCAATTTAATTCGGATGGCATGTGCACACAGTGTAAACATGGTGCAAACCTGTTTCGTCCAGGTGCCGCGCCAGCTCCATCGACGCCTCCACGTCCATGTTGTTCTGCAGGAGGCTCCCGCCGAACGAGGCCTGGTTGTTGGTCTTCCGCGCCTTGGTCTTGACGGCCGACTTCATCCGGCACTCCGTCGGCTGCGTCGACATGGTCCTGCAGCGGCCCACAGTGACGTAGTTGTCCGCCCAGTGCGTCATCGCGTGCGGCTTCTCCGTGCACCACCAGGACCGAAAATCCCCGTTCTGGAGCGTGACGCCGTACGGAAACACCCTCTGGAGGGTCTCCAGCGCGCCGCGGCTCATGGTGTCGAGGCGCTCGATTTCCAGAACCGTCAGGTCCGGGGACCGGTACATGTGATACGCCTGCAGGTACTGTTGGATGCCCCCAATGATGGGCCTGAACGGGTCCCGGACGCGGTCGCGAGGGCGCGCTTGCAGGCCGTTGAACCTGTTCAGCTCAGGCTGCGCCAGGCCGTCGAGAACAAAGACCAGGGCAAGCAGCACCTTGGCGACGTCGTTCGCGTCCACAATGGGCTGGGACCTTTCCTTCTTTTTGGTCTTGAGCTCCTTGTTAATCGTCTCGATTCCCTCAAGTATCTTTTGGCTGCCGAGCGTGAGCAGCGTCATGTGCTGCACTGTGGGCGAGTTGCAGAGCAGGAGCAGTTTTGCGTGCAGCCGCTTGACGAGCGGTTCATTGCGTAACCCAAGCGTCGCCTCCAGGTCACGCGTGGCGCGAACGGTGCTCTTGATGATCAGGCTGCTGATTCCGTGTTCGTTGCCGTGCATGGGGTCCTTCAAGGCCTGCCAGCGATCAGGACATGATCAGTGGTGTAAAGTCTGTGCAAACTCAATACGAATAAAGTGTAAACTCATATACACCAAAATGTAAACCTGTTGCGAACTATATAACCCCAGTGCAAACCATGTGCAAACATTGGTCAAACCGAATAGGAACTGTGCAAACTCTGAGCAAACCTGCATCAAGTAGTCGTAGTGCCTGGCGCGCCAGAGAGCGTTCTCGACCAGGTGAACGCCGCCCAGCGCCTTCCTTGTTTTCTCATACAAGGCTTTGCCAGTCTTTTTGTCGAGGCACGCTGCAGTGGGCATCCAACGTGGCCTCTTGCTCTTCGGGTCAGTTCCCAGCTTGAACAGGGCGGGATAGCTGGGCAGGCCTCTCTCGCCGGGCAACCGCCCTTCAAAGGCTGCTCTGCGCACGTCCCTTTCCACGTTCTTGGCATACCTCCGCTCCCACACTGTGTGCGGATCGTGCAGCTTGTTCTTCGGAGCAACACACTGCTTGCATCTCTGGCTGGTCTCGCAGCATTGCTTGTCCTGCTCCTGCTGGTCAGCTATTGAGCCAGCCAGCATGATGTAGGCGAGCCTCACGATGCCATCTGAAAAACGTAGGGCCATGGGGGAGGCCGAGATCTCATTGTAATCGTCCATAAGTACAGCCATCCCCAGGTGTGTCAGCTCCACCTGCCGCCATCATTCATCATTCAACTTGAAAATGTTGTTAGATTTTTTTAAACCAATTAGTCTACTAGTACACAGAGCCTGACAGAGGTTCACTGATACCAAAACAAAGTTTACCATGAGCAGACTTAGTGCAGAAACGACTGTCAATTTAACTTGAGTTTGTCTGGTTTGCTTGTGGTTTGCTCAAAATATGCACAAAGTTTACACAAACCATGATCAAACTAAATTACATCACAGTAACTTGAATGCTCTGGCAGAAGAATATGCTAGAGGCTCACCTTCCTGCGCATTATGCTCTGCGGTCCAGTTGGCGGCCTGCCGGCGGCGTTGGCAACTTTGTCCTTGTAGTGTGGCAGGCACGCCACCATCAGCCAGCTTCCTGGCTCCGATAACTTGTTATCCCCACTGATCCCCAGAGCGACAAAAAACGGATAAACGCTGATCTTCTTGCGCGCCACTGTCACATCCGCGCCGGCGAACAATGGTACCACCGTGACGGGCCTTCCACCCCCCTTGGACTGGGCTGTCACATGTGCAAACTCGTACCAGTCGCCAGTGTTGAATGCCCCGATCACGCGAATCCCATCCCTATCTCTCACCAGCCTGAAGCGGGTGTACATCATCGCATGGGTTAACGCGGGGCGTGCCAGGAGGCGTTTGATGCACGGCAAGAGGTCCCTGTGGTAGAACATGATGCTTTGGTTGCCGTCGAGCGGCTCGTGAAAGTTGATGCTCTTGACACCCTCCGGCACATACGCCTTTCTCACTCTCGTCGTCAGGGTCCGAATGTTGCGAGTTCGAATGTTGCCAGGCCTATAGGCTTTGTTGCATGCCCAGGAGAGCATGTCATCCCCAGCGGCCCTGGACATGTCGCTGCTCACATAGGTGCCAAAGGCCTCGCCCTCCTCCCGGGTGAAGGGGCACGGCTCGCGATCGTGCCAGTGCAGTCCGCGGTCTGCGTCGGGGGGGTCGCCATCCAGCTCGGCCAACTGCAGCGGCGGCCCCGCAGTCAGCCGGCTCAGCTCCTGGCAGGACATTGACGTATGCTATAGTGCAAACTTAAAACAAACCCAAACTAATTTAGTTGCAAACCTTGTGTAAACTTGGCATCATCTTCTGTATATCAAGTGTAAACTTTGTGTGAACCTGTGCAAACCTAAGCAAATAGGGAGCAAACTTTGTGCAAACCATGTGTTATGTGCAAATTTTGTTTGCACAAGGTTTGCACCAAGTGCAAACCTTGTTTCAGGACCGCCGCCGGCGACGCGCGCGCGCGTCACTCACCCTGTCTCTCGGCTGCATGATGGAATTTGGCACGGCTCCGTGCCCTGGGGGTAGGTCGACGTTCGGTCCTCCGCCAAGCATCACCTCCAGTTGGTCCTGCATTTCGTCAGAGTCCCACTCGGCACCTGCAGCCCGGCCTTGAGCGAGAAGCCGCGGCCACTTCTCTCGCCTGCTAGCCTCGCGGCAGTCCGGATACGCCAGTCGGTGACTGTTCCGGTGCCTGCGCAGCAGCGACACAGATGGAAACGTCTTGCCACAGCCTGGGCATTGCAAACGTCGCACTGGCATGGGGCCCGAGCGTGGCCCGGCGGTCGGCGGCCCGGAATCGGACTCGGACTCAGAGCCGGACTGCGAGCCCGGGCCTGACTCGGACGAGCTGGCTGAGTCGGCCCGGGACTCGGCCCGCTCCCTCGCCCGGCGTGCAGAAGCAGCAAGTCCCTTGCGTGGCATCTCAGTCGAGTTTGGCCGCTGTTTCCAAGTTCGGTCTTTAAATCCGCGCGGCAGAGGCCGACCGTTGCCAAACTTGAGTGTCGGTTAACATTTGAACCCTTGAAGAGACGCAGCCCTTCGGCAATGGCAAAGCGTAAACCTGCAGCAGCCGCTGCCAAACCAAAACCGACTTGCAAGACGAAAGCAAGCAAACCCAGCGTATCGAAGGAGTCGTTCAAAAATCAAGCAAACACTGATTATCCCATGTCAGCTTGGGACACTGCAGGCCGAAAGAAATATGATGCACTCAATAAGCAGTATCAGCTCAACCCTAAAGGCCTCAGCAAGTATTTCACGTATCTTGTGACGACGCACTTTCCCAAACAACGCAAGGAGTTTTCAGTGAAAGCTTCAAAAGCAGAGCAACACTCGAAAAAAAAGAGAGAGAATCGACGAGCGTCACGTGCAATGACTGGCCTCCTTCATGTGGGAGATGACGAGCGCTATTCACGCCAGGGAGCAAAGGTGCGAACTTTCCTGTTTTCTTTCAAACATAAAATTGTCTTAAATGATAGGACTGTGTTTCGTTTCCGACTCAAATTCCGAAAGTCTGATACTTTTAGTTGAGATGATTCTGATACTGGTATGGTTTTTGTATTCAGGGCAGGCAATCAACGGAAAATGACGACATGGACGAGCGCGAGGGCGAAGACACCGGAGCCGAAGTCTCGGATAATGAAGAGAACGAAGGGGACGATGCCGACAAGGACAGTGGTGTGGGAGCAAAGCGGAAGCGCAGGTGTGTGTGTGTCTGTGTCTGTCTGTGTGTGAGTGAGTGAGTGAGTGTGTGTGTGTGTAGAGGTACAGACGTTACGGTGTGTATTTGTTGGATTTGTTTTCGCCGACGCGCCCTGCCATGGACAGGGGCGGCAGCGGTAACGACGCCGGTGACGACGGGGCTGCCGATTCGCGCGGCGGCGGATCCAAGGCAGCCAGGTTTGTTTGTTTGTTTGTGTGTGTGTGTGTGTGTGTGCTCGCGCGCAAGTGTGTTTGTGTCGAAGGTGTTGGTTATTAATCGCGCTATACTTTCCGGTGGTACAGGAAAGATGGAAGCGACAACGAAGACGAACAAGACGACGACGACGACGAAGCTGCCGATTCGCGCGGCGGCGGATCCAAGGCAGCCAGGTGTGTCACTTGTGTGCGAGTGCGTGTAAGTGTGTGCGTGTGGGTGACACGGGAGGTGGCAGGGGAGGACGAGGCCGCGGCGGTGACGGCGGCGGCGGCGGCGACGACGACGACGACGACGACGGGGCTGTCGAATCAAGTTCGCGCGGCGGCGGATCCAAGGCAGCCAGGTGTGTCACTTGTGTGCGAGTGCGTGTAAGTGTGTGCGTGTGGGTGACACGGGAGGTGGCAGGGGAGGACGAGGCCGCGGCGGTGACGGCGGCGGCAGCGGCGGCGACGACGACGACGACGACGACGACGACGGGGCTGTCGATTCGCGCGGCGGCGGATCCAAGGCAGCCAGGTGTGTCACTTGTGTGCGATTGCGTGTAAGTGTGTTCGTGTGGGTGACACGGGAGGTGGCAGGGGAGGACGAGGCCGCGGCGGCGACGGCGGCGGCGGCGGCGGCGACGAAGACGACGACGACGACGACGACGACGACGGGGCTGCCGATTCGCGCGGCAGCGGATCCAAGGCAGCCAGGTGTGTCACTTGTGTGCGAGTGCGTGTAAGTGTGTTCGTGTGGGTGACACGGGAGGTGGCAGGGGAGGACGAGGCAGCGACGGCGGCGGCGGCGGCGACGACGACGACGACGACGACGGGGCTGTCGAATCAAGTTCGCGCGGCGGCGGATCCAAGGCAGCCAGGTGTGTCACTTGTGGGCGAGTGCGTGTAAGTGTGTGCGTGTGGATGACACGGGAGGTGGCAGGGGAGGACGAGGCCGCGGCGGCGGCGGCGGCGGCGACGACGACGACGACGACGACGACGACGACGGGACTGCCTTTTCAGTCGGCAGGACTGCCGTTTCGCGCGGCAGCGGATCCAAGGCAGCCAGGTGTGTCTCTTGTGTTCGAGTGCGTTCAAGTGTGTGCGTGTGGGTGACACGGGAGGGGTGGCAGGGGAGGACGTGGCCGCGGCGGCGGCGGCGGCGGCGGCGACGAGTCGAGGTATGTCATCGTGCCTGTGCGCGTGCCTGTGCATAGTGGGTTGATCTTTCCGCTGCAGAGGTCAGCTGTGTCTCTCGTCCAAGAGGGAGGATGCGAGTCGCGAATATACCGAGGTACTAGTAATTCCTGCGTAGCTGGGCAGTGCTTTGCACGCGCTGAGAGACGGGCTTTTTCGCACTCACAGGCATTGTGGCTGGCCGTGCACCAAGGCCAGGATGAGCGAATCCGGGAGCTAGAGCGGCAGTTGGCAGAGGCGCAGGAGGTCGCTGATGTCCGGCTGTGGACCTTGCATGAGCTGAGCAACGGTGCCGGCCGTCAGGCTATAGATCTCTACCGGGCTGGAGAATTGCAGCTCCGCATCAGCAGTGTCAGGAGAAATCGTGTGCAACGATATATATGGGAAGCAGATGGCGCCATGAGACGGGCGATTGCGCCCTGAAAAGGAAATCATGATAACTCATCCTTCTCCCCATTGTGTGCGTGCGGGCTGGGCCAGGGTCTGGGGGCCCGGACCCTCAGGCACTGGGGGAGGGGGGCATTAAACACATCCCTGATTTTGCTGTTGATTGGCGCAGTGATGTGGAGTCGAGCTACCACGGTAGCCTGAGTTCAGGGTCCGGGTCAGACACAGGCTCTTCTGATTCAGACCTTCCGTCGAACTTGAAAGGCAAGTATGCTAACAGTGGTGCAGGGACCAAGACAAAGGGCGTGTCCTCCCCACAGGTAATGCACTGTTTCACAGTGTGTTAAATTGGGTGTTCGTGGGGATTCACTGGGAATTGTGGCTGGCGGGGGGCTGGAGGGGGGGGGTAGCAAACTAAGAACAAAGTTTACACACAGTGTGTAAACAGTTTACACACAGTTTACACACAGTGAGTAAAGTTTACACAGGCTGGAGGGGGAGGGTAGCAAACTTATAAAACGTTTACACACAGTGAGTAGAACGTTTACACGCAGTTTACACACAGTGAGTAAACGTTTACACATTGCGTGCGGAAGGTTTACAGTATGTTTACTCAACAAGCATGACCGATGTATATATATTTTTAGGTTGGGAATAGCAATCGTGCGGCTCATGGCTCTGCAAAGAAGGCTGCACAAGGGGAAAGTAAGAGCAAGAACCGACGTGAATCAATTGAGGATTCATTCTTCTTTCGGAAGCATCACGATGTGCTCAAGCCAATTTATAAGTGGTATCAACTGCACATGTTCAGTGTGTATGGGGCACACTTCAAGTGGGAGGCCATCCACAGGAGCGACTGTGTGAATACGCTTTTGGATGCAGCCAGAACTTGCTATAGATACTCGGATGAGGTCGTTGCGAGGTTCAGGAAGGCTGTCCTCAAGGAGTGCACCGGCGACCAGGGCGATCTCACGCCAAGGTAAGATCAGCGTTGTCCTGTTGATTAAATTCGCTAGCTTGTGCTCCATTGCTCACTACTCAACCGCAGTCGCGACCTGGCACTGGTCCTTGTTGCTCTCAATAACAGCTGCAAGAAGCGCATTGAGGCGGCCACAAAAGCCACCGCCAGCTTTTTGAACAATGTTTTGTTTCCAGTTTCAGGCACCCACAGAAGCATGGTCAAGATTTTGGGAATGACAGGCGAGCGCGCAGGGATGTGCCCCCTCGAAATGCATATTCCTAAGGGCTTCCAGCAGACTATCTTCCCTATGTCTGACGCTGAGGTGCCTGGCAAGCCCCTCCTTAAGGGAGTACGCAACAAAGAGCTTGAGCTAGCGATAGGACTGCTCCGCATGTTCGATGCGCGGAAGAACTCTTCGCAACCTGGAGGCGAGCCCAACTTTGACTTCTTCGACCCCAATCGCAACTACGTGCGGGGAGGGGGGGCCGATCCCTATGGCCCTCTTTGGCCCCAGATCTTCGATACTACCTGTTCGCCCTTGGCGCCGTATCTGTCCAACATGATACAACAAGCTAAAACCCCATATGCAGTTCAGAGCGCGATGGCCGCCACGATCAATAGGTAGACACACACGCCCGCATGGTTGCATGTTTACAGTTTCGCATATAGTTTACACAATGTTTGCATTACGCTTGCAGGACTGTATGGAAGGATGGGAGACAGCGCGTTGTGAAGCATACAATTATATCACCCCGACTGCTTGCCCTATCGGACGTCATCATGCGCAAGTCCATGTACCATTCATTCTTCCAGTATGAGAAAAGAGTCCCATTGGACGAGCGTGTCCACTTCCTGAAGACGATGGAAAAATTGCACCAAAGCCAACACGCACTGCTTCAAGGTACTATTATTAGCGAAGTGCTTCTGTCAAAGTGTAGTGTAATGCTTTGCATGTTGATGCGTGTGTGTTGCGCAGGCTTCTGGATCCGACTTATCGACCCGGACGACTCCGAGTCGGCGTGTTTATCGGCCCAACCGCAAGAGGACGCTCTGAGCAAAATACTGGGCTCCGCTGCCAAGGTTTCCGCCTCCAGGGCCGACTCGAGCGGAGGCGGCGGCGTGCGCCACGAGTCGAGGAAGCCCCCGGATCCAGCATCCGCAGTTTCTCCGTCGAAGAGCAGGGCCCGTGGTCAGGCTGCAGCTTCTCCTGGGAAGGGCGGCAGGAAGTCTACAGCTTCTTCTCCTGCGAAGGCCACCGGCCGTGAGGGCACGGACCCAGAAGCAACGCCTCCTTCCACGCCGACGGACCAGCGCGCACGCAACGGGTCGCGTGGAGGCGACAAGAGCGACAACGAGGGCTAAGTACCTGCCACGAAAGCAGCTGGCACAGCGCGCTCGTCTGCTGAGCAGCGCCGCGGCGGATGTACCTGCAATGAAAAAGTTTACACCAAGTTTGCACTTTGGATGATTCAAGTTTACACCAAGTTTGCACTGTAAACTTATATTGGTTTACACAAAGACTGAAATTGTACAAACTAGTTTACACACAGTTTACACATTAAAAGTGACAAAACTGAAACAAGTTTACACCAAGTTTGCAAGACCCAGACAGAAATTTACACGAAGTTTGCAAAACCAAGACAAAGGTTTACACAAAGTTTGAAAATACTGTGAAAAGTTTACACTAAGTTTGAAAAAACTAGAAAAAAGTTTACACAAAGTTTGAAAAACGCAAAATAAGTTTACACAAAGTTTGAAAAACGCAAAATTGGTTTACACTGAGTTTGAATAGCACTGAAAAAAGTTTACACAAAGTTTACACTAAGTTTGAAAAACAGCAAAAAAAGTTTACACAAAGTTTACCATGAGCAAACTGTGTAAACCTGTGTAAACAAATTGCAAAGTTTA
>Ga0316221_1004479_pt1 | contig 10550 bp, 9 predicted proteins | sample TBH18007metaG_FD_206003 | JGI IMG/M metagenome (GOLD analysis project Ga0316221, IMG submission 206003) | Freshwater microbial communities from Trout Bog Lake, Wisconsin, USA - TBH18007 | ecosystem: Environmental > Aquatic > Freshwater > Lake > Hypolimnion/Profundal zone | place: USA: Wisconsin... | reverse complement strand
CCAGCCAACTGTTTTACCTTGTCTTCAAATAAAACTCCTAACAACCAAGTAAATATAGCAACGGCTATTTTTAGTGATTTTTGTTTCATACGGCGTGTTTGAACCAAAAGTAACAAACAACATCAGTATTTCTTAATCGTTTAATGTGTTAAAGAAATTTAACTTTCAAATTAGGACACTACCGCTGGTTCTTATCCCCACGGGTTTTCAGCTTGCCATATTTCTTCATCATCTTTTCTTTATGGCTCACTTTTTTCCCTGGTGTCTTTACGTTTTTAGCCAACTTCTCATGAAATGCGCCCTTGCTGTCGCGGGTATCCGGCAGCTTGATGAGGGTGTCCTTCATCTTCACCTTAGGCATTTCATCATCAGTAAGCTCGCTGGATATTTCCAGGTCTTCAGGCAGCTCGCTCACCGGCACTTTATAGTTCATCAGGGTTTCTATGCTGCCCAGCTGTTCCATTTCCTTCTCGGTCACAAAGCTCATGGATATACCCCTCCTGTCGGCCCGGCCTGTGCGGCCTATTCGGTGTATGTAGGCTTCCGGCTGCTCCGGCATATCAAAGTTGATGACGTGGCTCACGTCTTCTATATCTATACCACGGGCTATTATGTCCGTAGCTATGATAAAGCGATAGTTGCCCGCCTTAAATTGGTTAACAGTATTGAACCTGTGGTTCTGTGATTTGTTGGAATGTATCACTCCTACCTGGTCTGCGAAATGCTCGGCGACTTCATCATATAGCTGGTCAGCCAGGCTCTTAGTGGCTGTGAATACCAGCACTTTGTTCATTTCAGGGTGGGTGGTCAGCAGCAGTTGCAGCAGGTTCACCTTGGTGTAGAAGTTGGGTACGTGATATACCACCTGCTCTATATTATCCAGAGGGGTACCTGTAGGTGCGGCTTCTACCTTTACCGGCAGGTCGAAGTATTCATTGGTCAGCACTTCTACTTCATCCGTCATTGTAGCCGAGAACATCAGGTTCTGGCGTTTAGCCGGCAGCATATCCAGCAGGTTCTTGATCTGTGTGCGAAAGCCGAGGTTCAGCATTTCATCCACTTCATCTATTACCACGCGCTTTATGGCCTTCAGCCTCAGCGATCCGTTCAGCGCCAGGTCCATCAGCCTGCCCGGTGTACCTACTATAAAATCGGCCCCGTTCTCCACTTCCAGCGCCTGTGGGTTCATGTTCACGCCTCCATACACGCCTACCGTTACGGTATTCATATGCACGGTCAGCTTCTTCACTTCTTCTTCCACCTGCTTCACCAGCTCACGCGTAGGCACTATGATGAGCACCTGCGGCAACCCGTCTTTGGAATATTTCCACATGCGCAGGCAGGGCAGCAGGTAGGCGAATGTCTTGCCGGTACCCGTTTGCGCTATACCGCACACATCCTTGCCGGACATGATCACGGAAAATATCTTGCGCTGTATAGTTGTGGGCGTGGTGTAGCCCATTTCATCCAGTGCATTAAGTAATGGCTTGTTAAGATTCAGGTCGCTGAAGTTCATATCCCGTGTATTGCTACAAAGATAGCTTTGTATATCGGATGAGGGTAAGGTTATAATTTTTCGTTGCGTCCCAGCCTTTTCAGCATCTTGCCGTGTGCATAAAGGGCGCTGCGAAAGGTGGGCATCACATGGTAAGGGATATTATGCTCGGCGGCCACGCTGGCCACTATGCGCGATAGCTTGGGATAATGCACATGGCAGATGTGCGGGAACAAATGATGCTCGATCTGGAAGTTGAGCCCGCCTATGAACCAGCACACCAGTTTATTATTGGGCGCAAAGTTGGCAGTATTCATCACCTGGTGCACAGCCCAGCTATGCTCCATTTTACGCTCATCATTAGGCGGGGAGTAGTCAGATGTTTCAACAACATGTGCAGGCTGAAAGATACAGGCAAGGCCCAGGCCTGCCATTACGTGCATTAATACCATACCGCCTATTACATGATACCAGGCTACTCCCGAGAACATAATTGGCAATACAATAATATAGGCCACATAAAAGACTTTGAGCAGCGAAAGTTCTATAAGCCCCTTTTTCAGGGTCAGCTTCTGCTTTTGCAGCAGGCCGTTCTTGGCGTAGCGGAACAGCATCAGGTAGTCCTTTGCGGTGATCCAGTACAGGTTCATCACACAATACAGCAGCCAGGCATATATATGCTGGTAGCGGTGTATAGGCAATAATTCCTTCTCCGGCGACATGCGCAGCCCCTTGCCGCCTTCTATATCCTCATCCAGCCCTTCTACATTGGTATAGGTGTGGTGCAATATGTTGTGCTGTATCTTCCAGTTTTGCGCATAGCCGCCAAGTACATTCAGCAGGCCGCCCAGCAGGTTATTCATTGTTTTATTGGTCGTATAGGCCCCATGATTGGAATCGTGCATAACAGATGTGCCTATTCCCACTATTCCCAAACCCATAACCAGCCACGATGCGTAATATAATAAAAGGCTAAAATGCACTAAACCGGTAACTATAGCGATATAAGGCACAAAATACATAGAGATCATAGCCACCGTTTTCACGACCATGCTCGAATTATAATGCTCCGGGATATTATTGGTTTGAAAATACTCATTTACCCTCTGCTTCACATCGTCATAAAAGCTCGCAGTCCCTTTGGGCGCGAATTTTACTATCTGTTTTCTTGCAACTGCTTCCAAAATGCTTATTTTAGCCCAAAGGTAACATTTTATTCCCTTCATTCTCCCCGCCTGTATGCCCATTTACCCCTTTCATCAAACTTTATGACATTATAATGTCTATTTAAATGATTATTTGTCTTACATTTACATCAAATTAACAACTATGAAAAAGCAAATCTTAATGCCAAGCCTTATTGTCGCAGTTGTATTGGGCGGTATTCTTAGCCTGCAATCTTGTGGTAAACTGGCCAACCTGTTGAATTTCAAACTCAACATGCAGACCGACTCTGTAAATGTGACCATTCCTGTAACCACAGGCGTTAATGGCGAGATCACGGTAGGGCCATCAACGACTTCCTACAATGTCGATTCCTTCATTCATTCGCAAACAGGCAACCAGCTCGGTATCTCCAACATCACCAGCGTGAAGATAGCCGCGGTAACATTTACCCTCACTAACCCTGACTCCCTGAATAACTTCCAGGATTTCGAATCAATATCTGCCAGCCTTTATTCTAATACAAACAGCACGCCATTTACTGTAAACATACCAAGCAATCCTGATGTTTATGCAGCAACGCTCAGCGCACCTGTAGATAGCTCTATAGAATTGAAGAGCTATATCGGCACACAGTTCAACTATTCACTCACCGGCAAGCTGCGCAGGTCTACCACGAAGCCGCTCAATTGCACTATTACCTTTAAATTTAATGTAGCAGTACAAGGCTAAGATCAACTCATACTTCTTTACAAAGCCCCAGATAGCTCCGGGGCTTTTTTGTGTACACCATTTTCCACTTTACTACATCCTGCCCATCCTGATTCAGTCATACTACTCCTTCACAAACCTCCCGTTCCACCTATACCCTGGTGCGTTATAAGACACAAAATAAGCACCCGCACTCAACCCCGAAATATCCACATCAACACATGCACTACTTACCACGACCCGCGCCACCGCCTGCCCCGCGACATTGCAGACAGTAAGCACACCACCCTGCACGTCATGCGGCATCTGCACCGTTATTCTTTCAGTAGCAGGATCAGGGAATAGTACCGCAGGCTGCTGCACTACCCTCACCAGCCGCACAGACAATGCGGGGTTAGCCACTTGCCTGATCACAAAATTCTCGTTATCGGTGATATATAAATTCCCCTTCGCGTCCAACGCCACATCTGCAGGGTATCTGAATGTGGCATCTATAGCCGTACCACCATCTCCCGTATAATCAAAGACACCTGTACCTGCAACCAGGCTGATGATACCGGCCGTATCTATTTTCCGCACCCGGTTATTGCCCTGGTCGGCAAAGTATACGTTACCCATATTATCCACCTTCAGCCCCAGGGGTTGAAACAACAGCGCAGCAGTAGCCGGGCCGCCATCGCCGCTGTAACCGCTGGTATCGCCACCTGCAATGGTACTTATGATGCCCCCGCTGCTCACCTTACGGATGTGATTGCCACTAAATTCAGAAAAGTACACATTGCCCCGTGTGTCTGTGGTTACGGCAAAAGGAAAGTTGAGCATAGCATTGGTAGCCGGGCCGCCGTCGCCACTATAGCCCCTAGTGGTATCACCAGCAATGGTGCTGATGATACCGGCGGTATTCACTTTACGTATGGCACTGTTGCCACCATCTGCAATGTATATATTACCTGCGGCATCTGCAGCTACACCAAACGGCCCAAACAATTTAGCCGCAGTAGCCGCTATGCCATCACCATTATACCCGAAAGAATCAATACCCGCTATACCTGCAAATGTGCTGATGATACCTGCGGTATTCACTTTACGCACTACATTGATGCCGGGGTCGGCTATATATATGTTGCCTGTAGCATCCACACACACACCCTGCGGGTTATACAAGTGCGCATTGGTCGCAGGGCCGCCATCTCCGTCAAAAGAACCGAAAGTACCGCTACCGGCTACAGTTGTAATAATTCCACCGGTATCTATTTTACGGATGCGGCCGTTTTGCGCATCACAAAAGATGATGTTGCCTGCCCCATCTATCACCATACCGGCAGGGAAAGAAAGCCCGGCATCCATATCCCAGCCGCCATCTCCATAAAAACCTTCTGTGCCGGAACCGCAAATAGTATTGATCACAGCATCCTGCGCAGTGGCAGACAAGCAACAAATAAAAACAACAGCAATAGCAAGTAGTAATTTTCTCATTTATTCAGGACTTAATGGGTTACACCTATATAGACGTAAATTTCACCGCAAATCTTGGGTTTACACAAAAAAAGCCGTTCCCAAAAGAGCGGCTAAAATTATATATCGCATACTAAAGACTATCTACTTACGACTACTTCAATGTCTCATCCAGCCATTTAAAGAATTCCCTTTGCCAGGCTATACCATGAACGCCTCCGAAACGGGGCGTTCTTTTTATTTTGCGGAATACCCAAGCATTTGGCGGATATTTACGTCTATAGTATATAACCACTCACTCTATGAAGATCATCGGCACCCTTTTACTGCTGGTATGTGCAGCCTACGCTCATGCGCAAACCCCGTCTGTTTTATGGCAGCATAAATATGGAGGAACAAATACCGATCAGTCGAACAAGGTGATCACTACCAGGGACGGCGGCTATATGCTGGCCGGCATTACTTATTCTGATGATGGGGACATATCGTACATAAATGGCCCCTCAGATGGGTGGCTGGTAAAAACGGATAGCGGTGGGAATCTGACCTGGCAAAGCAATTACGGCGGGTCGTTGAATGAAGAAATAACAGGCATTTGCCAGACAAAGGACAGCGGATACATATTTGCGGGCTGGACCTCATCGCCCGAATTGCCTTTATTTCATGGCGGCTTTAATGATGTATATGTTGTAAAGACAGATAGCATAGGCAATATACTGTGGCAAAAATGCTATGGAGGCTCCGGCTTTGATGAGGCTACAAGTATACAACTAACCTCCGATGGCGGTTACATAATAGCGGGCGGTACCACCTCACCGGATGGAGATGTGACCGGTTACCGCCCCGGCGCTACCGGCTTCCTCTACAACGTGTGGATATTGAAACTGGATGACACAGGGCGTATAGAATGGGAAAAAACATATGGGGGAACCAATGGAGACCTTGCCAATTGCATCATACAACTACCGGACAGCGGCTATATAGTGGCTTGTGTAACAGGATCGACCGATAGTGATGTAACGTATAACCATGGCCTGACCGATGTGTGGCTGCTGCGGCTGGATGATACCGGAAAGCTGGTATGGCAAAAAACATATGGCGGCAGCGAATACGACAATGTGAATGCAATAATACCCACTACCGGGGGCTATGTATTTGCGGGCAACACAGGGTCAGACGATGGCGATGTAACACAGAACCGCGGAGGAGGCATATACGAGGGCGATATGTGGGTGGTGAAGGTAGACGACACAGGCAAGATAGTATGGCAAAAGACCTATGGTGGCAGCAGCGCGGATGAGGCAATAGACATAGTAAAAGCAAATGACAGCGGCTATATATTCACAGGCTGGACAGGATCTGACGATAGTGAGGTAACCGGCTATCACGATTCGACCGATTGCTGGGTGGTGAGGATAGATGATACAGGCGCCATTGTGTGGAGTACTATAGTGGGCGGCACAGAACTTGATGAAGGTACAGGCTTGTTGCAACGTGCAGATAACAGTATTGTGGTCACTGGCTACTCGGCATCCATTAACTATGGAGTACCTTATGGTTTCGCGTTAGATGATTACTGGCTGTTTGATATGGGTACGCTACCCAACAGCGTACCCAAACAACCCTTGCAGATAATGTGCTCATCTACCCTACCATTACTACAGGTACGATCAATGCCGCCTTTGCGCAACCCGAGCTGAATGTGGCCTTTGCGGTAACAGACATTTCGGGAAAGAGTGTACCCATCCTTACATCGGGTGCGGGTACATCATACAGTGTAAGTATGGACAACAATTTGCCCCCTGGTGTGTACCTGTTACAAGTACAGCACTCGGGCAGGGTAAATAGCTATGAGTTTTTAAAGAAATAATGGAGTACGGATGGCACTTCTTTGAAGACCTCGCCACCTCCACCTTCGTCATAGAGCGAATAGGCAACCCCGTAACAGCAAGATACTATGGCCGCAACGAGCTACCCAATACCGAAACCTCCGAAAAGAAAGACATCATAAGAAACGCCATAGTAGCCACCGGGGCTGCCGCTGGCCTCTCCGAACTGCAATGGAGCGCATTGCTGAAAGCATTTTTGAAGGAGGAGTTGTAGATGGCTATCTGTAATGGTCAATATTCCAAACTGTACACAACAAAAATATCTGCATCTTAACTATTGCCGGCTTTTCTTTTTAAAACGCAAATGATTATTTGGCACATTATTTGCTGCAAATATCTTATATTTGAAAAAAGCTACCACCCATGAAAAAATTAGTCACCTCTGCTACAGTAGCATTGATCATGTTAATATCAGTAACCGCTTGTAAGAAAAGCACCGCAGAAAGAACAACTTCTGCTTATTATATCTCCTCCACCATATCAGGCGGCGGGTCGTTTATGGTCACTGATACCGCTGCTCATGCTTATATGAATGGTAGAGAGTATTTAGAAATTGAAGGTAAATCAACTGCTGGTGCGGGGATAAATCTCACTACGCTGGTATATGCAGGCATAGGCACATTATATATTGATAGTACTGCCAGCCTTACTATGGCAAGCTACGTGCCTGCGGGTGGTACTGGTGTCGCGGCAGTTCACGGCTCCATTACATTTACGGCAAATACACCCGACATTATTGGCACTTATCATTTTACGGGTACAGACTCCAGTGTATATACCGGCTCATTTGATGTACCACATCCTTAATACGACCACCTTGTAAATAGAAAAGCAGGAATCTTACATGCCTGCTTTTCTATTTACTAACATGATCACTTCAACGTCTCATCCAGCCACTTGAAGAACTCCCGCTGCCAGGCAATGCCATTCTGTGGGTGCAGCACCCAGTGGTTCTCGTTGGGCAGGTACAGCAATTTGGCTTTTACATTGTGCAGCCTTGCCGCCTGGAAGGCTTCCAACCCCTGCTCTATCGGCACCCTGAAATCCTGCCCGCCCTGTACGATCATGATCGGGGTGTTCCACTTGTTCACAAAGTTACTCGGGTTGAATTTGTCGTAGCTTGTAGGTACCGGCGATTTCCAGTAAGGGCCGCCAATGTCCCAGTTGGCAAACCACAGTTCCTCGGTAGTGCCATACCAGCTTTTCAGGTCGAAGAGGCCATCATGCGCTATAAAGGTCTTAAAGCGGTTGTTGTGAATGCCCGCAAGCATATATACGCTGTAGCCGCCATAGCTGGCTCCTACGCAGCCCAGGCGGCTCTTGTCTACATATGGCTCCTTGCTCACATCGTCTATCGCAGCCAGGTAATCCTGCATCGGCAGGCCACCCCAGTCTTTGCTGATCTCTTCATTCCACTTCACGCCCCAGCCCGGCATGCCGCGGCGGTTAGGCGCTACGATTATGTAGCCCTGTGCAGCCATCAATTGGAAATTCCAGCGCACACTGTAAAACTGCGACAGTGCGCTCTGCGGCCCGCCCTGGCAATACAGCAGTGTCGGGTATTTTTTGGCCGGATCAAAATCAGGCGGGTAGATCACCCATGCGTGCAGCGTAGCGCCATCCGTAGTGGTGATGCTGCGCAACTTGGTCTCGCTCATCAACACCTTCTGGTATATATCATCATTCTCGTGCGATAGCTGTATCATATCGCCATACTTGGTCTTCACCTTGTATATCTCGTTGGCGTGGTTCATATCGAAGCGGGTAACAATTATATCGCTTCCCGACTGGCCCAGTATGCTGTTCACGTCCCACTTGCCCTTGGTGATGATGTTTACCAGTGTGCCTGCGCTGCTGCTATATGGTATCGCCACATCAAACAACTGTTGTGTACCTTCAAACGGCGCTACGAAGTAGATGCGCTCGCCGCTGTTGCTCCACATAAAGCTCTCCACGGTGCCGTCCCACTTGGCAGTGATGTTTATCTTCTTTTTGCTCTCCACGTTCATCACCACTATGTCGTTCTTATCGGCCTCATAGCCATCGCGCACCATGCTCGTCCATGCCAGGTTCTTGCCATCTTTGCTGAAGACAGGATTATTATCATACCCTACCATGCCTTCCGTCCAGTTGTCGGTCTTTCCTGTGGTCACATCATAATAGTACAGGTCAGTGTTGGTGCTTTGCGCATAGTCCTTGCCGAATTTCTTCTTGCACACATACACCAGCCCCTTGCTATCCGGAGCCCATGCCAGGTCTTCCGCGCCGCCAAAAGGCTTTTGCGGGCAGTCGTAAGCCTCATCCTGCATAATGTCTTTCACCACGCTGCCATCGGCCAGCGATACAATGAAGATGTGGGAGAACTTGCCGTCTTCCCACGTATCCCAGTGGCGATAGTTAAGATCGGTATATACCTTGGCGGTAGTGTTGGGCAGGTCGCTGTATATATCGCTGCCCAGCATAGGCTTTACCAGCACTTCCTTCGAGAAGGCCACATACTTGCCGTTTGGCGATACCCATACATTTTCGGCATCCTGCAGGCCTGTATATATCTCCTTCCAGCTGCTGCCGCTGTCGGTGCTTTCATACAGCAGGTTGTCGTAGTTGGCATACCATGCTTTGTCGTAGCGTTGCAGGTTGGTCTTGCCCGCTTCAGTCGTCCATTCTTTCTTGGTATTATCTGCCAGGTTGATGCGGTAATTGTGTACCACACTCTTCTCCGTCTTCCAGTCAGTGACCTTGGACGAGTAGTAGGCATACTTGCCGTCCCTGCTCACGCCATCGCCCGATACCCGGTGCAGGCTCCACAGCAGCTCGGGGGTCATACGGTCTTGCGCCATTGCCGAGGCTCCAATCAACAACAATAATGGTAAAAGTGTGTGTTTCATTGTACGTTTATTCAAAGTCGAAAAAAAATATTATCGTAAATTCCAGATTTGACAACTTTTTAAAAGTTGTCAAATCTCCACTCGCGTTGTGTATGTATTCAAAAGTCAAAAAAATATTACTGCCTGCGAAAATAAAAAATTATTCCTACTGCTTCAGATGTGGAAACTAACACATTTTAGAAAAAAACGCAAAATAGATAAAAACCAAAACAACCAATATAATAATAGCCAAAACAATCCCGCCGACTGTCTTTAAAGCAAACTTTAAGAACATATTGCGCTCACTCATTTTTGGCTTGTTTCTTATTCATCACCATCAGCTAATTAGTTATACCATTTATACATTAAAATCACTTTCACGAGCCTTTCGGCTAAAGCCAACATTATATTGCTTTAACCACGGCTTAAAAGCCGTGGCTATTGGTGTGGTCTTAATGTCCAAATGATATTAATCACCAAATCAGCTAATCATCACATCAGCTAATCAAACAATCTCCTAATCCCTCACTCCACACCATCAGCTAATCAGCTAATCAGCTAATCAAACAATCAGCTAATCCCTCACTCTACACCATTAGCAAATCAGCTAATCACTTAGCCCTGTCCTTCATTTTCTTATCCTGCACCTTGGGCTCAAAATCATTGTTGTAATCAAACCCTGCCTTTACCGACATCACCTCCTGGTAGGGTATCACCTCCTCCGGCTGTTCTTTTTTGAAGAGGTTGCCCGCATCCCATTTGCCGTTGTGGTTCTTGTCCACAATTATACGAAAAGTATATTTACCGGGCTTCAGCCTCGTTAGGTTGATGAAGGTATCCGTTACCGGCTTCTGGTACAGGCTATCGCCATTATACATCACCCGGAACAGGTACTGGCTGCCCAGGTACTTGGTAGGCAGGTGCATCTGTACCTTGCCATAGTCATCATCCTCCAGCGTGCGGAAGATG
>Ga0316221_1004475_pt1 | contig 10566 bp, 13 predicted proteins | sample TBH18007metaG_FD_206003 | JGI IMG/M metagenome (GOLD analysis project Ga0316221, IMG submission 206003) | Freshwater microbial communities from Trout Bog Lake, Wisconsin, USA - TBH18007 | ecosystem: Environmental > Aquatic > Freshwater > Lake > Hypolimnion/Profundal zone | place: USA: Wisconsin... | reverse complement strand
GCCAATTTTCTGCAAACAAAGAAATTGAACACTTTAGGTGATACCCATGTGTAAAACAAACGAAAAGCCCCTTTTAAGCGTCGTTCAGACCAGCGGTGCAGGGCGCCCCTCACATGAGGAGATCGTGCGTCAGCGTGTCCCTACTGCGGAGTGGGTCACTAACCCTTCAACCTGGAGCATCCCTGCGTTTATCGAGGAAATATCCCAATACATCCTAGACACCTACGGAATTGTAGAGCCGCACCAGCGTCATGCCATTGGAATATTAGCGGGGCATTTAGATACTTATATTAAATGCACCGTGGCTTTAGATAATGAAGGAATCGTCGCAGATTATAGCGGCGGTAAATCATTATCGGTCAGCGCTTATTTAATCGCCAGGTCAAAAGTAATGCCAATGATTATTAGTTTAATGAATGAATTGGGATTAACTCCAAAAGCAAAATTAACCTCTAAATCTAATGCAAATAATAATACGCTGGCAAAAATATTAAAAGGACCAAAAGGATAATGGATTATCGCGATGGGATTAAATATGCCAACGAAGTTATTAAGGGTGAAATAAATGTTTGTAATGATGTGCGTCTTGCTTGTCAGCGCTTTATTAACCAATACGAAAACACCGAGTGGTCGTGGGTTTTTGATCCTGACTATCCTCAGCATTTTTTGGATTTTGTCGGAACTTTAAAGCACACCAAGGGTCAGTTTGCCGGAACGCCCATTGTCCTAGAGCCTTGGCAGATTTTGCTGGTCTGCGCCATCTATGGCTTTCGCAGTAAAAAAGACAACAACATTCGCATGGTCAGCGATGTGATCGTGTTCATTCCGCGCAAAGCGGGGAAATCCACACTGACATCAGCGATCGGTCTTTACGAATTGGAGTTTGGCGAGGCGGGGCCGGAAATCTACACCCTGGCGACTAACCGCGAGCAAGCGACCATCGTGTTTGATTCGGCCAAGGGATTTATCGAATCCGCGCCCAGTGATGTGGCCAACTTGTTTGAGCCGAGCAAATACGAAATTAAAAAAGCTGGCGATAGTCAATCGATGTTTAAAGCGTTATCGCGTGACACAAAAAAAACCGGTGACGGTAAGAATCCGTCATGCGTCATCGTAGATGAGGCGGCCGCCATTGTCGATCGCAACTCCATCGAAGTCTTGCACTCCGGCATGGTCGCACGGCAAAACCCCCTGCGAATCTACATCACCACCGCGTCATTTACCAAGGACACCAAGTTCTATGAGGATTTTTCCGCGTTTCAATCTATGCTTCACGGTGAAGCTACTGATAATCCCAATTGGTTTGGTTTGCTTTATGGTCTTGATCCCCAAGATGATTGGCGCGATCCTACGACGTGGGCTAAAGCTAATCCAATGCACGGCATCACCGTCTTTGAATCAGCCATCCAAAAGCGTGCGGACGAGGCCAAGCATAAGCCAGCATCGCTCAACGAATTTTTATGTAAGACGCTCAACATTTACGTCAGCGCAAACAGCGCTTGGATTGATCGCGCGCACTGGGATGACCCGTTGTGCAAAATCACAGAGGAACGCGAACCGGAGGCGGTATTCATCGGCTTTGACTTAGCGGCCACGCGAGATTTAAACGCGGTATGTACGCTCAAACGATTTGGCGAACGAGATTACGAGGCTGAGTTTAAATTTTTCTTGCCTGAAGCTGGGTACGAATTGATCCCTAAGCACTATCAAGACATTTTTCGCGTTGCGGCCAATTCAGGCATTTTGAAGTTGACCGAAGGCAACGTCATGGATGATCGCGAAATCAGCGAATACATCAAAAGCCAAGCTGAAAAATACCACTTGATCGAAGTCGGTTACGACGCATACAACGCGGCCAGCTTAGTAGCACGCTTGTTTGAATCGGGAATTCCCGTCAAGAAAGTGGGGCAAGGTATGGCAGTGTTATCTAATCCGTCCAAATATGTCGAGAAATTATTATTAAATAAACAGATTAAACATAATGGCAATCCATTTGTCGGGTGGCAATTAGGTAACTGTGAAATATATGAGGACGTGAATGGAAATATTAAGGTTCGCAAGAATGAGGCCGATAAAGCGGCCAAGGTGGACGGCATTATTGCCATGATTATTGCGGCGCATTGCAGTTTAGATAATCCAAGTGTGTCAAATAGTTTCGGTTTTCGTTCTTTTTAAGTAAAATAATAAAAAATCGGGAGTTAATATGGGCGTATTAGATATATTCAATAAAGAAAAATATAATTTACCAAAAGAAAAGGTAAATATTAGCGAATCTAATACCCTATTTGGACAGACCCAATTAGGAAATAATGTCATTTACAGCGGTAATAATGGCAATGGCACAGTAAATCAACAGCTTTTATACGTTTCGACATCCAGCACGACAGCGGCTGGTCGCCCTGTCGATATGTCGCTATTAATCCGCAATAGCACTGTGATGGCCTGTATTGGCGCCAAAGCACGCGCAATGTCGCAATTGCCGATCAAAGTGATGTATCGTCAAGATGATGGCACCTATGTGGACGCGTTGGCATCAGACAAATCCGGCTCACGCAACAAAAATAAAGCCCGTCAAGTAGTCGATTTGATTACCCAACCCAACAATTTTCAAAGCCAATACGAGTTTTGGTACCAGTGGGTCATGTGGCTGGAATTGTCCGGCGAAACCTTCACCTTGCTGTGGAGAAAAGACCAAGCGGACCCAAATCAAACACCAATTGAAATGTATAACCTCGATTCGACGTTGATTACTACGCAATTGACAGCGGCACGTTATCCATCGTATCGACTATCGACGCCAAGCTACGGATTTAATAAGGATTCTTTGTTGGCATCTCACCAGGTCATTCATGTATCCGAAGCGGCTTGGCAAGGTTCCGGCGGTTTTAACAAAGGCATTTTGGCCGCTGAATTGGTCGCGCTTGATCAAGACATTGACCAATATGCCAACTTTGTCATGCTCAACGGCGCCAAGCCATCAGGCATCTTTTCGACCACAGCGGTAATCCCTGATGGCAAATACAAAGAAGTTGCCGCGCGTCTAAAAGAGGCTTGGGCCAGCATGGTAGGCTCCAAACCGAGCGACTTATCCAAGCCAGGTCAAGGAATGTTGCTCGATCAGGGAATGACATTTAATCCGGTCAAAATGTTGACATTGCAAGACGCGGATTGCGCCAAACTCAAAGAGCAAACCATGAAGCGTATCTGTGGATTGTTTGGCGTACCGCCCGCAATGATGGGTATTCAGGATCAAAAATACAACAACACCCAAACATTGATGGATGAGTTTTACAAATCCACCATGTCGCCAATGTTGCTTAATATTGAGCAAAAGCTAAAACAGCATTTACTCAAAGGCTATCCAAATTTGTCCATTCGCTTTGACACCAATGATTTTCTAAAGGGTGCGCCCCTCGATCAAATGAACTTTGCCTCGGCTGGTTATACCGGCGGGATTATGACGGCAAACGAAGCCCGCGAATATCTTGGTATGGCCAATATCGAAGGTGGCGATGTATTAGTTAGTTCACCATCTTCTGCCGGTTCAATATCACCATCCAATTCAGGAAAAATACCTAGCGCACAGCCTGAGCCTACTAAAGCAATACCAGGATCAAGCCCAACCGATACTGGCGGTGGCGGGGGTAATCAAACTCGCAAAATGAATTTGGGTAAATAATGCGTAGGCTTGGAAAAATAATCAGTATTTTAGTTAATCAAATAAAGACTGATAATGTTAAACTGCCATTACATAATAAAATACCCACGAAAATAAATGACAATAATCAAGCGATTAATAACGGGGTAATTTATGAAGAATCTCACTCTGATTTGCGAAGCCAAACTAAGCCCGACAAGCCTAGACGAGGGCGCAAACCCAAGCGGAAAGATTGAAGCAAGAGTAACAACCTGGGGTGCGCGTGAAGGTGCCGACGGGCGTAAATTCAACTATCAACCGATGGGATTTTCCCAATGGGCTGATGAATTCGCAAGTTCAGGAAAACCATTGCCAATGTTTTTAAACCACAACGACAACGGGATGCCCGTGGGTCAGTGGGACGAATTCACATTTGACGATGAAGGTATGACAGCGGCCGGTAAGTTGTTTATGGAAACGACTGGTGGCTCTGACCTCTACAACGTATTGAAATCATCGCCTAATTTATTTGGCGGTGTATCCGTTGGCGCTTATGCCGACGAAGCCAAGATGGTTGACGCCGATGGAAACGACATCGAGCCGGACGACGACGGCGACGAAGCCTATTTCCAAATTACCAAAGGTGGTTTGCGTGAAGTCAGCGTTGTGATGTATCCCAACAATCAAAACGCGCAAATTTCACAATTGGAATATTTCGACGCAGAAGGAAAACCCAATCCGCGCCATATCGAAACAGCACTGCGTGAAGCAGGGTTGAAACGAAAAGATGCGACCACCGCATCTTCAGTCCTCAAGAAATTATTAGAGCAACGTGACGTTGCCGCAATGGTTAAAGAGGTAGCCCCAGCCAAGAGTGAATCTGAAGCGGTGGTCATTGAAGCCGACGCAATTCTTGAAGCCCTCGCGGAACGAGATTTGTTGAAAGCACTATCCAAACGCATTAAATAAGGAAAAATCATGTCTGAAAAGATCATTGAAAAATTAGATTTAATCGAAGCATCTAGCGTTGCTAAGATCGAAGAAGTCAAAGTTGAAGTTGCCGCATCCGTTGAAGCCGTTAAGAATGAAATGGCAGAAAAAATGGCTACTTTAGAAGCCCGTTTATCTGAAGTTCAATCTGCTCCAGCACTCATCAAGCCAGCGAAAACAATCCGCGAAGGCGTGAATCGCATGGTTAAAGAGCAATTGCTTGATTTCTACAAAGGTGCAAACCGCGTAGAAAAAGAAATCAAATTGTTTGAAGATGAAGCTCAATACGATATGTTCTTGAAAGAAGCATCTGCATTGACAGGTTCCGGCGCTGGTGTTGGTGGCGTAACAGCTTACGATCCAGTATTCACATCACTGCGTTTGGCTAACCCAATGCGCGGCGTATCCCGTTCAACTGCTACTGCTGGTGCAACATATCAGTGGAGAAGCAAAGTAGGAAATTCCGGCGCTCAATGGGGCTATGCAATCCAAAACAACGGATCAGCCACAACAGAAAACACCAACATTTGGCAGTTGCCTTTGCAAGATTTAAACGTGCAATTCCCAATCCGTACAGCGGCACTTGATGACATCGATGGTTTAGATGGCAACGTTGTAGCCGATATGCTTGCTGAGTTCTCACAAGTTGAAGCACAGTCTATGATTTTGAATAACGATCAAGGCTCTGACACAACTTACGGCGGCTCAAATGGTTTGCGCGGTTTGAACCAATACCCTGGTGCAAACAGCACATACGCTGGCGGTACAGTTTCAACAGCGGCTTACGGCACAAGCGGTACAGGTTCTTCATCCGGATTGCATAGTATCGCTACTTATGACCAGTTGACATCCAACGTAAACACTGTGGGCGCTAACGCAATCACATACAAAGACGTTGTGAACTTTATCTACAGCTTGCCACAACAATATTGGACAGAATCCGCTAAGTTCATCATTAGCCCAATTCTTCTCCAAGCAATTCGCGGTTTGGTTGACTCACAAGGTCGCCCAATCTACGTTGACGGTTTGGCACGCAACGACGGTATCGTTGGTCAATTGCTCGGCTTTGATGTTGTTGTGAACAAATATTTGTCCACACCTTCACAAACTAGCACTGGTTCTGCTGGCACAACTAGCTTGTATCCAATGTATTTCGGTGACTGGTCACGCGGCCACGCAATTGTTGATCGTTTGAACATGGTTCTACGTCGCTACGATCAAACATTGCCAGGCTACATCACTTATTTTGGTGAGAAGCGTTTAGCAACTTCCGTTGTTGATCCTTTCGCCATCATTCGTTATCGCTCTACTGGTACAGCAACCTAATAAGGCAGGGGGGTCAAAATCCCCCCACCTTTTCTTAATTTGTTTTGGAAGAAAAAATGGAAACCAATTTAATTCTTGAATCCGTGAAAAAGGCATTGCGCGAAGGCGTTGCCACAGTTAATTTGAACGAAGCGTCAGCACTGACTGGTTCAGGTTCAGGTGTTGGTGGACGCGTCATCTACGACGATTCTTTCGCATCTTTGCGTTATGCAAACCCATTACGAATTGGTAGTCGTGAAATTATGACTACTGGTTCCGACGAGGCTTTCGTCGTTAAAACTGGTAATGCCGCCAATCAAACAAACCCTTGGGGTTACGCGGTTCAAACCAACAACGGCACACCTAATACAGCGACTTCATTTTGGCAGTTGCCAACCCGCTCTATTACAGCCGTTTTGCCGGTACGTTCCGCAATCTTGGGCGACATTGACAATTTAGACAGCACCATCGTCACTGATTTGTCGTTGGAGTTTTCGGCCATTGAAGCGCAATCGATGATTTCTAACAATGACCAATCAGGCACTACTACAACAAGCACTGGCGGTACTGATGGTTTGCGTGGCCTTAATAGCTACCCTAGCGGCTCGACAGCGGCATTTGGTACTAACGGGTCAGGCATCACCAACGGATTGCATACAGTGGCCACAGTAGAGCAGGGCGCCGCGTCCATCTCTTACAACGACATTGTGGCTTTGCAAAACGCATTGCCAGCGCAATATTGGAATCTGCCAAGCACAGCATGGCAAATGCACCCAGCGACCATTATGGCGTTGCGCGAACTTAAAGATTCAGGTGGCTTGCCATTGTTTTTAGATATTGGCGAAAAAGAAGGCTATTCCATTGGCAATATCTTTGGTCATCCAGTCATTCCGAACCCGTACATGGATCAAATTGGATCGGGTAACTTCCCAATCTATTTAGCCGCATGGGAGCGCTTTGTCACTATTGCCGACGTTGAGGAAATGAGTATTCAGCGCCTAGATCAAACTCAGCCTGGCTTTATCAATATTTATGCTGAAAAGCGTGTTTGCTCTACCATCCGCGACGTATTTGCTGGTGTTCGTTTAACTTATTAAGGTAAACCATGTCTGTCGAAAATGTGACAGTTGGACCCTATTTAGGAACCACGCGTAATCCGTACAGCTACGAAAAGGTAGAACAGATTGCGCGTGATATTCAAACTGAATGGCTCAGTTTGACCGACATCACCAATCAATTAAATTTGTTTGAGGATGAAAGCCAAGATTCGTATTTGCAAATCCTTGAATTAGCCACGCGCATGGCCATTGAGGATTATTTGGGAATGAGTATTTTCCCAATCTCTTATCGGGTGTATTACGGTTCGATTAGCAACATGGGAACCCAGGCTTTCTTAGACTTGCCTGAAGTGAGCCAAAACAGCGGCACACAGGCTGGCGTGGTCATTAACAGTGTTGGGTATTGGAATGACAATACACCGCCTGTATTCGTTAAATTGGCCGCTACAAATTACTTTTATGACGCTACCGGTAACAAGGTAGTGGTAAACGGCATCCCGTCTGAAGTGAACAACATAATGACCAATCCCGTGGTCATTGAATACTCCACAATGGCTAACCCACTGGCTCAGTATCCCGTGATTAAGCAAGCCGGATTATTGTTGTTGACCCACCTATACAACAACCGAAGCAATACTGGCGCGTCCAAACTCAGTGATATTCCATTTGGCGTAGATACTTTATTGCGCCCGTATAAACCATTGGTCATGTAAATGGGAATCGCACGGTTTGAAAATGTCCAAATCAACAACGTCACCAATGGCGTGGATGAGTTCGGTCAATACACAACCACGCTAACGAAATGGTACACCACTAGGGCGACCGTGCAAGACGTCAAAAATGGTTTGAGCATTACCAAAGATGATCGCGTTTACACCGACATGGCGCGTTTTATTATGAGTTTTACGCCCAATACCAAAGCCATTTGCATCAATCAAAACCTTTATGCCATCAATTATCGCAATCAGGATTGGCGTATTACGGATGCCATTGAATCGAATGATCGTATGACGGTCACATTGCTTTGCTATCGCAACGATCCAAGCACACCAGTATGAGCCAAAACAATCCATCGGTTTACGCAAAAGCGGTTCAAAATCAGCTATCGGGCATCGTTACGCCCATTCCGGTTTACGCCAACTTCAACCGCAACTATGCGACCGAAGGACAATTTCTTACTTGGCAATTGCGTAATATTCACCAGCCGGTCTATACCGGTCAAAATCAGAATAATAAGGGTATTGATCGCCCAGTAATTCAGATTAATATATTCGCTCAGAAAATGGATGATGCTTTTAATATTAGCAATTTAATATTACAATCATTACATGGATTTAGTGGGCAGTTTGGTGGCACAAATGGATTTTATGTTGCCAAAGCCGATGTGAATTGGCTTTATAACACTTACGATAATTCAATCGGTTTGAATCACATAATATTAGACTGTACGTTGGATATTCCGACTTAATAAGACAAAAATAATAATTTGGGAGTTTTAATGTTTTTAGTTAATGATTTATATAAAGCATTGAGATAATCTCAACTTATTGATGGTTTTTTAATCTTTTAAAGGAATAAACGAAATGTCCCTACCAAATAAAGTTTTAGCTGGTTTTCAAGCGTCACTATGGATGCAAACCGGTACAACCCCAGTTCCACTCACATTGGCCCAGTTATCTACTTGGACCGGTGAGGTTGAGGACATCGTGGGTACATCGGCTGGCGGTCTTGGTACAAGCGGCGAGCAAGTCAATGTCGAGGCAATCCCAGCTTTTGGCCAGGACGACGCATCTGCATCATTTGGCGTAGCTGGTGCCCGTCAATCGGACATCATTCCAACACAAAGCAAGCCAACTTCAATGACTATCACAGCGCCTTGGAATCCAAGCGACGCCGCATTGTTGTTGATTCGCTCTGACGCTTACAGCGGAACAACTGATCGCACATTCGTTATCGCCGCCGCTGATAGCGACAACACCGTTGCCTACGCATTTACAGGCCGCGTAAGTGAATTCCACATCGATATGGCTCCTAATGCTGAGGCCAAGTGTATGTTCTCAATTCATCCTCGCGGCAATCAATTCGGTTGGTCAAACAACACTTAATGATGCCCGCAAGGGCTAAAAACATGACAAATCCAATACAAAATAACAACGACCTTTTGAACTTTTTAGTGAGCCAAGCCAATTCCGGTACAAAGAATTGGTTTGGTTACACACAACAACGCATCGTCGGAATCAATACCGCGTATGAGTTGGCCGTACAGCACGGCGACAAATTTACCCCTGACGAAATTGTTGATTACGTTGTGAAGTTAAACAACGCCATTTATCAAAAGATCATCAAGGGTACGGAGAATGGCTGAAACCGTTAAATTCTCTTTTGAAGGATTTAAGGAATTTACTGATTTGATTAATGAAATCAAAGAAGATTTCAGCGTCAAAGATTCTAAAAAGATTATTAATTCCGGCATGAAGATAGCAATGGCGCCAACCTTGGAAAAGGCTCGCGCCCTTGTGCCAGTGGACACTGGCGCATTAGCCGCATCATTGCGTATTGAGGCCAGGGCGCCTACCAATCGCGATAAACGCTCGGTGTATGTCAATGATTCTGATATTGCAATCGCCACCGTTACCACGGCGCCAGGCAATGTATTAGCCAAAACACGGTTCTTTAATCAGCACAACACCAAATCCAAGATTAAGCAAGTCGGTATTACGTCTGATGCCCGCGCAATGGCCAATGAATTTGGCACCGCAAAAATGGCCGCGCACCCGTTCTTACGTCCAGCGCTGGAATCCACCTCACAACAAACAACGGGAATTTTAGGTAATTCCCTTGGCACCGCTTTAGAAAATTACAAATCAAAATACAACAAATAGGATAAAAAATGAATCAATTTGCAAATGCTTTAGGTAAAAAATTCGTAGAAAACAAAGACGCGATTCGCGTACGGTCTTTTGAGTTGGGTGGACATACATTCAATATCAAGGTGCCATTGACATCCGAATATGAAGCAATGCTAGAGCGCATCAAAATTGTGGCTGACGAAAAAGTTGCAGAGTATTACGACAACCTTTCTAAAGACTTTTTGGAGAAAAAAGAAGAATTTTCCAAAGAGGAAGATATTGTTTACCTTGAAAACGACATTTTGCTAAAGGGCACATCCCTGCAAGAAACAGCGCGTAATAAGGTGATTACCGAAAACCGCATTACCGAACTATTCAAAATGATTGTGCCGGAAGAAGTTGGGTTCGATATGCAAACCATTGACTATTCGATGATTGAGGAACTATTCCCTTTTCCAGTGCAAATCCAATTGATTGATGAGATCAATACCGTTATTTCACCAACTTACAAGGCCACTAAGGGAAAGTAATTCGGTCGGTCCGTAGGCAAGTGAAAGCCTATTTAACGGCTCACGGCACCGACCCTGATGCGGTAGATGAGGAAGTATTTAACGATATATGTGTTTTATATCACGATGGATTAATTGGTAATACTGGGATTATTGAAACTTTAGGCAATTTGACCGCGGGAGTTTATAATTACTTACGCAGTGCAAATGCACCAGCA
>Ga0316221_1004473_pt1 | contig 10570 bp, 22 predicted proteins | sample TBH18007metaG_FD_206003 | JGI IMG/M metagenome (GOLD analysis project Ga0316221, IMG submission 206003) | Freshwater microbial communities from Trout Bog Lake, Wisconsin, USA - TBH18007 | ecosystem: Environmental > Aquatic > Freshwater > Lake > Hypolimnion/Profundal zone | place: USA: Wisconsin... | reverse complement strand
TCTTGGTCTCCAAGTACTTCTGATTTGTGGAGGGTTATTTTACTACGTGGGTGTTTTTGTGTTTTAAACTTTTCTTTGTAATTTTTTTGTATAATTTGCTCTCTTTGACCACATCATGGTCAATAATTGCCTTGTATAATTTCTTAATTAATTTATTAACTTTCATAATAATACTTAGTATAAAGGATTATTTATGCTTTGTCAAGTGTTTTTTGGTAGAATTGAATCGCTTTCACCAATCCATGTATGTGGTCAGCGGTATTTTGTTTATAAACCAGAGGTGGAGAATCTTCAACTGCCATGATAATTACCAGATTGTCAATTGGTATTCCTACCATTTCTTCATACATTAAAGAGTAGGCACAAGTTTGCCAGAAGTAATCCTCAATCTCCGTAATCAGTTTAACACGCTTGGAGGTCTTAAAGTCAATCACGGACAGCACACCTTCGTATTCACCAATACAATCGACCCTTCCTGCCATTCCTAACTGTTTGGACCATAAGGCACATTCTTGATAGTGAATATTATCAATTTTATTCAATACTGGCTTCAATGAGTGGAACATTTCCAGAGCATCAGGCATAATAATGCCTAATGGTTCATTGTTTAGATACCGTTCACATAATGTATGTACATTAGTACCACGACCTGTTGCTTGTTTCGATATCTTATTGGCAACTTCTTCACCAACTCTCTTACGCCATGCCATGATGGCATCTTTCTTTTGGGCACCAAGAACGGTAGTAACAGAGGGAAGTTTTGAACCATCAGGTAAGGTATAGAATCTTTTACCATCAACGGTTTCAGATTTTAATTCTTCTAATGGTTTAGGTGGGCAAAATGTAAACATAAAGTAATATAACACATAATAAATGTGTTGTCAATAGATATTATAGAGTAGTAACTGAAGTGGATACTATATTTTTATTATGTTCAGTTGCCAATGATTGAACAAAAGTAATCCATGTCTGAGCACTTTCTACATCAACAAATTTTATAGTACCACTATTGGCAGTATTGCTTTTTACAACTACACCATCAGTTTGGTTGTTTGCAACCATCGCCTGTAATTGATTTGCCCTAGTTTGATTCATATAAACATTTCCTTGCATATCATCTAATGAATTCCAAGTAATTGTTGTTTGTGTTGTTAACTGCATTTTATTTTTCCTTGTTTAATCGTTAGTTGTATCAGCGTAACCATTTTCAACTATTGCGTTTGGATAATGCTTCTTGATGAGTGCTTCATGAATTGGACCTTCAGTTTTTCCTTTCCAATTTACACTAGCAGAAGTCATTTTTCTATTATCATTCCATTTTTCGAAAGACAAGAATACAGAACCTTCTTCATCGGAACCTTGCTTGTTTTCATGTGTTTGTCCATCTTTTAAAATTGGACCAAAAAATCCCCAATTAATTTTTTTATCCATATTACCAATTTGTACCAACAATAACTCTACACCGGGATGTGAATGTGTGGATACTTTACTATATGGATGTAGTAGGTAGATTTCAACCTGAAATTGTCCTTTTCGGAACAAAACTGTAGCTGTTGCATCATCAGTAACATATACGAAAGTATCGACCGGTATCATCAATGGCATCTTCACATTCATATACCATTCAGCAAATTCGGTTAAACTATTCCACGTTTCAGGTATTTCTATGTGAGAATAAAATTCAGCATTCTTCATTTAATATAGGTCTAACAGAATTTAATAATATTTTAGTCAAATCAACACCATCTGGTACCATTTTAGGATCCAGTATATCATCAGATTTATCGGTGTCTCTTAAACCGTGTATACAGTAAGCCACAGTTTCATCTGAGCTAGCAGTTAATTTATGCATTGTGTCTTTGTTAATGTATATCATTGTCGGTGCAGTATATTCAGTTTCTTTACCGTTTGCTTCAACTAACAATTTACCTGCTGCCAATAATGTTAAATGGTCAAAATGATGTTTGTGTCCTTGTTCACAATCACCTTTAGACTTAAAGTGCATCTGTCTAACAAACATATTTGCAACCAAACCAATATTTACTTCCGGACTCATTTCACATTCCTTTATAATATAACAACTTTAATATTGCCTGTTGGTTTTGTTGGTGTAGAAATACTCGATTGTGTATTAGCGGTCATCATATTACAATTAAGTATTTGGAGTTATAAGTTTAACTTGAACACCATTACCTACCCAAGTTTTATTTGTTTCATCCCACGAATATTGTTGTGAGGTATTACCTTCATCTGGTCTTGGTGTAGGTGGTGTCCATCTTAATGTAGTTTTATCATAAGACCAAGATGGATAAGGAGAAACAGGAATAAAAATGTTATTACCTGAATCATAGGTACCGCCTATGTGAATAGTTCCCGTATTGGCTGTTTCTTCAACCAATTGTTGTTTTAAATTTGCATCAGAATTTTCGTATGAATACTTTGTCATATGAATAAAACCTTCTACAACATTGTTAATAACAATAGCATAATTTGACATCTAATATCCTTTTACCAATATCCTTGAAGTATGACAACACCTTGTGTACCTGGAGATAAACCGTAATAGCCTTGTGCTGAACCATAATAACTACAATAACCGGTGATAACCGTTGACGGATTACCTCCACCTCCATATCCACCTCCACACCAGCCCAAATAGTTTCCTGATCCGGTGCCTGCGCCTCCACCTCCACCAAATTGTCCGCCACCACCACCGCCACCATAAGGACCTGAACTTCCTCCACCACCTCCACCGGCACCATTGGTACCTCCGCCACCACCGCCACCACCTGAAGCATATACACCAAGTGCAGCAGAACCTCCTCCACCAGCACCACCAAATCCGTCAGCATACGTATTATTTGGATATCCATATCCATGATAACCAGTGGCGCCACCACCACCAACAGTAATTGAATAGTATGCTCCGGGTGTTACAGAAACGGACTGTGAGGCAATTCCTCCATGTCCACCATAACCACCGTCAGCACCCCAATATTGAGACTGATAACCTCCACCACCTCCACCCGCAGCAACATATACGTTCATTTGGCCAACCATTGTACTAGGAATGGTAATACCTGAAGAACTGGTGTAAGTAATACTTTGAAAGGTTGTTATTCCTGAACCGTAGAAACTGCCTAAGCTTATAGAACCACTTCCTGGTACATTTGGATCGTATGAGTGTGCTGGAAGGTTTCCTGAATAGTAATTACTCAAGGAATAACCTGTTCCAAACTCACTATTTAAACTGGACAAAGATAGTGAACCGCTACCTGGTAGGAAACTAGACATGATTTATTAATTTGAGTTGTTGATGCTGTATTTATGTATTAATCTGGATAATGTCTGATAATTGCTGTAGAAGTTTCCCTATCGAGAGTCATGTAACCATAACAACAGATATTCCAATCATCTCCGCCCATTCCGTTACCTGACATTTCGTCATGACATTCCAAGTTTTCAAGTTTGAAATGTTTAACAATATACTCTTTATCGTTTTCAAATATTCGCCACACATGGTCTTTACTGCCTCGACCTATCTGTCCTCTGGTTTTATTGAATCTAATAAGATACTTGTTCATACTACAGTAGCCTCAATCTTTGATTTCAATTTTACTCCTAAATTGAAGTGAATAAATCTGAAAGGTTTGTCTGAAGAATTTTTGTTGAAAGAATGTGGTAACCAAGAATTGGTAAACATCGTTGCTCCAGGTTCTGGTGTAAAAGTAATCATTTGACTGGCATATGATCCAATACCTGGGTTTTCTTCTGGTAGGTTCGCATACACTTTAGCCGGTCTTGGATCGTGCAACACAACTCTAGACGAATCTTCGGGAACTTCTAAGAAATAAAATCCAGATATTTGGGAACCTGCACCATGTATATGTTGTTCTTGGCCAGAAGATTTATGATGCTCTTGTACCCACATTTCATGAAAGAATACATCAAATAAGTCCATTTTATAACCTTGTGATGCTAGAATCTCATGTGATGTTGACAATATAAAATTTGAAAAATCTGATAGTCTCTCATCTTCAAACATATTTTCACTCATGTAAACCGGATATATTTCGTTTAATTCTTGACAACTTTTTCTGCGCTCAATATATTCCATTGAAATCTTGTTAACCTTATTGAGAAACTCAGGTTTTCTAATTCCATATAAAGCGGAAGTAAAATAATGCCACTCACCCCATTTCTTCGGCTTATTTTCAATAGTTTCATTTACACCACCAACAACTTCAACCTTCGGATTCATGATATACTTTCAATTAATATTCTAACCAACCTGTAATTATATATTTGTTATTGCTGATGGGAGGATTGCCTCTATGTGTGTGAGTAAATCCGGCAGGGAAAATGACCAATGTACCTTGTTTAGGTTTTATTCTTCTATGTTGGTAGAGAAATTCAGTTTCACCACCTTCATCAACATCATTCAGATATAACATCCAAACCAAGGCTCTTAAAGAGTACTCACGGGAACCATTCTCGTAATGCCAAGCATGATAACCACCACCTATTTTAGTCTTTTGTATTTTAAAACCAAAGTTATACAACTGAGGACCTTGTTTAAGTGGGAAGAATTCTTCTGAGTAATCTTTGAAATACTTTTCAAATAAAATTTTATTGAAGTGATGTTGAAGTCCTTGTGTTGCTTGTGCATTGATAGTATCAACACCAGCACAATTTAACAGATCATTATCTTTTAAATCTTTAGAAACATTCTCATCAGTTTGCCTACTCCTAACCATGCCAGCGTTTTCACAATTATTATAATATGTAATTACATCTTGGCAATATTGATTACTGTAGGCATTTTCATACACAGCAATAAAATCTTTAATCATTTTCTATTCATTTTGTTTAGATTTGCAGTTATCACCATGATACCTTGCATAATTTCCACTATCTATTTCTCGTTTACAATACACACACTCTTTAGTTTTTTTCTTTTTACCTTTGTTTGGATGAACATAATTTGGATCTGAAAACTTTCTTTTTAAAGATTCTTTATGATTCTTTACATGTTCATCAGTTTGTTTTTTTCCTGTTAAAAACAAACTTACCGTTTCTTTTTGATGCTCACTTTGTTTCTTTCCATACATACCAACTTTTTTTTGTTTGTGTAATGATTTTACTGTTTCACTAATTTGTTTGGAAGTTTTTAGTTTAGATTCCGATATTTTTCTACAAGTTTCTTCATATAATGGATGGTTTTTGGTTAAGATTATCTGGCCACCTTGGCCACCATAAGCTAAATTATAATATAAATGGTTTTCAACCAACTTTTCATTCACAAGTTCAATTTCTTTGTTATTCATATCATCTTCGGATGTATACACGAATAATATTTTTTTTGTGAAATTTTCTTTTCCATATTTTTTGATGGCTCTTTTTAGATAAACTCCACTTCCAATATAATCATCGTCTAAATTGTCGGTTATATGTTTACCGATATATTTCATGCCGTTGATTAAATTTATCGTTTCATAAATTGTATAATACACAATATACTCCAAAGTTAAGTTATATACTTATTTATCAAAACCTAACTTTAGAAAATCATTTAACGGCCGGCGGTATCTTCATATTCCATAGATGCAACAATCCACTCTCGAACAAGACTGCTACGAACAATATCGTCAACGGTAAATTCAATTCTGGTGTGAGATTTCATCAAATCCGCAATATCTAAAAATTTTGAAAGTCCGGACATATCCGTTTTCTTTTTGTTAATGTCCGTTTGTCTATAATCTCCACAAAACAATATTTTCGACCTATATCCCACCCGTGTCATTACAGTATGTAATTCTTCCCATGTAAGATTTTGGCACTCATCTACAATAATAATGGCATCATCAAATGACATACCACGAATGAATGAGGTTGAAATGAAATCGATATGACCTTGTTCATGTAACCTTTGATAGGCATCTTTACGACCAAATAGTGTTTCACATATCTGCATGTATGGTTGTTGAAAGATTTCCATCTTCTCACCTACATCACCAGGCAAATGTCCCATCTCTCTTGATTGTACTGATGACCTTACAATAATGATTTTATCAAATGGGTTACTCTTATCTAATACTTCTTCAATGGCCTTATATAAGGCAATAAAGGTCTTTCCTGTTCCTGCCACACCATGTAATGCTACAAAATAATCACCTCGTTTATAGGCATCAAAGAATGTCTTTTGATTGGCTGTAAGAGGTTGAAATGTTTTTAAATCGTCTATTCTTATCTTTAATGATTGGGTTGGTTTTACTTCTTTTGGTTCCTTATCATGTGGATGAAATTGGGTTTCGGTTTTTGTTCTTTTGATTGCCATTGAGACCTCAAGTTAAGTTAAAAATAGATTGCTTACCACTCCCTTGGTGCTTTAGTTTTATGACCGTCTTTGATGGTGTTTTGAGCAACACCTTCTTTCATACGACCAATAACATACTTCTCAAATGACGAATCGGCACGACCCATGCCAGGGACCGATAAACGAGTACCGTCTGACATGATTGGTAGATTCTCTGAGAAGATATGTAATTCTAAATGGGGATTGTCAAGCTTGAATTGTTCCAACACAGTATATGACATACGGTGTTCTTCACGTTCACCTGTTTCTTTGTTTAAAAAATCATAACTAGGCATTGTACCACTCCGGTTGATTACGAGAATTGACCTTACCTTTCCAACTAGCAAGGTGTGTCTTATTATTTATATAGTAATTACGATAAGATGTCACGGAATCGTCACGAATCACCAATTCGGCTGGCATGGCAGGTGTAGGTTGTGTAAATTCACCAACCGGTATATTATTGGGAGATTTATTTAAAGCATCAACCAAACCAATTTGTTGACACTTGTGTACTTTACCATACCTGTAGGTATATTCTGCACACAATTCTACCAATAATAAATGTAACCATAGATAATTTTCTAGGTTGGCACGGCACCAAACTGCGGATGGGTGGTTCATGTGTGTTGCTGAGTAGAGTATATCATTTCTGTCATCAGCAAGTACCCAACGCTTGGCTTTACGACCTGATGGTGAAAGACCAATGGTTTCAACACCGTCTAATACACGGTGTGCAGTAGATAATAACTGGCACGTCTCTAATATCATTTTCACCAGGTGCCTATCATTATGATATTGTGCACAAATTTTAGGGTTGGGATCGAGGTAAAAGATGTTGATTTTTTTTCTCCTTAATGATACATTTATTATAAATAATAACATATAACACAACATAAAGCAAACAAAATATGGTAAACAATTTGTACTTAAATCGTTATAATAGATTAATAAACCACTATAAAAATACTGTGGTAGATGGTTATTACGAAAAACATCATATAATACCAAAATGTTTGGGTGGTACAAATGACGATAATAATTTGGTATTGTTACCAACAAGAGTTCATTTTATTGCACATGCACTATTACACAAATCATATCCAAAAGAACTAAAATTAGCTCAAGCTTTTGGTATGATGGTTGCATCAAACCACTATCAGAAAGGAAGAAAATACCATTCTCGACTTTATGAAATGTCCAAATTAGCAAGGTCTAATGCCATGAAAGGTGTACCAAGGCCGGAATGGGTAAAAGAAAAAATGAGAGTTCCAAAATTAAACAAAGAAAATTATAAAAAACCCAAATCAAAAGATCACTCAATAAACATATCAAAAAGTTTGACTGGAAAGAAGAAAACACAAGAACATATCAATAATATGATTAAATCTCAACGAGCATTTCAAGAAAGTAGAACCGATGAAATGTTAAAAAGAAAAAATAAATATCGAGAATTGTTCCTCAACTCAAATATGTCCAGAAAAGACTTTGCAAAAAACCAAAATATTCCTATGGGAACTATGAAAAGGTATTTGCAAGGTCTTTAATATTCATAACATTCTAATTAAACCAACACTATCAATACTAACTAACAAAATATAGTTAGCCAACATACCAAAAGATTTGCGAGTGTAAGCAGCCCAAGCATACATAGCACAACCGCTAATCCAAACAGGATACATGAGACGTAAAGGGGGATTCGGAACGGTAAGTGCCATAGTAAGAGAGCAACCAATACTAATAGACCAAGCAAGCAACTCAACACAAAACCTAAACTTATGAGATTGCCAATCATTACGAATCCATCCAAATGTTGTTACCAACAAGTCATTCATTATTTGGGAATACCAAGTACTGGAATTTCAATTGGTTCTTTTGGACCAGTTTGTTTCTTTAACGATTTAACTTTAGCGGCAACAGCATCAGCAGTCACCGTTTCCATAGCGAACTGTTTGAAGGCCTCATAAGAATCTTTTACTTTGTATGATGTTTTACCACCAACAGAGGCACCATCAACAAAGAACAAAGCACAACCACCTTCAATCAAAGGAGCAATTTCGATTACTTCATCAAGGTTAATGATTACTTTACAATTTTTTTCTACTGATTCAACTTCAACAAATAAACTCATCTTACTCTCCCTTAGGTTCTTTAATCTTTGCCAATTTGGCATTCTTCTCTGCAACTTCTGCTTGAATCATCATACCTTTCCAATGACCACGAGTGGCAACAGGCATCATTGCAAGTGTACGCTTTGTACTTTTACTTAATTTAAAATCTTTATTGGTTCTCATTTATTTCCCTTATCGCAGTCCTCTACCCTAATTAGATATGTGGTGCTAGTGGTATGTGGACGAACAAAATAGCACTCACCTTTAATATTCCAGACCAAATGATTTTGAATACCACCTTTGAATTGTTGTAACTCAGGTGGATTAATTAGAGCTTGAAATTGGTTATACCCAATCATTACAATCAATACCAAACCTATAAGAATGGTATAATGTTTCTTAATAAACTCACTCAAAGACTTAAACATTCATAACTCCATAGTAACGTAGAACATATAGTATAACACATAACAAGGCACCAATCAATAGGCCAATATTAAATCTACCATTGATTATACGGAAGTATTCCACTTCCAACTCAAGGTAATCTCTTTGGCCTAATACCATATCAGGACATTCTGATTCACCACCCATCAATTCAATGGTTTCTTTGGCATTAGCCAATCGTTTCTTGGCCTCACGATAATCTAAGTATGGTATCATAATTATTTACCAAATCCAAACGGGCATTTTCTTTCTTTAGTTTCTGTATTTTTTTTCAAAAATCCATATGATTTTACAAAGGTAGGTCTGAATGAATACAAATTTCTTTTCGCATATTCTTGTGGAGAAAGTAGATGCGTATTTAATACTATCTTTCTTTCAGATAGAGCTCTCAAGTGAACTATAGGAGTTCCAAACTTTATAATAACATTTTGGCCAACACCGGGTTTCAATAACAAATTAATATGTGAAGCATGTTGATAATAATATTCTAATGTTCCAGGTAAAATATCATAAGGTAATTGTTCATTGAAATTATAGTACGGTGCTTTCCATTGGAATAAAATGTCCTTTTCACTTTCTATCAACCAAGGTGAAGTTATTTTTAATTGAAAATGATCTTTCTTAAAATCTCCTCTTTGTTTAAGGGGATGTGAACTAGCGTGACTAGAGGCATCCGAATATTGATATTTCCATTTCTCTTGTGATTCCCACTTAACAGCAAGGTCTGACCACATAGGAATTATTAAACTATTTTGATATTCATTAGTCATACCAACACAGTTTTTCATGTTGTTGGTTGCTTTCATAATATCCCAATCAAATTCAACTTTAGGTAATCTTTTCCACCAATCAGGATAAAATTTGGTAGCATAATCAATTGGTGCAAGGTTGTAGGCATGTGCGGCCTTTTCAGTACAGAATGCATCAACGACTAAAGGTTTTTGTTTAAAAAAGAATAACATAATTAATATCCTTTATCTCTTAATAATCTAACTTGAACATCAGGTACTACAAACACTCTTGCTGCAACACTAACTGTATCTCGTTCAGCAATGTCTTTCTTCATGGTGAACTCAATGTGTTTACTTTTCATTAGTTCTTCCACTATCAAAGACAACATCTGTTTTTTGATTTGTTCATGTGGCATATCTTCCCACATTTCCATTGATATCTTATTTCTTACAGTAAACATTTCACCTTGAATTGGTTTATACTCGAAAGGTTGTGGATGTGCCGATGTTGTGATGTTACCGGTTAATACACCAATATTGTGAACTGGTGCAGAAACAGAGGCAGAAGGTTGTATTGATTGCATCATCTGCTGAGTATCAGCCCTCATAGATTGTAACTCATTCATGGCCATGGCTAGATTACTATTGAAGTCACTCATAATCAATCCCACAATGTTTGAAAATATTTACCAAACAATCTAAATCCATTAGTCTTTCTTGCTTCATGTGCAGTTAGACCTTCTCTATCAACTTTTAACTTTCTGAAACTTTCCATGAAATCTTTACAGTTTTCAGAATCAGAATGGTCGTAGAACTGAGAAGTATCATCATTCATTGTCAATCGTTCAAAAGACCAAATCATCTCATTGAGTACATAATCATATCGTGCTTCAGCATTAGAATCCCAATCATAATCATTTTCTTTG
>Ga0316221_1004466_pt1 | contig 10588 bp, 5 predicted proteins | sample TBH18007metaG_FD_206003 | JGI IMG/M metagenome (GOLD analysis project Ga0316221, IMG submission 206003) | Freshwater microbial communities from Trout Bog Lake, Wisconsin, USA - TBH18007 | ecosystem: Environmental > Aquatic > Freshwater > Lake > Hypolimnion/Profundal zone | place: USA: Wisconsin... | reverse complement strand
ACCGGCTGGAAGGTGGGCTATGTGGCCGCTCCGCCCAGCCTGACGGCCGAGTTTCGCAAGGTGCACCAGTTCAATGTGTTCACCGTCAACACGCCGGTGCAGCACGCGCTGGCCGCTTACATGGCCGACCCGGCGCCGTACCGGGACCTGCCCGCCTTCTACCAGCGCAAACGCGATCTGTTCCGCGAAGGCCTGGCCAAAACGCGCTTGCGTGTCCTGCACACCGAGGGCAGCTACTTCCAATGTGTGGACATCTCGGAGGTCAGCGATCTGGGCGAGGCCGACTTCTGCCAGTGGCTGACCCGCGAGATCGGCGTGGCGGCCATCCCGCTATCGGCCTTTTACGGCAAGGGCTTTGACCAGCGCGTGGTGCGCTTCTGCTTTGCCAAGCAGGATGCCACTTTGCTCAAGGCGCTGGAGCGGCTGCAGAAGCTGTAAGGCGTAAGCCTACCTTTGCCCGGATACCGTGGCACCGCGATTGGTGGGCATGAATTCCACTTCGATGTCCATCCGGCTTTTCACGCCCAGGCCGCCCAGCAGACCGGGAGAGAAGCTGGCATTTTTAAAGCCGGTGATGGCGGCCTCCTCAAAAAAGCCGGCGGGCACGGCCTTGAGCACCTTGACCGACTCCACCTCCCCCGTTCCCAGAATCACGATTTCAAGGCTGACCAGACCCTCCCGGTTATCCGCGGCGGTGGGGTATTCCAGAACCACATTGGACAGAACCACGGGCGAGGCATCGAGAGCTGACTGGTCATAAATGGTTTCGTGGCTGGCAGCCACTGCAGCGACTTGCTCAGTGGCGAGCGGTGTGGGTGCCACAGCTGCGGGCGCTGCGGATGGCGTGGTCTGTTGCGATGCAGTTGCAGCCGCCCGGATGATCTGATAAGTGAAGATTTTGGCGTGCAGGTCTGACGCAGGCGCCTGTGCCAGCACCCCGATTTCACTGCGCACAGGCGTATAGAAATAGGCGAACAGCAGCGCCCCATGCAGCGCCACCGACAAAAAACAGGCCTTTCCCAGTGTCAACAACTGCCCTGCCCATACACCGCGCCCGGTTTCATTTGCTGATCTCGCGCCAACTCACCCGTCTACCAATTGGACTAGGCGGTTCCACCGGTACGGTATACGGTAGTACTTGACCTGACGAAAAATTCAAGTGAGAAATGACCTGACCATTGGGAAGCACCACATAATTCAAACCCACCACCAAGGCGCTGGGCAGACGCACGGAAGACTCACCCGTGGCACTCGCCCCCACGGTGGCGCCGGTCACCAGGTCGACATAATTCAGCCAGCTGGTACCGTTGGCAATGCAGGCCGAGCTGGAAGGTATGTTGCTGGCAAAGGTAACGGTACTCCCGACAATGAATGGGTCGACGTTCACGCGCTCGTATAGCTGTGGCAGGTCCACAATCCAGCCGGTGGTCAATGCGCAATTGGCGGCCACGGAACATACCGACGTGCGGATATCGCCGGACTCCGAAAGCGTCAAAATCTTGGAGCTGCTGCGCAGATGCGGATACTGCACCGCTGCGGCAAGCGAGTCCGTAAATCCATAAACGGATTGCACCTGCGTGGTATTGAGGTCACTGTTCCCCAGAAACTGCCCGGTGGCTGCCACCACCATGGTCGTGCCATTGACCTCGGCCAGTTGCACGCGCGTGGTAATCGGCTGGGGGGTTCCCGATGCATCGGTGAGGGTGGTGATCAGTGCCGCCTCCAGGCCCGTTGGGTCGATATTGTCGTTGATATCAAAGCGCCAGACATTGCCCAGCAGATCGCCGCCATAGGCGCGCAGGGTGGTGTTATCCAGGCCCGCATTAGCCACATAGTTATTGATTTCACGCAGCCCACTGGGGTTGCCGGCGTCACCCGCTCCGGTATCTATTTTGCTGATGATTTGCCCGGTGGCTGCGTTGAGCACATACAAATAGCCATGGCCATCGCCGCTGCCCGCGGGGCTCTGTACGTTGTTATATCCGGAGGTCACCAGCACCACCCAGTTTCCATTGACCAGCTTGGTAATCACGGGCCGGCCAAAGGTCAAACCGATGTTGCAGTCGGCACCATAGGTGGTCGTCACCGAGGCGTTATAGCAGGTGTTGCTCTGATTGAATTCCCACAGCGATTTAGGATTGACCGGGTCTGTGATGTCCATGGCGTAATAGCCCTTGCCACCGTCGTTCAAGCCTCCCACCAGGATGGTCTTCCAGCTGGCACTGGTCTTGTCGTAGATATCACCAGCGATGGGCGAGCCATCCACATAAAACTGGTGGTGTGTGCTGTATTGGGTATCCGCCAGCATGTACAGATTCGGCATCACCGCCTGCGGAATATAGGCCCAGGCCTCTTTTCCCGCCTTGGAAAAGTTGGCGTCGTTAGACGCTGTGGGCGAGTAAATGGCATGCAACATGCCGTCATTGGCTCCGACATACATCATGGGCGTGCGCGAAGCCTGGGCCGTCTTAAAGCCGCTGTAACCGGCGTCGGTGTAGGCGGCAGACGGCGCCTTGACAAAGGCCATCGACGAATCGGCTACATCACCCAGCACATGGCCACGCTTGCGGTACAGGGTGCTGAGATTGTTGGGCATGAAACTTCCATCCGCCGAGGTGACTTCCATGCCACGCTGGCCGCGTATGAAGTTGACCAAGTTGGCGCCCGCCGCGGCGCTGCGCTGGTCCAGCGTGCCATTGGAGCCGTCGGTCATGGAGGAATACTGGTTCAGGTTGGCGATCACGCTGGCACCGAACAGCGCTTGCTGCGCGCCGGTCAATGCCGTAGCCACGGCGCCGGTCGCACAGGACTTGCTATTCCAGGAAAAATTCGCCACATTGTTCGGTGCACCCGTGCTGCGAATATAGATTTTGCGGTCGTCGCAGGCGGCACCGGTCGCCGAATCCAGGCTGGCTTGCAGCGACCACAGAGCCGGGGCGTCTATGGTGGGTGGTTTGGTGGAATCGGTTTGATAGGCCGGGTTGGGCATTTGCGTCTTCCCGCCGGTGCTGACGTCCATTGCATATTCCAGGACATCACCGGACCATTCCCCGGACTTAAAGTTTGCAGCATACAAATAGCTGTCCCCGGCTACCGGAGTGGTGTTGGACACCGCAGCACCACTGCCTGCACCCGCCACCGCACCGATGGTCGCCAGCGCCGAACTCACGGCGGTCACCACGGCAGAGGCATTGCCGGCACTGAAAAACTGCCCGCGCCCGTCGACCGTGGCATGCCAGAAATCGTCAATGGCCTTGGGATTGTTGTACAGCCGCAAATCGCTGTAGTAACCCGGGGTTGGGTCCGGCCACGTGGGCCAACTCAGGGTCGGCAAGGTGGGTGGATTGGTCAATGGCGGACGAATTTTTGAAAACACTCCGGTCGCGGTGGGCGACAGATAGTTGGGATCGAATGGCAAGGTGCCCGACACACCCAGGGCCAGACCAAAGGTGGTCATGTGCTGCCAGGGCGCGTTGTCGCCAATACCACTGAGTGTGCTGGCGTTGTCGGGCATGTCCGGACGCAAATCGTTGATGTAGTAATACTGCGCCACGTCGGCCAGGGAGTTGCCCGAGCCGGTGGGCGTGACCGTGGTCGTGACGCAAGGCCATGCATTACACAAGGCTGGCAAGGTGGGCTGGGTCGTTGGCAGAGCGGGCAGAGCTGTCGGTCCGCCGCTGACGTAGCAATTATTGTCCAAAGGGATGGGGCCGGTAATCCCGGGGTTGCTAACGGTCCCCGTGAGCAGCGAGCCGCTGAAGGTCTGGGTAATGGTCGAGTTGGTGTTGGCTATTTGAATATTCTGGCCGCTGATAGGCGCAGAGCAGGTAGTGTTCGTATAGCTATTATTCGAAGCCGCCTGCGCTGCCGTGCAGGCAGTGGAAAGGACCATGGTAGGGCCGGTGGTCAAGGAATGGCAGGCGGTCGTCAGATACGGGGATGATATTGCCGTACCGGGCGTGCAGTTCAGAACCGGAACGCCCATGGCCTGGCTCGGACTGGCGCTGCAGGTGGTGGTTTGGTAACCGTTGGTCGCTGTGGGTGCAATGTTCTGGCAAGTGGCCACCGCAACGGCCGGGGTGTTATTGGTCGGGCAACTGGTGCTGATCCAATTCGGTGCAACCCCCGCTATCGGCGTGCATGCGCCTGCGGCTACGTTGCTGGTCACGGTATTGTCCTGACACGTGATATTCACATAGTTGTTGCCGGCGGCGGCCGTCTGGGGAGCGCAGCTTTGCACCGGAACATTCGCCTGGTTATTGGCGGTGCCCGACAGCGTGGGGCAGGTGGTGGTGGTCCACAGGGGCGAGGTTGCTGTGACTGGCACGCATGCGGAGGGAATGCCGACCGCCGTGGTCACCGTCGGGGCTGGGCAGGTGGTGGTGAGCCAATTATTGGTGGACAAGGGCCCGCTAGCGGTACAAGTTTGCACCGGCACATTGGGGGTCAAGGTCACGGGGCAGGTGGTCGCCGTCCAGAGATTGCCGCTGGCGGCGGCGGCTGCGCTACAGCTGGCGGGATTCACTATCGTGCTGGTATTGATGGTCAAGGAGCAAGATTTTCCTATCCACTGATTCCCGGATGCTGCGGTCTGCGTCACACAGGACGCTGCGGCAATGGGCACCGAAGTGGAAATGGCAGGCGGGCAGGTCACGCTGGTCCACAACGGAGCCGTGCCAGCGACGGCTACACAGGTATTTTGAATACCGACGTTGTTGTTGCTTGTAGGCGCCGGGCAGGTGGTTGTGATGTAGTTGTTGGCAGCCGTTGGGCCACTGGCAACACAGGCATTCTGTATCGGCGTGATCACCGCCGCCGTCGTGGTGCATTGGGTAGTGGTGTAATTGTTGGCTGCATTAGGCCCACTTGCCACACAACTCGCTGCAGCGACTGGGGTAGTGACCGGAGCAGTCGTGCCACAGGTGGTCACCGTCCAATTGTTGGCCGCCGTGGCCGCAGCAGCGCTACATGCCACCCCTGTTGCCGTGCTCACGGTAGCAGCAGTGGGACAGGTGATCGTAGTCCAGGCGTTTGCAGATGTTGCCGTCTGGGCCACGCAGGCGCTGGCAATCCCGGTTTGCACGGGAGTGACCGTGGGGCAGCTGGTGGTGGTCCAGCCATTGGCGGATGTGGCAGTCACCGCCGTGCAGGCAACGGCGATACCTGATGTAACCGGTGCAACTGCCGGGCAGGTGGTGGTGGTGTACGTATTTGAACTACTGGCTGTGGCCGCCACACAAGTTCCCGGTGCTATGGCGGTTTGCACCGCCGCTGTGCTGCCGCAGGTCGTGGTGATATAGCTGTTGCTGCTTGATGCAGCAGCTGCGGTGCAGGCCACACCAGCGGTTGGTCCCGTCACCGTGGCCGCCGGGCAAGTGGTGGTGGTATAGGCGTTGCTTGCGCTGGCCGCAGCCGCGGTACAGCTTGCTGCGGGGGTAGTGACAGCTGCTGTCAGCGTACAGGTGGTCGTGATGTAGTTGGGTGAGGTACCAGCGGCGGCCGTGCAGGCCACGCCGGTGGTCGGCCCGGTGACCAGGGCGGCCGGACAGGTGGTGGTCGTGTAGTTATTCAGTGCCGTCGCCCCACTCGCAACACAGCTGCCCGCAATGGGCACGCTCGTTGTCACCACGGGCGCCGGACAAGTCGTGGTGATGTAGCCATTGCTGGACGTGGGCCCACTCGCCACACAAGCGGTGGGGCTGCCAGCTGTCACCGCTGCGGCCGGCGTCGGGCAGCTGGTAGTGACCAGTCCGCTGGTGCCTGCGGTGCAGGAAACCACATTCGTGGTCACACTGGATGCGGCAGAGCAGGTGGTGGTGATATAGCCATTGGCCGAACTGGGCGCGGCAGCCACACAGGCCGGATTGGGGGTGGGGCCGGTGCTGAGCGTCAAGCAACCGGTTCCCGAGCAACTCGCCACCGGTGTCTGCGTGCAGTGGGTCTGCACATAGCTGTTACCTGCGCTGGGCGGGGTGGCCGTACAGGCTGTAGACAGCACGGTGGCCGTGGTGGCGGTGAAACACGAGATGGTGGGGGGATTGGCCGTGCAACTTAGAGAAGGGGTGGACAGCTCGGTCAGACCGCTGTAGGTGAAGAGCTGCGTGGTGTAGGAATATTGCAGCACCTGCTGTGTCGTGCTCTGCGTCATGGGGGTTGACTGTGTCTGCGTCACAAAGCTGGTGGTTTTTAAATACTGGTTGGTGCTTTGCAGATTCTGCGTGGTGGTCTTGATGTTTTGCTGGGTGACGCTATTGACCTGGCTGGTCGATTTGGTCGTCTGGCTGGTCGACTTGTAGGTGTTGGAAACCGTCTTCGTGAAGTTGGTTGTGGTGTGAAAATTATTGGTGTTGGTTTGCAGGCTTTGATAAGTCACCTGCACACTCTGCGTCTGGCTCTGGTTGTTTTGCACCGAATTTTGCAAATTTTGAACCGTTTTCTGGCTGGTTTGTTGCTGCACCTGCTTGGTTTGGCTGGTGGTTTGCAAATTGATATTGGTGCTTTGCAGATATTGACGCGTCGTTTGCAGCCATTGGTCGGTCTTCGATTGCTGCTGTGTCGTGCTTTGCAAAACACCCGTAGTATCCTGCGTGGTTTGCTGCGTGCTTTGGTTCACGTAGGAACTGGTGCACGTGCCATAGGTATAGGCATTGCTCTGGCTATTGCTGACCACCGTCGTGGTGGAGCCGCCGTCCCAGACGCCGTAGGGCGTGGTTCCGCTATCACCGGTAAAGGCACCGTCCTGATTGCCGACCAGGGTGCTGCCGTCGAGTTGTACCGGCCCGGCCGTTTCAGCCGCCACATTCCAGTAACCGTCGGTGGTCATCAGGGTGTAGTTATTCTGGCAGGAATATTGCACCGGGTCGCCACCCATGCCCTGGTTAATACCATCGTGTTTATTGGCATAGTAGCGCCCTACCCGCGCCAGACCTTCGCGCATCGAGGAGGGACCCGCCGGTATCTGTGCATAGATTTTTGTGTACCAAGCGGCCTTGTTGTCTTTGGTAAAGTCTGCGTTGGCTAAGAATGATTGGGGCGCCACGGGTGAACCCGGATCGGCTGAAACAAAACCCACCCGGTAACTGCTGGTGATGGGGGCAAACGCCAAACCCAAGCTGGTTTTCACCATGGACATGCGGGTGCGGTAGTAGGCATACCAGCGGGCAAAGTTCTGCCGTTCATCCACATGCGGATACAGACCCGATGTGGAGCTCACCAGCTTGCGGGTCCAGGTGCCGCCGCCCGCCGTGGCGGCCGTAATCCCGCCATCGGCCTGGGTGCAGGGCAAGCCGCTATAGGTTAATGTTTCGGGGCCACTATATATATAATAGTAAGCCGCTTGGGGCAGGTCAACTGCGCCGGTAGTCTGGTTGCTGCGCGAACTCAGATCGTAGGCCTGAAAGTTGGCGGAAATATCCACCATACTGCTATTTGTCGAATAGTAATTGTAGCGCACGGACGGCCAGACAGCATCCGGCAAATTGCTACCATCCGGCCCCACAGGCAATGCATAGGTAGTATTGGGGTTGTAATAGATGGAGTTGCACTGGTAATTTTTGTAACCCACAGGCGGACTGATGAAATCCCCTTCGATTTGGTCCGGCATATGGCTGTAAGCCATGGAGCCGGAGGTATTCATCAACAACATAATGTTGGGTGGGGCACTCGCCGCAGCATTATTGGTCACGGGTTGCGTGAAAATATCGGTAGCGGCCACAGGGCCAGCCCCCAGAGCCGCCAGCAAGACCAGGACCATCATCAGGGCATTTTTGCCAGCAGAAAGCAGTGATTTGTTCGTCATTTTTAATGCCCCTCAATAAACGATTACCTGAACGTAACTGAGCGTGTTGCGCGGACCTTCTACGCGCGAAGTAATTCGGAAGTAAGGTTGAGCTACCACCACCGACACCCCCGCCGCACCGCTACCACCGGGACCAATCCGACTGGCTGCACCGACGGCGGGGTTCTGGCTGGACAGACGCACGCAGGCCTGAGCAGGCAGGGTGAAGGAGCCCGCCGAAGAGCACAACCGGTGAACCACATACATCACGCGGTTGCCGGAGCCATCGTCGGCGGTTACTTCCACCGCATTGTGGCCAGCAGACCAAGCGTAGGTCAGTGGGTCAAAGTTGGCCATTCCGGTCGAAAAATAACCCGGCGCCTGGTCCGCATTCAAAGTAGCCGAGGTCTGCAACATTAACCAGCTGCGGGCCGCCTCGAGACCGAGATCACCGGCAGCGGTGGCGTTCTTTTTGAAGGCCAGATTGCCGGCAATGCCAAGGCTGCCCGAACTGGAGCGCAACATGGCCAGAACCGCAAAGGTCATGGCCAACACGGCAATGATTGCCACGATCAGAACAATGCCCTTTTGCTTGCCCGCAGCCAAGACCTTGAATGGGTGTCTGTTCATAATCATTTTGAAGCGGATAGGGCCCATGCCATGTTGCGCATGGGCACCATGGTTTCATAGACGCGGTATCGGTAATGGTGCCAGTCATTGGCAATGACCGCCGTGCTAGCGGTAGTTCCGTCCAGGTTGTGCATCACAAAGGGAATCGTGTTCCCTCCCCACATGGGCGCGACGGTGGTGACAATGTCCTTCTCCAACTGGCTGCTGCGCGCCAGCACCGCCACCCGCACCGCCAGCAGTGTGGTCCAGTCGGTCGGGGTGGTGTTGGTCCAACTCGACGCGTCTATGTGTCCGTTGTTCGTAGCGGCTTCGCTGACACTCACGCCATACTGGGCCTGCAGATCGACCACCCCTTCTGAAACTTCAGATACCGTGCTGTCGCGCAGGCTGTTGATGCGCGTGAGCACCGAGGCAGAAGAAATGCTCCATTGCGTGCGCTGGGGATTGGGTCCGAGGTTGTAAATTTGACCCGTGCTGTAGGCAACGCCCGCGCTGGCGGAATTCATGGTCGGCGTGACCGCGGCACCGGTATAAAAACTGGTGTAGCCAGCGATACCATGTCCAATAGTGACGCCATCGCCGGCCGTGTTGTCGGTGACCTCTAACAGGGTGCAGGCGACCGGAGAATTGCCGGCAACCACTACCAGGTCGCCCATATTGAAGCCTGCCCGGTTTGCAAGTTCCTTGGTGGTATTGCTGGATGAATTCACTTTTTGGAAAGTGTTGGCAAAGGCCGAGCTTCCGTACAGCACATTGATGGTGTCGGGCGCTCCATTGGCACCGTCGATAATTTCAACCGGTGACATACGGACCGTAAAATCGCTTGTCGCCAGGCCACTATTGTGCACAGCCACTTCACAACCAAGGGTGGTGGGATCGGCGTTTCCAAAGCCCACACCACTTTGATTCAGATCGCGTTCCAACTCGAGTATGGCAATTTCTCCGGCTATTTGCGCACTATTGCCATCCGTGACGGTGCGCCTGCGCGACTCCCACACCGACATAATCTGAAAAATGGCTATGATGGCAAGCAAGCCGAGCACCATGCCGACCAGCAATTCAATGATAGAGAAACCACGGACAGCGCTGCATTGCCCATTGCCTCCAGACCGGCGATGTGGATTAAAAGTTTGCATTCACGTAGGCCGAATAGGTGTTTCTGCGCGGCTGAATATCGCTGGGGCCCTTCCAGCACACGGTGACCGTGATTTTATTGAACCCCGTGGCAGAGGTGTCCACCAGAATTTGTTGCATGCTGGCAGTGGAACCGGGCAAGTGACGCGGACCGGACTGCACGTCGGCCGCCCACGCAGTTACCAGAGCGTTGGCAGAAGGCGTCCCAGAAAAAACGCAGGGGCTGCTGGTGGTTGCCAGGTGTTGAAAGCCTTGAAGCGAGGTTTGCAAAGCGGCCATACTGCTGGTGTCGACAGCCACGCGTATCTGCTGCACGATATCGCTGGCAAAGGTGGACGACTCCGAGCGGCTGGCTGTATCTGCCATGGCTTTCTGACTGATACCCATGGCCTGGACCAGCCCCAGAATACCCACCACAAACAAGAGCAGAGCGACCAGCACTTCGACCAGCAACATGCCCTTTTGTTGTTTTTCGCTTTTCATACCTGCACCTCAGCACTTGCGGGTATCACCCGCCCCAGTGGCCGCAGGATCACATGCCTTGATCTGCCCGCTTACCGTGACTTCGACGCGCAGGCAACGCACCGTTCCAGACGGCGCACAGGCGCCCGTGGTGCTTTTAAAATCCACCAGCCAAACCGCACCCAGCGAGGTACTGCCAGCACCATTAAAGGTAATCAGCGGGGTTGCGGCACCGTTTGACTGAGCACTTATTTGTACGCTCGAAGTCCCGTCGGCGCGGCTGGATGCTTCCATGGCACTTTTTCCATCCACGAAACGGTAGACCGGTGTCGGGTCGTTGCTCAAGGCGCGAATAATCCAGCTGCCAGCGGTGGCATTCAGATTCGTTGTAGCCGCATTCGCTGCGACAGGGGAATCCGACGTGAGGAGCATTTGTACCGATTGGTTGCTGCGTATCGCCTCGGCACGCGCGGTTTGTGCACTGGCCAGAAAACTCCCTGAAATGCCGCGCAATTTGGCATTCTCGGAATAAGTTGAAAACGCGGGCGCGGCCAATGCGAGCAACAGGGCCATGATCGCAACACC
>Ga0316221_1004460_pt1 | contig 10601 bp, 16 predicted proteins | sample TBH18007metaG_FD_206003 | JGI IMG/M metagenome (GOLD analysis project Ga0316221, IMG submission 206003) | Freshwater microbial communities from Trout Bog Lake, Wisconsin, USA - TBH18007 | ecosystem: Environmental > Aquatic > Freshwater > Lake > Hypolimnion/Profundal zone | place: USA: Wisconsin... | reverse complement strand
CAGAAGCTAATTTTTTAGCTGGTATAGTTTTACCTTCTTTTACGCCAAGTTCTTTGCGTAATGCTCCAGGCTTTTTAATTGCATCTTTAATCCAATTTTTAGTAGCCATTATTTTTTCCTTGCTGCTCTCATGTTATCAACTAGATTTGGGTAGGGTCTACCAGCTGCTTTAGCCATAGCTTTTGCGCTAGACTTTTTAGCCGCTGATAATTTTTTTGGTTTGCCTAATCCTTTTGGGCGTGGTTTATCCCAAACTTCTCCACCTTTTTTAAGTAATACAGCAGACTCTGGAGACTTTGGTAATTTACTTGGGCGTACGGCGCCCATACCTCTAGATGCTTTCATTATGCTCTTGTCTTTCCACGTTGTGCTATGCCGTCATGGTGCTTAAACTTTTTAACCGCGCCACCCTTTTTATAGGTTGGTTTTGGGTTTGGTGCCATCATACCATGCATCATTTCCATATCTGCTCCACCACCTTCGCTGGTTCCAGCTCCGCCGCCAGCTCTACTGTTTGCAGGTACTTTTGTGTAAGTCCTATCAGCTGCCATAGCTGCTCTACCCTCTTGAGCCATTTGACCGGCATCGTAGAGGGATTTGTTAAGCTTTATTTGCTTAAGTGCTTTTTGAGCAGCACGTTCAGTATCTAGGTCGTCAGCCACAATTACTTCTTCTTGGTCATACCGCCGCCACACATCTTCATAACAGCTTCGTGATGTGCATCATGGCCAGCTTTGTGTTCAGCAAGCATGTCATGTTGTGCCATATAGCCCGCAGCATGTTTTTTAGTAGCCATATCATGGGCTTCAAATTTTGGGAATTTTTCAACGTCTGCATCCATGCCTGATGGACCCATTCCTTGTTCTTTAATAGTCATTTTACTTCTCCTTTAAATTAACAAACACGACCTTTGGTACGACCACGCTCGGCAATACCGTCGCGGTTTGAACTTGTCTTTACAGACTCCATTTTAGATGGTTTTACGGAACCACCCATAGCCATTTTCTTAGCCATGCCACCTTTTTTCAAGGTAATCTTAGTACCCTTACCACCTTTGTGTTCTTGGGCATCGTGCTCTTTAAACGCTTTTTTAATCATAGCAACGTCTTGCTTCTTATCCATCGCTTCTTCGCGCTTCATTTCTGATTTAGATTCTTTATCCACTTTTCCACCTTTTTTCATGCCGTCTTCTACATTTTTTGGGTTAAAGGGTTCATCGGTTTTAACACCTTTTTGTTTTTGCATTGCCATAATTTTTCCGCCTTGTTTCTTTCCAATAAATTTATTTAAGTTTGCGTCAGGAGCACCTTTTGGGGCACCGTTAACATACCCATGTCTGGTTTGTTGCATATTAATACGATTTACACCACCAACTGCAAACTTTTTACCCTTATCAGCTTTTTCAAAGTCTTTGCCTACTGACTGTGGTATCCCAACTTTTTTAGCGAACTTGGGATTATTAGCTATAGCAGCCATAAAGTTATGTTGTTTTTTAGATGAGCTAGGCATTACTTACTCCAAAATCCTTGAAACAAATTAGCCATAATAGCGCCGATTAAAGCTGCAGCGCCGCCAACACCAAGTAACAATCTCCAGCCGCCATGAGCTTCAGCCAAAGTCTTTTGAATGGCTTGAATAGCGGTCTTAATTTCGGACATCTCTTTTACCATCTTGTCCATGTCAGCCTGCAAGTGCTCAATATCGTTAGCGTGTGTAGCTAGTTCTCTAGCCGTTGAGATTGGGTCTATATCACTCATTAGCATTTCCACCGTTTTAAACTAGCTGCCTTCCTAGTAGGCTTGCCATTTTCGTCTTTCATTGGTCCAAGCATTCCCGACATTCTAGCGCAGAATGACTTCTTGCGAGGGCCTCCTTCAGGCTGTGGGGCTTTTAAATTCGAGCCAGTAGCCGCATTATATTTCTTGCGACCTTTTTCAGTGAGACCAGCCCCTTTCGAGACTGGTAGTTTCTCACCACGACCCACTGCGAGGGATGGGGTCTTTTTAGCCATATATCGCTGTTACTGAACTAACTAAAGTATTATCAAAATATGCGTATATTTTTTGGTACGCTTTAATACCTTCACCAGGAAACTCAACATAGTTTTGGTATGTATCGCCAGAAGTTATAGCATAAAAGAACATATAGTTGCCACCAACTGCGTATACACAAGTTGTACCAGAACCTACTGTATTTGAGTTAGGGTCAGTAATAGTAAATGTATTAGCGCCAGTAACAGTAACAGTATAGTTTCCGTTTGTAGCAGAAAACTGACTACCATTTGGATAGTACGCTATAGCTATTGACTGTCCAGTTGTAAGACCGTGTGCTGTAGATGTTACAGTTACAGTTGTACCTGATTGTGCGTAAGTAGCAGCTACTGGGGCAACAGATGTATCAAAAATACTTGCGCGGCTTGTACTAGAGCCATTACCAGCACGGATAGAAATACCTTTAAGACGGGTAGTTCCAGAAACAAGCCAGCCAGACTGAGTCAGTCGTGATGAACGAACATCGGTTTGCATTGTCATAATTAATCTCCTTAAATTTTAAAAAGGGGACCGAAGTCCCCCGGGATTAATTAGTCAAAGTTACCATATGGGTAAACAGTTGCAGAACCAATTGAACCATCAGGTTGTGCGTAATTGAGGTTAAAGTACAAAGTACCAGCAGAAATAGTGGTCATTGAAGTACCTACCAAAGCTACTGTAAACACAACTTGTGACAACGTGCTTGGTTGTTGGCCATTAGTAATATCGGCTGTAGTAGCTTGTTGGTTAGCCAACTGAGTACCTGTAAATGCAGCCAAAGACTGACGACCAACTGCAGGGGATGTCAAAACAGCAGTTGCGCCATAAGCAGCGGTACCAGCAGCTGCTGTGTAGCCATTAGAAATCAATACTTGAACAGAGGTCAAAGTACCAGCAGCAACAGTTGGAACTACACCAATATCAACAATCATGTCAGTAATACGTGAACCAACTGGGACATAAGCAACAAAACCACGGTAGATATTAGTTGCGCTGTCAGCAGGAATAGTAGCTGCTACAGGTGGATATACGGTAGCGGAAGGGCTATAAACAACGGCATTACCGTTAGGAATATTGTTAGAGCCTACAAATTGTTGCGATGCACCAGCGTAGCCAGCGGTATTAGCAGTTGTATTAGTAAGAGTTAAAGCTGCTGTTTGATTTAAACGAGCATAGCCTACATCACGTAGTGGGCCAAAACGGTTATCGCCAGATAGAATCGGGCCTTCAAAAGTGGAACGTGCCATGTCAAATTGTCCTTATGCAAAAGTTCACTCTTACCAATCGTTGCATCGTCTGCTGGGACAGTCCGGTAAGAGAAATTACCCAGATAGCGCAAGTATACATCTTTTTTTAAAAAAGCAATATATTTATAAAGAAAAAACCCCGCCTTTTGAGCGGGGTTCTTATTAGGCAGTTCTGATTAGAACGAGCCAGAGGAGCCAAATGCACCGAGAGGGTCAGACCAGCCGAAGCTGTAACGCTCACGTGATTTGTAACGTACGTTACCTGTATCGAAGTCACCGTCCATAGAATTCTGGAGTGGTGTACGAACGAAGTGCTTCAAGCCGTTTGGAACGTCGGTTAATAAGAACCATGCGTTTGTATCGGTCAAGAAGTGGTTAACTGTGTAACCTTCAGGGATTGTACCGTTGTTATTGATAGCGCTGATATCGTTGTTGTTGGTACCAACACGGAGTTTGGTCTCAAGTAAACGAGTAGCAACGAACATCAATGAAGGAGGAACAACCAACTTCTTAGGTTTAGCTGCAATCAAAAGGCTACGCTCGTCAGTCCAAGCAGCGATTTGAATAACGGCGGCTTCCAAGGAAGTCTCGTTCAAGTCAGCTTGAGTTGAGAAAGTATTGCTGTTTGTTGCACCAGAAACCAATGGGTGAGCGGTAGAGAACAATGCAACGCCGTCGCCGCCAGTGTAGCTGGAGCTAAAGCCGTTGTTCAATACAGAAGCACCTTTAACTTGCTTGGTGTAAGCCATACCACGAGCTAAAGCCTTGGTGTAACGAGCAGACAAGCTGTCGTACAAGTTATCTTCAATCGCTTCTTCAGTGATTGAGAAACCCAAAGCGATGGTTTCGTGTGAGTAGCGTGTGGTCCATGCTTCTTGCGCATTGTCATATGAGATTGCGGCGCCTTCAGACTTAACTGGGGCAGCAGAGAAACCGGACAGCTTGGTTTCTTCTTCGAATGAACGCTCGGAACTCTCGATTTCATAGAGTTCTTTGTGCTCTTCGCCGTAACGTGCATATTCTAATCCGAACAATGCATTAAGACCTGGTAATAGCTCTTTTAGGAGCTGTGAACGTGAAATAGCCATGTTTTAGCTCCTTAGTTAGATTGTGCTTGGTAATATGAATGGGCGCCAAAGTTAATCTTAACGATGCAATCTGTATAAGCGTCACCTGGGTTCGAAGGGTAGTTACCACCGAATGTTGAAGACTCATTTACCAAGTCAACGATACGTACTGCATATGTAGCGTTGTTATTGGAAATAGAGCTTTGCAACAATGAAACTACTGAGTTACCAGTAGTGGTGTTAACAGTTGTGCTACCTGTACCATTTGTAAAACCAGTCAATTGTGCGTTAGAACCAATGTTAGCAGCGGTTACAGAACCGGTAGCTTGGACTTGGAACAAGCAATCTGGGTCATCCATTACGCGAACAAACACGTTTGTATAGCCGGCAGTAATTGCATTTGCTGGCAAATACTGTGCATACAAAGGATAGCCCAACTGTTGGGTTGCTAATTGATAACGAACACCTACACAAACACCAACGAGACCCTTTTGGGTACCGACAGCGGGCGTAGATGTAACAACGGTTGGTACACCAGCCGTAATTTGAACCAAGTCACCATTACCGATAGGAGCAGTATTGTTAGTTGTTAACGCAAATTCGCGAATAACACCACCATTAAATGCTTGACCACCGATGAGGTTAATTGGCTTTAGCCCGTATGGGCCTGCTACTGTTGCCATATTAAATCTCCTAAATTAAATTAAATTAACCCTTACCGAAAGTAACCTTAGTAGACCGTTCTTTAAACATTGGCATACGTGGGTCATTCTCTCTTAGGTAAGTATTATCAACCGATTCCATCTGACTATTAGCTAGCTTCTCATAATGATTAGCACGCTGTTCCATAAATTCAGCTGGTGCGCGGCATAAAACTAAACCACCAATCTCAATCGAGCCTTTGAACTGTCCATCAATGGACGCGTGGGCCATAAGTTCGGGATAGTCTTCTGCCTTTACAGGTTCAAACCCTTCCCTACGCTTTGAGGAGACGTTCATGGGGTCGACTGTACCAAGTGTGGATGTCCGTACATAACGGTGTACCCAGCCTGGACGCTCATTTGGCTCAGGTAGCAGTTGTGGGGGTGCCCATGTTGCTACTGGCTTCTTCTCGGTATCCCGAGTTTCTAATTCGCGTGTAATCTTACTCATTATCTATCTCCATTCTTTTGTTCGGCAACCTTCTTGGCATACAGTTCTAACGGAACACCGAGGCGTTTCGCGAGCTGTACTTGAGTAGGCGTTAATTGTACTTTCTTAGGGGCAACTGAGCGGGTAGCTGGTGCTACAACTGCTGCAGCGGGTTTTGTTGCACGGGTTTTAACCGGTGTTTTTGTTTCTACTTCTTGTGTTTCGTCTTGCTCCTGAAATTGGTCAGGGAACCTTTTTTTCATTGTAGCATTAATTTTTTCATAATATTCATCGGTGCCAACATATTTTTCACCGTATTCTCTTGCGAGTCTATTATGAACAGTTATTGCTAACCCTGTCATTTCATCTTCTTCAGGTGTATCTCCACCGTACCAAGGGTTTTCATCAAGCCATTTTGTTAGTTTTTCGTCCTGAGTTGGGGCTTGTGGGGTAGGTTCTGGAATACGTACTTGAGATTCCCGTGGCTCGATAGGTTGCATATTACGTGCTCTATCTAATCTTAGAGTGGCCTCTGAAATTTTAAGCTGGGCTTCAACTAAAGCATCGGAATCGCCAGAATCATAAGCTTCTTTATAGGCTTTTTTAGCCATATTAAGTTCAGCTTCAGCGCCATTTTTACCCTGTTCAATAAAAATTTTGCTGCCTTCATGCAGTTGTGCCTGTAGTTTTTTGTTTTCCTCTACAAGTACTTTGGCTGCCCGTATGGCTTCTTCCCGCAGTTTAACGGCTTCTTCTTTGGCACGGCGCTCATCATGGTAGCCTTTACTAAATTTCTTTAGTCTTTTCTGTACCTTTTTGTCATATTCATTAAGCTCGTCCTCGTCAATATCCTCAGGAGAAGCTTCCATAGGCTCGCGCCCTTTATCTTCTGGTGGGGTGTCATCAACAATTTCAATATCTACTTCGGAAGTTTCTACTTCGGGTTTACCCTTAGTTTTAACTTCTTGCTTTGTTTCAATTTCATCTGGAAATTCAAAGGTGTCATTGTCACCACCTAGAGGAATTACTTCCCCACCCTTTCCAAATGTAACTGTTCCTAATTCTTCTGTTGCCATTTAAATCTCCTTATGCACGCGAAATCCCGCGGGGGTCTTCAACAGTAGCTTCTACGCTATCGTCGTTAATAATTCTAAATTCTTGACCGTGAATCTTTAGTCTTGAACCAGAATTGGGTCTAATCAACACAAAATCACCTACTTTACAGCTAGGACCATTAGGAAAACGCTCTTTATCTGAATAAGCATCTGGGCCTAAAGCCATAACAAATAAAACAGGAGTTAGTACCTCTTCGTATTGCATGGATTGTGCTGACTTGATAATGCCACTTTCTGAATACTCTTCTTCTGCCTTTGGAACCATACATAAAATATGGTAGCTTTGAGGTTTAGGAAGTTGTGTTGCTCTTTCTTCTTGCTTCTCTGGTAGTGTCGAAAGGTTGCCCAATGCGTCACTTATGATAAGGTCACTCATCTAGTTCCTCTAGTTTTTGCACGCGGTCTTTGATTAAATCCACAGCAAGGGCAAGACCACGGATAATCCCTGTTGTGTTTCGATACTCTTCTAAGTTTTGGCAATTGCCTGCGGCAACGGATTGTGCTCTAGCCTCGATTTCTTTTTCAAGTTCGTTAACTAGGTAGTCGTACTCGGTCACTCGTTAGTTTCCTTTTTAGTTAAATTTGCGGCCTGTCTTTCAGCTAAAACTTGTTGGTTAACATGGTCTTTAGTCTGTTGCAAATTGTTTTGTTGGTTTTGAGTATGTGTCGTTAATGCTTTCAAACCTAACTCGGCACCTTTCTGAATACGTTGGGTTTTTAATCTAGCATTATTCATGGCGGCTTGGTTAATACCTTGGCCAGCGGCAATCATAGCTTGTGACTTGATACGCTCTTGCTCAATCTCTAACTGTTTCATCTTAAGTTGAGCATCGGTCTGGTCTTTAGTGGCCTTACGTTGTTGCTCTTGTGCTTTGAGCTGTAACTCTTGCATTTGCATTTGAATGATTGGGTCTTGAGCTTGTTGCTGAGCTTGTTGCTGTTTAGCTTGCATTTGGTTCTGGGCCAATAGTTTTTGTGCTGCTTGGGCAATCATTGGTGCCAACTTAGCTTCCATTTCTGGAGTCATGTTGGTGTCTTCTTCCTCATTCATCTCATCCATCTTCTGAGCTGGTAAGGACATACCCAATTGCTTCTCAATTTCAATACGGTACTGGAAGCCAATATGCTCATTGACGTGCGCCATCATAGCTGCTTGCATCTGCTGAGCCTGTGGATTATTTTGTAAGAGTTGCATAATCTTGGGGTCTTGCATAGCTGCCATGTGAATCTGAATATGGGCCTCATGGTCTTGGTAGCTAAACGCCTTAACAGGCTTGAGCATCAATACGTTCTGGTTTTCAGTCACTGGGTCTTGTGGCTTCTGGTCGTCTGCCATTGGGACAAGTTTTTGTGCGTTCTTGATACCAAGAACTTCAATCATCTGTCTGTGGAGGAGTGGCAAGTTATAGAGTTGTGGTGCTTGTTGAGCCAGCTGTAGCACAGCTTGATACTGTACGATTTTCTGCGCCATCGTAGACGCATTAGGGTCGCTAACTGGTAGAACCTCCACATCGTCATAATCTGATTTCTTAGTTGCTGGGCTACCTTCTTCAGGTTCATAGTCATATTCCTCTGGTGTGTAGTCAGCAATAATAACTTTGAGTAGCTTAAACTCTTGCTTCATCGAATAATGCAGACGAGCTTGGATTGCCGACATAACCTTCAGGGTACGCTCAAGAATAGCTAAAGTCGTACCAACTGGGGCATTTCCACCCATATCGGATACTTGTAAATCGCCAGCTGATACAAATGAACGACCTTCTTGCACAATCTGATTAAACAAAGACATAAGCGTTTGGCTAGGTTCTTTGTATGGCAACAACATAATGTTGTCTTTAATTGTGCCGCTTGGTACGTCTACATCACGGAATTCTCCTGGGGAGATTGGTGTGTCGTCACCTTTAACTCTGAGGCCGCGGGCTTTGAGACCGCCCGGTAAATTACTGAGTGTCCCTGCGTCGACGAGCTGACGAACAATAGTAGTAGCTGAACGAGCATAACCGCCAATAAGATGTATGAGTCCATAGCCATAAAATCCGAATCCTGGTACGTATTGATAGTGAACAAAGTGATTTCTCTTAAGCTTTAAGATATCATCTTCGTACCAGTTACGGCGGATAGCTAGCACCTTTGCGGTGCTTTTTTCTAGGGTAATGATGTAAGGTAGTGCAATACCATCTTCATCTTCATATCCTGGCAAGTCGTAATCAACACAAATTTCAAAAATCTTAAAGCGGTTATCGGTTGTTGCTGAGAAGCCTTGCTCTTCTGCTTTGCGCTTTTCAATGTCGTCCATGACGTTCATTGGCTCGCCCAAGTCGATATCACGCCAGAATCCAGCTGCCTGGAGTTTCTTAACGTCGTTCTTGGTCTTGCGCATTTGGTGGGTGATGCGCTCAGCGTTTTCTAAATTAGAAGCGCCATAAGGAACAATTAAATCTTCAGCTGGTACAAAGACCGCAACTTGTCTACCCAAACTTGGGTCGTAATAAACTTTCTTAAACGCAGAACCAGCCAGTGGCAAGTTCCACAATAACTTCTCATGCTCAGGACGGTACTCACTCATCTGCTCAGTGAGCTTGTAATTCATATCATCCGAAACACGGATTGAGGCTTCCTTTTTTGCTGTTGTCTCTTTGCCAACAATCTTAGTCTTGACCGGCCCCATGGCTGGGAAGGTCTCCATGATTGCTTCCGATTGAAACTTGACAACCGCCTCAGCCAACATAGGGTGGTAAACGCCACATGCGCCCGCCCAGGGTTCCGTTGTTTCTTCATATTTAAGCCCTAGTAATTTAAGACCTTCGACATAAGTATCGGCCCAATCTTTACGGGCGGCAACGTCTGCATCTACTAAACCAATTAGGTCGCTGGCAATAGTTTGGAGAATACCTTCGTCAATATTCTCGGCTAAGTTTTCATCGAACTCATTATCTTCTGGTTCTTCTTTTTCTATGTCTAGAATAGGCATTCCATCAAGACCAATGTGAACTTCTTCTGGGTCCACAATCTCAATTTCAAGTGGTGGCTCATCAGGTGAGCCTGTGATACCCTGGGGTGCTTGATATAAACCTTTATCCATTGCCATAAATTATCCTATCTAAATGCCGGGCCATATGCCCAAGTTACCGCTGCGTATCTGGTTCCACTGGTGACAGGTTGCACACGATGCTTTAAAAACGAAGGAAACACAAGTATGCTCCCCTGCTTAGCCAGTAAATTCTTACCTGGCTCAATTTCTAATTCCAATTCTCCGCCTTTATATTCTTCTGGGTCGTTTAATTGAATACTGCAACTTAATTTTCTTTGTATACCATCTTTTGGGGCAAATGAATCAATATGCCAGTCATAATGGCCGCCATCTGAATAACTACTCATCTGTATCCGTTCGCAGTAGTTTACAGGATAATTCCATTCAGCTAAAGAGTTTGCTACATTTATATGGCATTGTGCTATACAGCCTATGGGGCTAAACAACTCTTCCCAATATACGTTACCTTTTCTTTGGTTTTCTTTTACCTTAGACTCATCTAGTTTGGCGGGGGTAGATTTATCCCAGGGGATAGTAGCAATTACGTGCTCACAGAACTCTTTAGATAAAATGCCTTCAAATAGTTGGTAATAAACGTTAAGCATATTAGACCCTGTAAAAACCAGCGTTTTTCTTGGATTTAAAATATTGAACTGGGTCTGGCTCATCCGACTCTAATCGTATAAACCCACCTCTTCTAAACCGCATAATGGCCTGGGTCATTGAGTCCACTAAGTCATCATGTTCACCAGACGGGAAGCTAGCAACTTCTTCTACCAACTCTTCGCCCCATCTAGTTTCAGGTACCCATACTAATCCACTTGCAAATATATCTGAAACACTATTTAATCTCGCGATTTTATCACTACCTTTACTCGGAGTGTACTCTTGTACAGGTATACCCATGGCTCTTAATTCAAATAAAAGTGGTGAACCGGATGCTTTTGCTTCAATAATAAGTGAATCTGGTTGCCATTCTT
>Ga0316221_1004455_pt1 | contig 10607 bp, 6 predicted proteins | sample TBH18007metaG_FD_206003 | JGI IMG/M metagenome (GOLD analysis project Ga0316221, IMG submission 206003) | Freshwater microbial communities from Trout Bog Lake, Wisconsin, USA - TBH18007 | ecosystem: Environmental > Aquatic > Freshwater > Lake > Hypolimnion/Profundal zone | place: USA: Wisconsin... | reverse complement strand
GATCTTGTTGATGCCGTTCACATCCACCGGCCGGAGCGGGTGCAACTCGTCGACCGGCAGATAGTCCGGTCGGCCATAAATCTGGCGGGTGCTCGCAAAGACGATGCGGATGGCCGGATTATGCCGGCGGCAGGCCTCGAGGATCGCCAGCTGCGCGCGGCCGTTAATGTCGAGGTCGGTCTGAGGGTCCGTCATCGAGTCCATGTGGCTGGTCTGGCCGGCCAGGTTGAACAGCACATCCTGTCCGCGGACGAGTCGCGGCAGCTTGGGCCAGTCGCGCACATCGGCGATATGCACCCGGACACTGTTCAGCAGGCCCGCGAGATTGCGGCGATTGCCGCCATATTCCGGGATCAGGCTGTCCACGATCGTGACCCTGGCCCCAAGCGTCACCAGCACCCGCGCCAGCGTGGAACCGATGAAGCCAAGCCCCCCCGTGACGAGGACCTTCCGGCCGGCGTAGGTCTTTTTAAAAAGCAGGGCGTTGGTCATCCGGATGCGGCGATTCAAGGCAAAGCCTTCCGGGATGCGATTCGAAAGCTCAGCGCGTGGCGGATTCGTTGCCCGGCAAAACCTCCAACTCGATCCCATAAGCGGCAAACCCCAGCCGGCGTTCGTCCCTTCCCCTGGCCGGAGCCGGCAGGACGCTTGAGCGCAATTCCAGCTTCGTTCTGCCGGGCGGCAGGACGATGCCTTCCAGCACTCTCTCCCCCAGCGTTTCGCCGATGCTTACGCTGCCTTCCTCCTGGTTTCCACGCCAGACTTGGATGGTTTGCCTGACCAGGCCCCGCAACGACAGCCGGAGGTTGATTTTCCGAGCCGACGACTGGGGATTGTCTACCACCAGCGTCGCGTTGCCCTTCGACCAATGCCAGCGCCGGAACATCCGTGCAATCCGCTCCTCCGGATACCAGCCCTCGCCCAGCTCGGCCCGCAGATAAAACCAGCTGTGCCGGTTCAACAGGGTGAAGCTCCGGCCGATGCGGACGGAGTCGGCCTCCGTGGGGGCGGAAACCGCAATCACGCCGTCGGTCAGCTCCCAGTCGCCCTTGAGCGCCGTGTTGAGCCGCCCTTCGTAGGTGTGGGTCAGGAAATACTGCGGTTTTTCGAGCAGGAAGGAATTGGCCCACAGCCGGGCCCAGAAGTCCGTGATCTCCACATTGATTGATGCGACCGCCGGCCGGGCTTCGATTTTCTGCAGTTCCACCATGTCTCGGTCCACGATCAACGGCGGATCCTGCATGCGCACGGCAAAGCGGTAGGCCACGGACAGGTTGAACGCCAGCATGCCCGCGATCCCGATCCGGGCGGCCCAACGCTGCCACGGCTCCCGGCTGCGGGACAGGGTTGTCCAGTAACAGTACCCGCACAACTGGCCCGGGAAAAACACCGCCATCAGCTTGTAAGCATCATAGCTCGCATTGGTGCCGAGTATCGCGCCGCGCAGCTCAAGGTAGCTGTAACCGATCATGACGGGCAGCATCATGGTCGCGGCGCGGTACACCGCGAGCTGGCGGTAGCGCCGGTCGCGGAGCATCGCGGCGGCCAGCAGGACAAACAGCGAGAGCGTCAACACCAGCCGCAGCCACATCGCCAGCGGACCCAGCCCGGGCCCGTTCACCGCGCCAAGCCAGCCCTCGGGCGACAGAATCGGGATGTGCCACCCAAAATCATACTGGCGGAAGATCATGAAGCGTTCGACCAAGCCGCGCACACGTTCGCCGAACACCGCGCCGGCCACGGCCAGCGGCGCCAGCATGAGCAGCAACCACTGGCCAAACCGCCGCCATCCACCTGCGATCAAGACCTGCCCGCCGGCATACGTCAGCGCCGGCACCAAGCATACGATCACGATGAAATTGTAGCTGCCCAGCACGAGCCAGTAGGCCATCACCAGCACTCCGCTCATCGCCCAGCCACGCCGCCACGTCAGCCGGCCCCGCCAGAGCGCGATGCCCGCCCACGTGATGAAGACAATGGCGTGGGCCGCGAGCAGCTGGCCCATCGCCACGTGCGCCACCGCGTACCACGTGATCGGGTTCAGTCCGTAGATAGCCGCGATCCACAGGCTGACGCGCGGCGAATAACGCAGGACCGCGCGCGCCATCCAGAACACCGCCGGCAGCGAGAGCACCAGCAGCAGCACCGTCATCAGCCCCGTAATTTCATACGGCGCGTAACCAAAGACCGACCCATTGAATGCGATCAGCGCCGAGGGCGTGAAATGATTCAGCCGGATCCAGAAATCGTAGAAATTGTCCACCGACGCCACGCTGACCACCTCGGTCAGCCCAATGAATCCGCCGCGGTAGGTGCGGGAGAACTCCTGTAAGACCCGGGCTCCCGCCGCATAATCCGCTGCATCGCAGCTGCCCAGGGACAACGTGGTCAGTGACCGCGAAGCCAGCGCCATCGGCAGGGTCAGGAAGCACAGCTCCACCAGCATCAGAACCCCCAGGGCGCTGAATTTCGGCAACACCTCGGACACCTGCCGGACGCCTCCTCGCCAAAACGCGAACCCGAGCAACCCCGCCGGGATGAACTCGGACCAGCCGGCATACACATTGGTGCCGGCCAGCCCGGAGTAGGCTCCCAGCCAAACCACCGCCGATTGCAGGGCCAGTCCCATGGGCGCGCAAAAGACCGGCCACCAGTTCCTCCAAGGCCGGGGGGTCAACACCATGGCCGCACCCGCACCCCAGAGCAGGAGGTGCAGGAGCAGACCCGTTGCAGTCAGGAAGTAGACCATGGGGCGATTACACTAGAATTACCCAATTAGAGTTAAAGGCGAATCTCGTCCGGAGGGGCGGCTACCCAAAGCAAGGGTTGTGCTCAACTCCCCGCAATCTCCACCCAGTTGATGAGGCCCCGGCTATCACTCAACGCGACTGGATAAGCCGCACTGCGCCTTCCGAAAAATCCTAGCCAATCTGTCCCACCGCCAGGATCGAACTGCCCAAGGGTATCGCCCCCGCCAGGCCCAGCCACATCCGCTCGAGCGCCATCGCTGCACCCAACACCGCCTCCAGCGCTGCCGGGTAAGGATGTACATCGCTCCCGCCGGCTGGCGCCGGCATCAATTTCCGGCGCACGATCACCAACGGCAGCGGCAGGGTGTTCCAGTGCGTCACCCTGATGGCCCGCAATCCCGCCGAGGCCATTTTCGCCCGGATCTCCCCGCGCACGTAGCGCCGTTTCGCATGGGTCGCCACATCATGGTAGGACCACAGCCAGCGATGCGCAGGCACGTTGACGACCACCCGGCCACCCGGTCGCAGGACGCGGGCAAACTCCCGAAGGGCCGCCACATCGTCGTCAACGTGGTAAAGCACGTCAGCCGAAACCACCGCGTCAAAACTCGCGCCGGGAAACGGCAGCTTCGTCACCGAGGCTTCGCGCACATCCGTTGCGCCGCGCTCTCGCGCCAGGGCACAAGCCAGAGGAGAAACGTCCACCCCCGTCCACTGCCACAACGGCTCAGTCCGGGAAAGTCGCCGGATCAGTCCGCCGGAACCGCAACCCGCATCCAGCACCTGGGCCGTTCGATGGCCGAGCGCCCGGACGAGTTCACGGTGAAGATGCGCATGCAGCGCGCGGTAATACCACATGCCGTCCTCGACCGCGACCATCTTGCGGTATTCCTCGGTTTCCATCGTCCGGCCAGTCCAGCTACGGCATAAAGCTTTGCCAAGGCAAACACAGCGGCTTTCCCTTTCACCCAGCATTCATGCGTCCTGCGAGTTCCACCTTCATCGGCCCCGCTTCCCTCGGACGCCTCTCCCGTTATACCGGGCTGTACTTCGACGAGTTTGCCATCGATTCAGCCTGGATCCGGGAACACGCCGAACTGCGACTGCCGCCCTGCAAGGGGATCGCTAGTTTGGTTCTTCGCGGCGAATACCGCCCTCACCCCGACGCCCGCGGACTCGAGGCCGGCGCTCCCGGACTCATCTGTCTCATCAACGGCGTCAAAGCCGGCGAATGCCGCCCGTCTCGTCCCGGTCCCTTCGAAATGCAGCTCTCCCTGCCGGTTGACGCGGCCGAACAGGGTGCCCGCCTGACCTGCCGGCTGGAGGGCGTCGGCCGGACCAACACCCTTGCCTGGCTCGGCCGCGTGACCGGACTCGGCTTCCTGCAGCGCTTCCGCCATCAGGTCAAGAACCGCCAGCTCCGCATCGCCACACTGACCACCGCCGAAGGGGAGGTGATCTTCGATTTCTCCCTTCGCCTCTCGCCCTTTTCCGCCGCGTTCGCGCGCCAGCACGCCCGGCTCGGCCTCAATATCGCGGGGTTTCTCACCGCGGATCTCGGCGTCGGCGAGTCGGCCCGTTGCATGGTGCGGGCCGCCGATGCCGCCGGCATCCCCTCCGCCCTCGTTCCGCTGAAGCTCCACTGCAAGAACCGCCTGGGCGACCCGACCTACGCGGCCCGCTTGCAGGCAACGAACCCCTTTCCGGTCAACATCGTCCACCTCGACCCGCCCGCCTCACCCGAACTCGATCATCATCACGGGAAAAATTTCCGCGCCGGCCACTACAACATCGCCTACTGGGCTTGGGAACTGCCCGAGTTTCCGGATGCCTGGCTGCCGCACTTCTCCTTTTTCGACGAAGTCTGGTGCCCGAGCGAATTCGTCCGTTTGGCCATTGCAGCCAAGTCCCCGCTGCCGGTCTTCACGATGCCCCACGCGATCGCGTTCGCGCGACCGGTCGGCGACGGCCGCGTCCGCTTCGGCCTGCCCGCCGGCAAGTTTCTCTTCCTGTCCCTCTACGACCTGAACTCCTACTCCGAGCGGAAAAATCCGCGCGGCACAATCGAGGCCTTCCGCCGGTCGGGCCTGGACGCCGGCAGCGCGGCGCTGGTCATCAAGGTGCAGAACATCGCGGGCAATGAGGCTGATTTCGCCGCGCTGCAAGCTGCGCTGCAGGACCTGCCCGGCGCCATCCTCCTGACCGATACGCTTTCACGCGAGGAGGTCTACCTGCTCGAATCCGCGTGCGATTGCTTCGTGTCACTCCACCGCTCCGAGGGCTTTGGGCTGGCTGTCGCCGAGTGCATGGCCCTCGGCAAACCCGTAATCTCAACCAACTGGTCAGCCACGGCGGAATTCGTCACTCCGCAGACCGGTTGCCCGGTGGACTACACCCTCGCGACTCTGACCCAAAGCCACGGTCCTTATAGCAAGGGTCAGGTCTGGGCCGAACCCGACCTGGGCCAGGCCGCCTCGTGGATGCAACGGCTCGCAGCGGACCGCGCGCTCGGCAATTCCCTTGGCCAGGCCGCCCGCCTCGCCATCGAAACCCATTACTCACCCGCCGTTATCGGCGCCCGCTATCGGAACCGGCTGGAAGCCATCGCGGCGTTTTGACGCAGCGCTGGCATCCTGGCTGCATCAGGTCCTGAAAAGCCGCTCATCGCCATCGCCCACTCGCAGCGCGTGAACCGAGCGGCGCTCAATGCCGGGGCGGCACCACATCCGCCTTCCCAATGATCGTGATCGTGAGGTCGCGCAGGCTGAAAGCCAGGCGCCGGCGATCATTGCTGTCGGGGTAGGCTCCGGGCGAATCCGTTTCGAAACGCCACAGTGTGTCGCCCGGTTCCAGCCGCATGTTGCGCACCTTGACCTCCCTCATTTCGCCGGCCGCCAATTTTCGCTCCCAGCGCGCGTAGGTCCCCTCCCACAGCCCGACTGTCCGCTGATCCTTGGTGCGCACGCCGAACGAAACCGTCACGAGAATGGGGAAAGGATGCGGATTGCGCAGGATCAGTGTCGCCGGCCCGTTGCTCCAGCGCCAGTATTCCAGGTTTGAGCGCTCCGACGGGTACCACTTGTCATCAAACACCGCCTCCACCAGACGGCCGGTCTCGCTCACCATGCTCAGGCTGTGTTCGCCCTTGACCTCATAGCTTTCCGAACCCGCCGCGCGCAGCATGTCCTGCGAGGCGAAGACGGTGAGGTTGCCTAGCAGCAGGACCAGCCACCAGCGCCGGCCGCGCGGCACCAGGACGTTGAAGGCCAGTGTCATCGGCAGCAGCACCCGCGAGGCCGCACCGGGATAGCCTTCCCACACCGCTTCACCCAGGAAGATCATCATCACCGAGTAGACGGCCGCAATGCGCCACCAGGGATCCTGCCGCCGTCGGCAAAGCGCAAAAAACAGGAACTGCGTCGTGAGCGACACCAGCATCAGCAGACTGGAGCGGGCGAAGGAGGCCGGTCCCTCGGCGATCAGCTCGGTAATCGTGTCGAACCACTTCTGCCAATAGGAGGCCAGCGGTACCGTGAAGTTGCGGATGCCCAGGTCATCGCTGGGCCCCAGCCAGCGCCGGATGACCAGCAGCCAGCACAGGATCGGCAGGACCACGATCAGGCCGCGCAAGGCCACCTTGGCCCACGCCCGGACTGTGTTGCTTTCCGGATGGACCAGGGCAGCACCGCCGAGAATATTGGTCTCCTTGCCCAAGCCGGAAATCCCCAGCACCACTGCGGACCACCAGGGCCGCCCCGTTTCCATCAGGGCCACGCCGCAGGCGATCAGCAGCAGGCTCGGCCCGTCGACCAGTGAGCCGCGCAGGCTGAAGCACAGTCCGTAGCAAAACATCACCGCGCACCACCGGAGGTAGTTCTGCCAACTGGTCGCTGGAAACCAGCGCAGCAGCAACGCCGCCAGCAGGAGCCAGCAGAGGATGTTCTGCACGGCGTAGATCTGGAGCGCCCGGGCCGGATTTCCCAGTGCCAGGCCATACGCCGTCCAACAGAACAGGATCCGCCGCGCCCGGTAGGCCAGATTGTCCACGCCCCGCTTGAGCGCCGGATCCGACAGATTCGGCTGCATGGCGATCTGGGCATAGTAGGCGCCATCGTAGCCCGCCGAATTTTCCAGCTCATAATGGTTCACCGCGCGCAGCTGGGGGGTGAACCTCGCATTGTCCTTGTCCCCGAACATGACCAGGTAAGTGAAGCCCTTGCCCGGCAGGTAGAACTGCGTGCACTTCAGGAGGAACAACGCCACCGTCAATCCATAAGCCAGCCAGATCGCCCGGCCTGAATAGCGTTGGAGAAAAAGTCTGAGGTTGGCCACGAAAGCGAAAAAGGCTCTCTCTCCATGCTCACGACGCAAGAATGGATTCATCGGCCCACCTTTCTCCCTTTCGACCCGCTTCCGCCGGCTGGTCCCTCCTCGCTCTGGTCGCGCTGGGCTACGCTGCGTTCATCTATCATTACGGTTCCCCTTACGCCGCCGGGGCGGACTCTTCCGGCTATCTGAACAGCGCCCGGTTGCTCAGGGAAGGCCGCCTGACCGAAGCCGTGCGCACGATTCCGGAACTGGACCCACCGGGCTGGAATTATTTTTATCACCAGCCGCTCGGCTACGTCGTCAGGTCCGGGACTCCGCTGATGGCTCCGCTTTATCCGGTCGGGCTGCCGTTGCATTATTTTGCCGCCGCGTTGCTCGTCGGGCTGGAAAAGGCCGCGCGGGTCGTCAACGCCCTCAATGCCTTCGTCGGCGCCTGGCTGCTCTATGCCCTGGGCCGGCAACTCGGCCTGGGCCGGGGTTGGGCCCTCGCCGGCGCGGGGCTGCTCTGGGCCTGCCCGGTCTGGATCTTCAGCGCGCTGCAGCCCCTGAGCGACGGCGTGGCCACCACGTGGACTCTGGCCGCAGTGTTCTGCGCCCTGCGCAGTCGGAAGGAACCATGGTGGGCCTTGGCCGCCGGCGCGGCCTTTGCCCTGGCCGTGCTGGTGCGTCCGACCAGCCTGCTGGCGCTGTTGCCCGTCGCCGTGGCCTTGGGCCGGCCCGGGCGCAGCTGGCTGATCTTTGCCGTCGGTGGACTGCCCGGCGCTGCAGGACTGGGTTGGTACAATGTCCAGGTTTACGGGGGCTTGCTTCATTCCGGCTACACTCAGGGCGGCGAAGATCCCTGGTCCGCCTTCGGCCTGCATTTTGTCCCCGGAAATCTCCGGCATTTTGCCACGTGGATTCCACGCCTGCTCTCCTGGCCGGTCGCCCTGCTGGCCATGTTGGGCTTGCCCTGGCTTTTCCGCCACCGGGCCTCGACGGCCTGGCTGCTCCTTCTGTGGTTCGCGGCTTTCACCGGCTTTTATGCCCCGTATTTTTGTGCGGGGGAAACCTGGTGGTACCTGCGTTTCCTGCTGCCCGCGTTCCCGGCCGTGATCCTCACCGCCCTGCTCACCGCGCATCGGCTGGCGGAGTTTCTCCACGGCGCCACGCGACTGGCCGTGCCTCTCGCACTTTTGGCGGTTTGCCTCGGGCTTCAAGTCAGCCTGGCCGGGGATCTAGCCGTGACGAATGTGCGCCCCAACGAGCGCAACTACTGCCTCGCCGCCGGCTGGCTGAACACCCAGGCACCACCCAACGCCATCCTGCTCAGCATGCAGCTGAGCGGAACCATCATGTTCTACAACCGCCAGCCGCTGGTACGATGGGATCAAATCAACCGCACCGACTTCGAGCTCCTGCAACGTGCCGCCGCCCGCGAGCACCGGCCGCTCCTCGCGGCGCTTTTCCCCTTCGAACGGGCCCGGCTGCAGGAACGACTCGGGGGCGCATGGGTCGCTGCCGGCCAAGCCGGGGATGTCATATTCTGGCGGCTGGACGCCGCCCCGCCGCCCGATTCTGCCCGATGAAAGCCTGGCCAGCGCGGCCGAATCCGGCGTTTGCGCTTTATGCCGCACCACCGGTCGTGGCAGAACCTTGATCCGCGCCATGCCCGCCATCCTGCTTGATCTGACCCACACCAGCCATACCCGGGCGCGGACCGGCATCCAGCGCGTCGCCCGCTCCCTGTACCGGGAATTCGGCAACGCCGCCACCGCCGTCACGCGCGATCCTTTCCTCGGCGAATGGCGGCCGCTTGAGGCTTGGGAGACCGCCAACTTGGCGTCCGATGACGCCGCCAGCACCCGGCGGGCCCGCTGGCCGTGGTCCGCCCGCTGGCGCGGCCGCTGGCGTCGGGCCATGGGACGGACAGACACGTTGGCTCTGCCTGGCGGCTATCAGGGCTTCCTCACGGCCGAGTTATTCGCCGCGGACGTCGGCTCCCACTTGCCCGGGGTTTTTCCGCGCGTTGCGCTCTTTCATGACGCGCTCGCCCTGAAGTTTCCTGAGCTCACGCCCGGCGGCACAGTCGCACGTTTTCCCGGCTACCTGCGTGAACTCCTGCAATTCGACGGGATCGCCGCCGTCTCGGAGGATTCACGCGCCTCCCTCGTCGACTACTGGGCCTGGCTCGGCGTCGCCCATCCCCCACCCGTCATCGCACTCCCGCTCGGCGTGAACCCTGTTTGTCACCCGATGGGTGGCAAACAGCCCGCGGATGGACCGCCCGTGGTGCTGTCGGTCGGCACCCTCGAGGGACGGAAGAATCACCTGGCGCTGCTGGAGGCCTGCGAACGGCTGTGGGCCCGCGGCGAGAAATTTTCCCTGCGGCTCGCCGGGACCGTCCAATCCCAGACGGGGCGCGCCGCGCTCGACCGGGTCCGGACGCTGCAGGCGGCCGGCCGGCCCTTGCAGTACGACGGACCGTTGTCCGACGCGGCTCTCGGGGAAGCCTACGCCAGCTGCGCGTTCACGGTTTATCCGTCTCTGGCCGAGGGATTCGGCCTGCCCGTGATCGAAAGTCTGGCCCACGGGCGGCCGTGTGTTTGTTCTGCGCGGGGCGCATTAGGCGAGTTGGTGCCCGGCGGCGGAGTCGTCGGGCTCGCAGCGGTTGACACCGGCAGCCTGGCTGACGCGCTCGCACGGCTGCTCGGCTCGCCCGGAGAACTCGCGGCGCTGACGGCTGCCGCCCGGGCCCGGACCTTCAAGCCGTGGCGCACCTACGCCGGCGAACTGGCCGCTTGGATGCAGACCCTGCGGCCCCGCGCCTGATCCCCGCCCGCCTTTCCGTTTGCCAAGGCCGCCCGTCCCCTCCCATCGTCAGCCGTTCTCATGGCCATTTCCTTCTTCGCCAAAAACAAAAAAGGCGTCATCAACCGCTGCCGCGATGATTACGCGACGAAGATGAGGCTGAAATACGCCCCGTATTATCTCGCGATTGAGGCCCAGAAGGACACGACCGTCCGGCTCGGCGGCCGCGACATGATCATGCTCTCGAGCAACGATTACCTCGGGCTTTCCTTCCACCCCAAGGTTGTCGAGGCCGCCAACGCCGCCACCCGCAAATGGGGCACGAGCACCAACGGCGCCCGCTCTTCCAACGGTTCCCGGACCTTCCATGTCGAGCTCGAGGAAAAGCTGGCCGCCTTCCTGGGCCAGGAGGCCTGCCATATCCACGCAGCCGGCTATCTTTCCGTGATGACCAGCATGGCCACCTTCGCGCAGAAGGGCGATGTCATCTTCGCCGACAAAAACCTCCACTCGTGCCTCTGGAACGGCATTCAGATTTCCCGGGCCACGGTCGAGCGTTTCTCCCACAACAGCCCGGACGACCTCCGCGACGTGCTCGCGTCCAGCAATTCCGACGCCGCCAAGCTGCTCGTCGTCGAGGGCGTCTATTCGATGGAGGGTCACATTGCCCGGCTTCCCGAGCTCACCGAGATCGGCGAGGAATACGGCTGTTTCACCGTGCTGGATGATGCGCACGGC
>Ga0316221_1004452_pt1 | contig 10608 bp, 5 predicted proteins | sample TBH18007metaG_FD_206003 | JGI IMG/M metagenome (GOLD analysis project Ga0316221, IMG submission 206003) | Freshwater microbial communities from Trout Bog Lake, Wisconsin, USA - TBH18007 | ecosystem: Environmental > Aquatic > Freshwater > Lake > Hypolimnion/Profundal zone | place: USA: Wisconsin... | reverse complement strand
CGGGAGGAGGTCGTTCTGAATGGTGAACGTCACCGAGGAACCAGGCATGGACTGGTTGACCGACTTCACATCCGCCAACTGGTCAAAGATCAGCTCGGGGCGGAGGGAGAAGTAGGCCATCCGGTCATACGCCGCCTGGACGTAAGTGACATTGGATACTCCGGTGATGTTTCCGTTAGGGCCAATGGTAGGGGTAGTAGCCATGATGTTGCTCCTTTACGAGAGGGGGTTAGTTGCCGGGGATGAAGCCGAGGGCTCCATCTCCAAAGTCCCGGATGACTGCCATCATCTCGTCCTGCGTCGAAGCGTTGTTGAGAGCCGACATGAACCTGTCGCCGGGGGTCATCCCTGCGCCAACTCCAGTACCGCTTGTTGCTCCCTGCGCTCTTGCGAGTGCTTGCAATTCGGCGGAGTGATCTTCCTCTTGGCGGGTCTGGGTGGCTCCGAAGATCCCATACTCCTCAGCGGCCTTGCGGATCGCTTCGGGGTCTGCATCTCCATCCCACGCCTTCCGAAGGAGAGCGCCTGCGCCCTGCTCTGGAATACCGGCCTTGGTGAAGGCTACTTCTCGCCTCATCGCCTCTAGTTCTGCCTGAGCACTTGCAAGTTCCTTCTCTCGTGCTTTCGCACTCCGTAAGGCTTCTCGGATGTTCGGGTCAAGAACGTCTGGGGACTCAACAGTTTCGTCGTAAGACTCTGACATGGCAATCGCTCCGTTTCCAATACGCACTACGACAGGAGGTGTCGCAGCGGAAGATCACGCACACATACGCCTTTGGGGTTTGTGCAATCCCCCAAGGGATAAGCGGCCATCTCGCCTCTGCCGAGGGACAGCACTCACTTGTAGTCAATGATACCCCTCTGCACTAGGCAAGGGTTCTATCGGACTGGTGCGGTGCCTTCTCCGGTAGCGAAGCCTGCGCCGGTGACACCCTTGGCGTTCATAATGTCTCCGCCGCCACCCTGCATCGGGGTCATCTGCTGCGCTCGGGCAATGTCAAAGGCTTGTTTGGCCCCAGCATTTCCGCCGACTTGTGAGCCGATCAGTTGCTCTTGGGTGAGACCTGCTCCGGCTTGACCGGGGGCAGAACCTTCAAGGCTCTGGTAGCGAGCTGCGGTGTCAATGCCTGAGCGAACTGATGCCTCGCTGAGTCCGGCAGTCTGGGCGTACTGGTAGATGTTCTGAGCCTGCTCAGCACCCATGCCTTGATTGAAGCCTGCTGCTTGGGTCTCAGCCATGTACTTCGCCTCTTGCACTTGCTGGGCGATGAGGTCGGTGGCTTTCTTGGGGTCGAGCGCCCATGCTGCCAAGTGTCCAGGGGTAAGACCGAAGTTCTCTTGGAGTGCTTGAAGAACTGTGGGGTTGGCCTGCTGCACCGCTTCGTAGGCGGTGGTCAGACGCTTGGTGAACTCGGTGGGCTTGACCTCATTGGCGATGAGGGTGCCGATCTCTTGGTTAGTCAGGAAGCCCGCTGGCAACCCGGCGCTTCGACCAGCTTCCTGCATGGCTTGGACATAGGAGGTGTACATGCTTTCTGCCAATGGGGGCAAGTTGTTCTTCATGCGAGTGATGTTGCCGGGGAACTGCTGGGCGTACTCAGGCTGCTCTCGGAGCCACACATCAATGCCCTTGGTGTTGTCAACTCCTCCGGCAATTGCCGAGACAATGCGAGGCGACATAGCCTTGATGGTCTTTTCGCTGAAGCCCCAGTTCTCCATCTCCAGTTCCACACTGTCCAGCGTGGAGGCTTGGCTGCTGCCCGAGGGGTTAGTCACGCCTGCTGGGGAAACTTGGAAGGTGTTGCTGTTGGGGTCGTAGGCGGTTCCTGCTGGGGGGATAAAGTAGTGCTTCGTGCCGCTTGCAGCGTTTGGCGTGGTGTTCCACTGTCCGCCGTTGATCGTTCCGGCGACCATGCCGTAAAGCGTCAGGTTTGAGTTGGCGGCGAGACCCTTGCGATACTCACCGAGAAACTCGTCGTAGTGGCTTTGCAACTGCTGTTGGTTCTTGGCGTTTGCGTAGCCCATGCTGACGAGCAGGGAGTTGAGAGAGTTGCGTTGTGCAGCACTCATCTTGTTTGCAGCAAGGCGACCTTCCTCAAAGTTGAGTTGCTGAGAACCGTTGTTGAACACGGTGCTGAGGTAGGAGTATGCCTGCGAGTAGGCCGATCCTGCTCGAGCTGCTGCCTGAGCGTTGACATTGCCAAGTGGAGTGACGGTTGGGTTTGAGCCGCTTGCCCCACTCCCTGTGGGAAGTTTGATGTCCAATCCACTCATGGTCAGTCCTCTCCTACTACTGGCGGAAGGTTAGAAGGGTGGACACCGCCAGGGTGAGCACCGTTAGAAATGTCTCGCATGAGAACCGCTTTGTGTTCCGGCGTTCCGTCCCACGCGTGAGGGTTCTGTCGAAGTTGGTTGACGGAGTTGCCGACTCGGGCTTGTCCTTCGTCAGTGTCCAAGTAGCCACTACCAGCGTGGCTCTTGATGAAACTCACAAAGTCTGCCAAAGGCATAACGGTTGGCTTGCCGGTCTTGGGATCGGTGCCACCAGAGAGAACCTTCTGCCACATGGGGCTGTCCAGTTCTGCCTCGGAGAATGGGCCGAGGTACTTCTTCGCCAACTGCTCGTAGGGGTCAAGGAGTGCCTTGGTGGTCAGACCCATTGCAAGTTGTGGAGCAAGCGTTGGGTAGAGGCCGGAGGCGACTTGGGCGCAATACTCAGCAAAGCCTTCCTTGTCTTTCCATTCCTCTAGGGCAGCGTCGGACATGGGAAGCATGTAGTCCTTGGCAACGGTCTTGGGAGACTTCTGTTCTTCGGCCTCAAAGACGGAGGTTTCAGCTTCCTCGTGTGCCTTGGTGTCTGTGGGTTCTTCAGCCATGACTTATCCGTTGGGGTAGTAGGGGTAGAGCGGAGCGAGAACATCGGTGATAAAGGGAACCATTGAAGGAACTAACTTCTTCATTTGGTCAACAACTCCACCCTTGCCGTTCCATGCTGCGCCCTTCTGTGATGAGGTGTAGTTCATTTGCGTCATCTCAGCGTCAAGAGCGACATAACTGTCGTAGACATTGCGGAGGTTTTGCATCTGCGGCATCTTGGCGTACTTGGGGTCAGCGATGAGGTTCTTCACTTGATCGAGAGTTTGGGTGCGGAACTGCTTACCCTCTGCTGCTCCATGATACGCCACCCAGTCTGGGTTGAGCACAGAACCAGTGGATTGTATCCATTGCTTACCGCCTTGGGCGTAGGCAGAGTAAGCAGGGTCAGAAACTCCTTGCGACTTGAAGTAGTTCTCATAGGTCGGCAAAACAACTTGATTGAAGAAGTAGTTGCCCACTGAGATGTTGAGCGCAGTCATCATGTCTGCTGGAGTGCGCTTCTCTCGGAACTGTTGCTGGATTTGGTACAACTGCGCCAGAGCGTCGTAAGGGTTCTTGCTGCTTTCCAGAGTTGCGATGGGCATCAAGTATCGAGATGCCGAAGGGTAGGCGCTGACGATGCCGGTGTTGGCTTCCATCCAGTGCAGACCATTTTGCGTTGTAGGCCAACTTGTCCCCGGAGCAATGAGGCTTTGGGACTTTGAGGTTGTGGTGGCGATGGTGTAGGGCGCACGATCTGGGTTGAGGGAAAGCAACTTATCCTGCGCCGCCATGGTGTCGCCGTTGAGGAGATAGACAAGGTTCTGGTAGTCCTGAGTGAACTGCTGGTTGGCTTGTCCCATTGAAGTTGAAAGCGGAGACATGAAGCCAACTACTGCTCGAACAACAGCTCGCGTTGCGGTGGCCTTGTTGACTTCGCTGAATAGGTCGCTGAGGTGCTTCTTACCTTCCGGCGTTCCAGGGCTGTAGAACTGCTGGAAGTTCTGAAGCACCAAGTTGTTGATGTAGTTGTCGGACTTGCCCTTAGAGGCTGCACGAACCGTTGCCTCTAGTTGGTCAAATTTCTTCTCAATGATGTAGCGCCAAGTTTCGTCAGATGCCGTGATGTAGGAACTCAGGAACTGAGAATTGATGTTTTGCCCCGGCTTTGACCAAACTGCGCCAAGCACACCGATAGAGGTTTGCAGCATGTGGTCAATGAACGAATTGGGGACAGCATCTTGCACCAGCGAGGTGCTCTCACCCGTTGCTCCGACAATGGTGTCATTTATTTTTTGCAGTTCAAGCGGGGTCAAAACGCCAAACGACGGCAAAATCCACTTCAGCGGCAAGTTGAACACTGGGCCAAATCGAGGGATGAGGGAGTGGACAAGCGACGCTGAGCTGGACAGAGCGTTGGTTGGCTCTACCGTGTCCAGTGGGCTGATCGGCAGGATTGACTGTGCTGAGGAGAGCGACAATGAAATGCCGATGGGGACTGCGACACCGCCATCAAGCATCTTGGTGACGAAGCCCATGATGCTTCCAGAGAACGGCATGGTAATAGTTGGGTAGCCACCAGTGGACTTAGATGCTGCGTAGGAAAAGTTGAGTGTCTGCATGACAAGTTTGGCGTACCGCTCAAATGCGCCTGGATCTTCTACCAGCAGTCTGCCCATGCGTCGCCACGATTGGTTCTGGGCGAAGTAGAACGGTGCAATGACTCGCATCCCATACTCAAATTTCAGTTTGTCGTAAGGGTTGTGGATGTAGCGAACCATCTCCATGGAAGCACGAGCCATAGCCATTGCTTCTGAACGGTCTTGCATGAGGGTTGCTGCTTCATCGTCAACTGCTTCGCCCAATTTGGAAGCCAACTCTCGTTCCGCAATCTTGCGTTGCTTGGCGAACTCCACGATGAAGATGGGTTCACGAGACAGTCGAGACACGATGCGAGAGGTGAACTTGGTGTTCAACCATTCCGAAGCGTGGGTCGGCAACAGTTCGCTGAAGGTAATGTGATTGACTTTGGGGCCGAACACCATTGAGAAGTGTTCCGAGCCAAGGCGCTCACCGTCAGGGCCGGTGTGGTAGGCACGAGCAAACTCCTGCCATGACTTGTCCTTGATGGTGCGAGCCGCCATGTCCTTGAACAGGCGCTCGTCAAAATAGGGCTTGCCGGTTGCGGGCAGGTTCCTGCCTCCCCAGAGGGTGCTCTCCAGACCTTCAATGGCGACAGCGGAGTGCGCGAGGCCGGGGTCATCTGTGGCGTAGGGATACTTCTTCAGGAACTCGGTGTTGGTCGGCACAAAGTTCTTTTGGCGAACCATGATCTCTCGGGTTGACTGCGGAAGCGATTGCATGAACTCGTAGTGCGCCCCAATGCCTTCAACCTTGGCGGACTCCCAAGCTTGCTCAACGCTCTTGCCAGCCTTGATCTCCTCGTCAAAAACCCTGACCATTTCCTGCAAGGCGTAGTGGACAGACTTGTCGGTAGCCTGCGTGTCTGCTTGGAACAGACGCGAGACAATGAAGCCCTGATTGCCCGAGCCGATGCCGGTGAACTCACCACTGGTTGAGAGGCGAGCCTTGTGTCCGACGATCTGCTCCATCTTGGCTTTCATGGCTCGGACACCTTCAGCCGTGTCCTTCTCCGCCGACAGCGCCGTGTCCACGGACATGATGCTGCCCTTGGCAGGAAGGGAGCGGTCGTTGACCATGGCGTGACCGCCCTCAACCATCTGAGGTGCAAGGTGGCCTTGGTTCAAGTAGAGCGACCGGATGGCAGCGTCCATGAACTCCTGCTTGCCGAGTCCCTTCAGGATGCTGGTCTCAACTCCGGCCATGACACCGTGGAGGACTGCGACGAAGTGGCCCATCTCCTCGTTGCTGGAGAACACTCGATGGTTGGGGTCAACAAACTTTCCGCCAAGGACATAGGCGACTCGGGCTGCGATGTCCATGATGGACTTTCGCTCTAAGTCCTTGCCCCAATGCAGGACTGCTCGTTCGTGGCGAGCACCGGCAGCAGCGAAGCGAGCGAGGCTGAGGTTGATCGGCCCTTGGCGCATGGCGTTGAGCATGATTTCGGAAGCCGAGACACGAGTTGCCCAGCCACCAGTGGCGAGTGCCATGGGCTTGAAATAGTTGTCGTTGACGTAGCGGTCAATGAAATCTTTCATTACGCCAGAGCCACCCTTGGTGGTGTCCCACGCGTAGCGGAGGTTCTGGACAAACTTGCCCGAGAGTTCTTTTGAGATGCCGAGATCTGTCCGGTGCTCTCGGAACTCAACAGCAACGTCGGAAACTTTGTCTTCGCTCACAGCTGCAACAAACGCTTCGTATTCGTCTTGGCTGAGCAACTTCTTCAGTGAGACATCAAGTTGCTTCACGCTGCTGGAGTTCTTCAACGCTCGCACAAGGCCGTGAGTGGAGCGTCGAAACTCGTTGTAGTTCGGAAAGTGGATACGCCCCACTTGACTTTCGTAGACTGCTGCGCTGGCTTCTTTTACGCCATCGGTGGCGTGGCTGAGGTTCATTCCATCTCGGCCATAGGCGTAGGCGTGTTCCTTGGTGCTGATGCCACCGAAGCCAGTGACGAGGTTTGCTGCCCTATCAACTGCTTCGTTGACCTGAGCGTCAAAGTGTGCGAGGAACGAGTCCAGCACCACCGGATCAAATTCCGCCGCCAACTTGTCGCCCACCAAGGTTGCAACCATCTGAAGCTGCAAGTGTCCCTTCACAACGGTCTTGTAGGTGTTCATCCATTCGCCGGGGTCTTTGGTGGAGGCGAGGTGGTTGATGGCTTCGTCAACAACGCTGCGAGGGATGCCGATTTGCTCTAGGCCGTGAGCAAGGGCAGGCAGGGCACCAGAGTCTCCGAGGGTGAAGTCTCGGTTGCGAACTCCCCAGTCCTGAACTTTACCGGAAAAGTCCAGGAACATCGGCATAAAGGTGAAGCGGCCTTTGCTGCCGACCTCCATCTGGCGCAGGCGCAAGAGCATGGAGGAGGTCATGGGCAACTTGCCGGTGGTGAATACCTCGTCTACCGCCGACAGGTTCTTGAATACGTCCATGACGTTGCGGAGCGTTTCTTCTGGCGTGTCTGCTTTAGCAGCGTGGAGAAGGGGAGCGATGGGAGCAAGGCGCTTGTCAATGCGGTTGATGGCGGCAACGTTGTCAACATTAGCGACAATGGCATCTAGAGCCCGTCGAACTCCGGCGTACTGTTCGTAGGCTTGGTCAACATTGGCAAAGGCGGTTCCCGACCAAACATGGTTTAGGGTCTTGTCAATGAAGGGCAGGTGCAGATTGAAGGTCAGGCCCTCAACGCTCCTAATGTCTTTGCGAAACGAGCCGGCTACTGCATAGGGGTCTTGTGCGCCAACTGAGATGAGGAAGTCAACTGCTCCTGAAGCGAAGTTGTGGCGACCCAGCAAGGCTTGTCCGAGGGTCGGGGCTTCGTTGGGGTGATCCTTTGCCCACTTGGTAGCGTCAGCGGTCTCCGCCCACTCCTTGCGGTACATGGTCTGACCGCCAATGTCTGCACCGATCTGCGAGCCAGCGATGGAGTACTTGTTGATGACCTTGCCGGTCACATCGGTAACTGGTCGAACCACGTCCACAAATGGTCGCAGAAGGGTTTCAACATTTGCCTTAGCACGAAGGAAGGTCTGGTATGCCTCGGTCTTAGACAACGACTCAAACGGCATCTTCACAAGGTTTTTGAGGGCGTTAGCGGAGTCTCGCAGCTCTTGGACAGCCTTGGTGAAGCGAGACATATCTAACGCTGCGTCTGCGGCGGCAAGGCTGCTGTCAAGCCCTGCGCCGGTTGCAGCAAGTTCTTCTGGGGCAAGTTCTTCTGTGCCGGGGATCGCAGTCAAAGCAGCGCCAGCCGCCATGCCAACGCCTGCGCCAAGGACGCTTGGCATCAAAGCCTCTAGAGCAGCGGCTTCGCCTCGGGTGTTCTTGATGGTTTCATAGGTGCGGTAGAAGTGCTGGGTCGAGTTGAACAGACCAGTCACCATGTCAAGGGCGGTGGTGGCAACACCGAGAACAGGTGTGGTTGCGGCTAATGGCGTTCCGCCGCCTTCCTTGCTGATTTTGTTTTGCTCGCTGTGCAGGAGGTGGTCAAGCCACATTAGCGGGTGAGCGTTCATCAGGCCGAGGATGCCGCCAACAGCGGAGATGACAGCGTTCTCTACTGCGAGACCGCCAGGGATTGCGGCGATGCCCGACTGAACAGCGTGGCCGAGTTCCTGCAACAAACCGGGGTGCGGCTCCGTCTTGATGAGGAAGTCCACATAGTCGCCGTAGTTCTTCATGCTTTCCAGCGACATTGTGTACAGGCTTTGTGCCTTCAAGATACCGGCGACCTCGTGCTCGGGCACGACAAACCCTCGGTAGGTTTTTTGGGCTTCCAAGATCATGTTGACGCGTTCAGCCGGAATGTTGTTCTGCAACAACAGTTCTCGTGTGAGGTTCTGACCACTCATCAAAGCGCCAAGCACTCGGGGGTTGGCGGCAAGGGCTGGGAACTTGTCAAATACTGCGCCGATTGCGCCGTAGGTCTTGACGTTCTTGGAAGTAATCGTGGTTCCCTGCATCATGGCTGAGAGGATGCCGGGGTAGTGCTTCAATTCTGGGGACTTCTGGAGGACTGTCCCGATGGCGTAGGACTGCTTGTAGTCGTGGTATTCCTTGTTCAGGTGGGCGATCTGTGCCTTTGCCGCTTCCTGCTCGTCATTCGTAAACCAGACATTTCCTCGCTTCAACAGAACTAAAGCTTTGCCCGGCTCGACATACTCGCTGGTGTAGTAGCCGCCTTGGTACTTGCCATCTTTCCAAGATGGGGCAACGTAGGTTTGCTGAACTCGGTCTGCGGAGCCGGGGAGTGCCTGCCATTTGTCCTCTCGGTATGCAGCGAGTTGGTCAGTAGTGAGGTTGATTTGACCTTTGTTGACCGCATCTTGGACACCTTGGGGCGTAAGAAGGTTGTGCTCGTATTGCGCCTGAACTTGGCCTTGTGCGCCTTGCGCTCCGGTGGGCTGACGAGTGACACCTTGCGGGCCTTGTGCGCCCTGCTGGGGCTTGGGAGCCGGAGCGACTGGTGCTCCTTGAACGCCTTGTGCTCCCTGCGGGCCTTGGGTGGGGACAGGCTTGGCTTTGATCGGCTCAGGGCCGGGAGTCATCCACTCCATTACAGCCCGGCTTGGTGAATGAGGTCAGCCACTTGGCTCAGTTGGGGTGAACCGTAAGGGCCTTGGGCGAGTGAGGTCAAGGTGTGCGACAGTGAACCGCCGAATGGCCCCATCGCTTCGGGGCCTGCACCGGGGCCGACTGAAAGGCCGTGAGTCATGGGCAAGTGAGGTTCCTCGGTTGGGTGGAGATACTTCAACTGCGAAAGGTCTGGTGCCTCAACTGGGACAAGTGGCTTGCCTTGTGGAGCTTGTGGTGCTTGCGCCGCCATCTGCGCCGTGGTGCGGTCGCCGGAAGCCATGGGAACAATCTGCATTGCCTGTGCCTGCCCAGCTTGCTTTCCGTAGTCCTGTCCAGGGACAGTGACCTTGGGGACGTTCAGGTCAGTACGGTTCGGCTTGGCCTTACGCGGCACTTGCGCCTCCGCCTAGTGCGCCGAGCAGGGACTTCAAATCCATGGCTCCTTGGGGAGGTGGGGCGATAGAAGGTTGGCCTTCTGGCTTTTGGTCAGACGGTGTAGCAGGGGGAGTCTGGTTGATACCCGCCATCTGCGAGGGGTCTGCCATGCCTTGCGGAGCGCCCATTCCGGGCTGTTGAGCAGACTGCTGTTGAGCCGCTTGTTCTTTCTGCGCTTCCTCATGGGCTGCGGTGATCGCATCGGCAAGACTCATTTCTGGGTCGGTCAACTTGGTTGCAATCTTAGCGACGAGAACTGGGTCCATCTGGCCTTGGGTGAGTTGCTGTTCCACTCCGGCAAGCAGAGCCTTCTCCAGACCGTCCATGATGATGCGGTGCTTCTCACGAGCAGGATCGTCAATGGTGGGGTCAAGTTCCATGCCGGTCTCGGTAGACATGATGCCAATTCCGATTTTCTGACCAATAGCAACTGCGAGGCCGTTGGCATCGGTGCCGGGCAAGGGGTAGGTGACTTTGGCGAAGTCGGTGACGAAGGTTTCGTCGGGGATGTAGTCCTCTCGGAGAACCTTGCCATCTCCCGGCAACACGAACATGGAAGCCTTCTTGCCGTAGTACGCCTTCTGTACGGCCACCATGCGGCGGATTTCTGCCTCGCTGGAAATCTCAAAGATTTCTTGGTACTCCTGAATGGGCATGTCCACCGTGTTGCCGAGCACCATCTCGCCTCGACGGGCTGTACGGACATTTGACGGTGACTCGCCACCGAACTCGGCAGGGATACCTGCACTCAGGCGCTGCGCTCGCTCCAGTTGGTCAAGGAGCTGCATCCCCATTTGACCGACTTGGGGGAGCATCTGCTGTGCCCGGCCATCCTTGATGATGCCGACCTGCCCTTGCTTGCCATCGGCGTACTGAAGGATTTGGGGGCTGCGGGCGGCGTTGTTGCCCTCAACCCAGACCTCGGGGAACACGCCACGGAAGATGGCGATGGTGTTGAGTGCGTCCAACTTTGCTGCTCGGAGGTGCATCCCGAGGGTACCGTCAAACTGCCCCGCTAGACGATCCAGCGTTACGCGGCCGGGAAAGACCACGGGCGAGATGCCAGCCCGGTTCGGGATGCGCTCTAGGAGGGCGGTG
>Ga0316221_1004450_pt1 | contig 10617 bp, 10 predicted proteins | sample TBH18007metaG_FD_206003 | JGI IMG/M metagenome (GOLD analysis project Ga0316221, IMG submission 206003) | Freshwater microbial communities from Trout Bog Lake, Wisconsin, USA - TBH18007 | ecosystem: Environmental > Aquatic > Freshwater > Lake > Hypolimnion/Profundal zone | place: USA: Wisconsin... | reverse complement strand
AGCCTGAATATACGGGATATTGACCCAACTTATACTTTAGGAGATATGGCCCGCCGACGACGCGAGATAATTGCCCGTTTGCAATCTGAAGGTGTCGCTGACATGAATAAGGAACTTACGCTTCCTCTTGTGCCTCAGAGAATTGCCATTATATCGTCACCTACGGCTGCAGGTTATCAGGATTTCATTAATCAGCTGACCAATAATCCGGCAAAGTACCATTTTCACCTGAGACTATTTCCGGCAATCATGCAGGGAAATCAGGCAGAATCGTCCATTATCGGTGCTCTTGAGCAGATTTATCGTTACGAAAGTTTCTTTGATGCCGTTGTGATTATCCGTGGGGGAGGCTCGCAGGTTGATCTGAGCTGTTTCGACAATTATAATCTCGCCTATTTTGTTACGCAATTTCCCCTCCCGGTAATTACAGGGATTGGTCATGAAAAGGATGATTCCATTGTCGATCTGGTAGCCCATACACGCCTTAAAACACCGACAGCGGTAGCAGAGTTCCTGATCAGCGGTATTGCCTGGTTTGATCAGCATCTTGATGATTTAAAGAATCGTTTTGTGCAGAATATTGATACCTTGCTGACTTCATCAAAAACTGTGGTCGAACAATATGCCCGTTCAATCATGCCGGTAGTGCATGATAAAATCGGAAAAGTAAATAGCCGTCTGAATCAAACGATTTGGAAATTTGATAACTACGTTAAGGTATTTATAAAAAACCAAAACTATCAGTTATCACGGAGTGAGGAATCCTTACGGTACGAATTTAAGAATTTCCATCAGCTGCAATTACACAGCCTGGAGCGAACCATGAGAGCACTTTTCGTTTTTTTCCAACGAATCTGTCTTGTTAACAATGACTTGCTAATGCGTAAAATCCAGCTGTCGGAAAAATTAGTCCGAAATATAATATCTGACAACATGCTTTATCTTGAACTTGCCCAACAAATGGCACAGTTAACTGATCCCTTTAAAATACTGGCCAGAGGTTATTCTATCACTACCTATAATGGTCGGACACTAAAAGATACGGATAGGATTATCGTCAGTGCAATCATCGAGACTAAACTACATAAAGGAAACATAATAAGTGAAGTAAAAACCATAATAACTGAAGCAAAAAAATGAATACAAGCAAAAAAAACGCTTCCTATAAGGAAGCAATTACGGAAATAGAAGAGATTCTTAAACAGTTGGAAAATAATGAATTAGATGTAGATGAGCTTTCCGAAAAGGTTAAGAGAGTTTCTCATCTGGTCACCCTTTGTAAGGAAAAGCTCCACCACACAGAACAGGAGATTGATAAAATCCTTAAAGAGATGGATAATAATTATAATTAATATGCAAATAATCATTTTGTTATTATTCTAATTATTCTAATTTTAGAATCTTAAATTTTCCCTAAAAATAAACACAATGTCTGAATCAAAAGTTGATTTTTCGTTTGAGAATCTGCATTTTTCGTGCGAAGGCGATAAGGATTGGGTTGAAATGCAATTAAATCAAATACTTAGCCGTATTCCAGGTTTAAACAAGCCTGAGTTATCTGTTCCTTCAGAAATAGTTAAATCAGCTTCTGGTAAGGATATTGCCTCAAGAAAACTTTCCGGAACTGAGAAAATAGAAGTTCTCAAACAACGACACAGACTTAAGCCAGTAAACACGTTGACAACACCGGAACACTCTAATGATCCGCTTATGGAGTTTCTGAAAGAAAAAGATGCCGAAAAGAATCAGGTGAGAAAATTTTTAGCTACTTCGGTCTTTCTGCACTCAAAAGGGGTAGAAAAATTTTCAACTCCAATGGTTTCAAAACTGCTTAAATCAACTCATATTGAAAAACTTATTAATGCAAGTGACTGCTTGAACAAGAATGAGAAAAAAGGTTTCTGCATCAAGGAGGACAAAGAATTTATCCTCACGGAGGCTGGTATTCGTTCAATTATAGGGGGAAGTTTAGAATAATTCCTATCATGTTAAAATCCTATACTGGCACTTAAAAGAAAGTTAGTGCCTGCCTGAGGAAAATAGCCATCCATTTTATTTCTTTTGCCGTTGGTTAAATAGGAATAAACCCAGGCATTACTCTCGTATTGCTCGTTCAGGATATTATTAATCAGCAATTTAATTTTCAGTTCCCTAAGCAGTCTTTGTTTCAGTTTATATTCAAATCTCAGGTTGTTGACAAAATAGGCATTCAGTTTCCTGTCGTTACTTGCTGTATTGTCAATATACTGTTTCCCGACATAGTAAGACAGGATACTAATCTCCAGTTTGTTCCATGGTTTGTACGAGAGCACGCTATTGGCAGTCAGTTGGGGAGAGAATGCCAGGTCAGTTTTACCTATTTGGTCCGCTTTAGTTCCTCCATTATCCCAATCCTCAACATATTCGGTAAAATTATCTATCTTATTGCTACTGATTGTTGCATTCAGGTTCCAGTTTAATTGCTTGAAAATTTTAATCCCGGCCATCATTTCGAGCCCTGTGCGGTAGCTCCTGGCTGCATTTGTCATAATTGCATTGCCAACATCATTGATCTGACCGGTCAAAATCAACTGATTGTTGTAATGCATATAATAATAATTGGCTCCAAGCATTAGGTTGGGAGACTTATATTTATATCCCAACTCGAAGTCATTCAATGTTTCGAATGTTGGTTGCTTTCCGGTAGGATTGGCGTCTGTCAGATTATCATGGGTTGGCTCATGATTACCACGGCTAAAACTGAAATAAGCATCCTGATGAACTCCCGGTGAATAAAACAAACCAAATTTAGGGTTAAAGAAGTTATATTCATGATTCTGGGTTATGTTCCTAAGATTTCCATCGATACCATTAATCTCATAATTGATATTCCGGTACTGCAAATCTGCTGTAGCATTCAGTCCTTGTGAGAGTTGAAAGTTGTATCTGGCATAAATATTAACATCCTTTTTAGATCCATTGCTTCGGTACCACTCATAATCCATGTCGGCAGAACCGGCAACCTGAGCCCAAATTACCCTCCCATAATGCTGTCCGTCATAAATATTTGCACCACCTCCGACAGCCAAGGTATTTTTCCCTTTTTTATAATTCAGGGAAAATATGGTTCCCGAAAAAACATTATCTAACCATTTACGGGTGATCATATCAGTTTTATCGATAGCAGTTCCATTGATTACCGGATAGGTAAGCCGATAGCTGGCATAGTCCTGATCGGTTACGTATTCTTCGTAATAACCACGACCATAAACGCAAAATACTGAACCACTAAGATTTAAATGTGTATTGAACTGGTGAGAAAACTGAAGTTGATAATTGTCCTGCTGATAATGATCCACCTGATTTTTATAAGTGTACAGGTTATAAGTACGACTATTGGAATTAATCATATTTTGGGTCTGTTCCGCAGTATAAAGTCCATCAGTATAATATTGCTCCATTCCTTCAAGGTCGTTGTGCAGCCTAACTGAAGGGACGCCATTCCAGGCCTGGTAAGTTTGTTCGAAACCCGAAAACGCAATGACCTTCAGAATGGTATTGGTTGTAAAATATCCGCCCGAAACATAAAATGACTTCAGATCAGCAGAGGCCCGGTCAATAAATCCTAATGAATTGATCTTCGAAAGTGAAGCATCGAATGCAAATTTATCGTCAAGGAGTCCTGTCCCAACGGCCACATTATTGCGGTAAGTATCAAAAGATCCACAAGATGAGTTAAAATTAGCATACGCTTTCGGATTTAATTTACTCGTTTGGAAATCGATTGTTGCACCAAAGGCAGCAGCTCCATTGGTTGAATTTCCAACTCCCCGTTGTATCTGAATATTCTCTGTTGAGGCAGCCATATCAGGAATATCTACAAAATAAGTGCTTTGCGATTCTCCATCCGACATAGGTATTCCATTAATGGTCACATTGATTCCGGTAGGATCGGTTCCCCTGATCCTGAAATTGGTATATCCCACCCCATTTCCGGCATCCGATGTCGCTACAAACGAAGGGGTATAATTCAGCATGTAGGGAATATCCTGCCCAAAATTCGCAGCTTTAATATCTTCTTTTCCAATATTGGTATATGCTACCGGGGATTTTTCACCTGCTCTGGCCGCTGAAACAAGAACCTCTTCGGTCAACACATTTGCAGGTTCCATTATGACATCCAATTTCAGGGTATTATTCAGCATTAACTCTGTCATGAAATTCTTATATCCGACAAAAGTTACCTGGACAGTATATTTTCCTTGTTTGAGATTTGTGAATTTAAATTCACCACCAATCCCAGTCGATGTTCTGTCAAATGTATTTACAAGTATTACATTAGCTCCACTTAATGCTTCTCCTTTTACGTCTTTGACAATCCCGCTCAGTGATAATTGCCCGAAAACTACGGTTGCAATTAACTGTAATGTCAAAAATAATCCTAATCGTTTCATCTTTTAAAACTTAAAATGGTTAAAATCTAACCAATGAGGAGGTGATTATCCATTCGCCATCCCTACACCGGCATTACCCGGATCAGGTTCGGTGGGTATGATCTCAGCCCGCAATCTTCAGGCACCCCATTGCGTAATTAAATCTAAAGAACCTGAATATTACCGGAATGGTAAACTCAAGTATTTATTCGCAAATATTCAAAGAGAGTTAAAAACCGGAATGATTTATCATTTTCCCTTTCCGGCATTACCCGAACAGGTTCGATGGGTTTGATCTCAGCCCGTTTTTTTAAGGCACCCCTTTATTATTTCGGGAGCGAAGATAGGATTAAAAGTTCTTAATACAACCATGAAAGTGATAAAAGTTAAAAAATCACAGTAATTTCGGGTTGATTACAGGTTTACTTTTCATTAAAGTTCTTCTATTCGAATTGGTTAAAAACAGGATCAAGAATTCTTTTAAAGGAATGAATTGCATGTAAGGAACCTTATTAACTTTGGGAAAATAAAATGACTGAATGACAATTGATAATTTTCCATCCAAACTCCTGGAAAATGCTGTAAATGAATTTTCTAAACTTCCGGGTATTGGAAAAAAAACGGCGTTAAGGCTGGTCCTTTACCTGCTCAAAAAGGAAACTGATGAGGTTCTTCGGTTTAGCAGAGCTTTAACGCAGCTTCGCGAAGAGGTGAAACATTGCCATATTTGCCGTAATATTTCTGACGATGATACCTGCAATATCTGCAATAATTCGGCACGCGATCACCGGATGGTATGCGTGGTGGAAAATATCCGTGACGTGATGTCGATCGAGAACACTCAGCAATATCGTGGTGTCTATCACGTACTTGGTGGGATTATCTCTCCCATGGATGGGATCGGCCCCGCTGATCTCGAAATTGATTCACTGCTGGCCAGGGTTGAAAAAGGGGAAACGGATGAGGTGATCTTTGCCTTAAGTACAACCATGGAGGGAGATAGTACAAACTTTTATATTTTTAAGAAATTAAAGGACTACCCGATAAAGATTACGACTCTGGCTCGCGGAGTCTCTATCGGCGACGAAATTGAATATACCGATGAGATAACCCTGGGCCGTTCCATTGTGAACAGGATGCTTTTCGAGAATTTTATGGGATAGCCGATATGAGAAAATACCTCTCCAACGACAAAATCACCCTGAGGGCAATTGAACCTGAGGATATTGATTTACTTTACACCTGGGAAAACGATCCTGAGAACTGGGAGGTGAGCCATACCCTGGTCCCCTATTCCAAATATATCCTGGCGCTTTATATCCAAAATGCAGATAAAGATATCTACGAAAGCAGGCAATTGCGGCTGATGATCAATAATCCGGAGGGGAAAACCATTGGCGCCATTGATCTTTTTGAATTCGAACCTTATCATTTGAGGGCAGGGATTGGTTTGTTGATCCATGAAGAGGAACACCGTTCAAAAGGGTATGCATCAGCCGCCCTTGAGCTTTTGATCTCTTATTGTTTTAGTAGGTTGAAACTACATCAGCTCTATGCCAATATCGAGACCAGTAACCTGGCCAGCCTGGCACTGTTCGAAAAACACGGTTTCACGATTTGCGGTACAAAAAAAGGGTGGCTCATGACAGATTCAGGGTGGAAGGATGAAATAATGCTGCAACTGATTAATGGTTAATGTATTAATGAATAATGCTTAATGATTAAACAGATAAATTAATGCCATTCAGCATTAACCATTAATCCAGCTCCAAAAAGTCGGGTATTTCCGATAAAAAAGTATAGGTTAATTCACCCGGGTCAAACCGGCAGCAATAATGGCTCAATCCATTGGTTACAATCAGGTAACTCACTCTCAGTTCCATATTATAACGGGCAATCTGATCGAATACGTCCTGCGAGATTTTCATTTCAGGGGCTTTACATTCAACGACAACAATCGGAATACCAGTTCTTGCGAAGAGAACAATGTCTGATCGGAAATCGTGCTGATTGATTCTTAAAGAGCGTTCAATCACTACCAGGGAAGCCGGGAAATGTTTAATCTCTGTAAGGTAACGGGCAAAATTCTGCCTCACCCACTCTTCGGGAGTAAGCATTACCCATCTCCGGCGAAAACCATCGAAGATCAGCTTTTTACCTTTGTGCTCTTTGATACGAAAAGAATAGTAAGGCAGATTAAGATCCATTCCTGACATTTAAATCATTCAAAGCTAATTTTTATTTCCAATTGAACCAAGAATATGTAAAAACCAGATATTTTTTCCAGACTGAATTGTTATTAAACACATACTAAACTAAATTATTTATTCATTTGTATATCAACATATTAAATAGCACATAATTACTTCAAATTAAACAAAGATAGTAACTGTTTAATAATTAGTTTGTTCAAAACTTTATCATTCATTTTCATTATTCATCGTTTTTTTATATTTTTAATAAATATTTGATGGATTAAAAATAATCTAATTATGAAAGCATAAAAGGGAAACTACTTCTCTGGCAATATTATAAATTTCAGAAATTTTAATAAATATTTGATGGATTAAAAATAATCTAATTATGAAAGCACAAAAGGAAAACTACTTCTCTGACAATATTATAAATTTCAGAAATGCTTATCACCTTTATTATTCAAACAAAGGCAAAGTATTACGCATGAATCTTAAAATTAAAGCGTCTGATAAACTAAGCAAAAAGGATAAAGACCAGTTAATTAAGATTCAATCTAATCTTTTACAAATAATTTCAGATTACAGAATTAAATATAATTCAAGAAACCCAGATATAGATTACGTAAAAAGCAAGCTTTTTAGTGATACTATTAGTAGTAATTCGGTAATTGATAATTATATAGAGTTTAAAAACTATATTAGGCAACATAGCAAGAATATTAAAAAACAATCATTTGTGCAATTTGATTATTTTGAAGAAAATATAAAAGATTTTTTTTCAAAAGAAAAAATATTGGATGAAAAAAACTATTTCAACTTTATCAATTATCTTGAATCAAAAGATAAAAATTATAGTGTAGGTACATTAAAAAGTAAAATGTCATATTTCAGAAGGTTTTGTACCTTCGCAGTAAAAAACAAATATGCTGACTTTGAAATACCAAAAACAAATACCTATAAATCTTATTCATACCAGAATAAGAACGTCGAAACACTTAGAAAGGAAGAACTAAAATTCCTTATAAGCAAATTAGATGATAAAACATTATTAAAGAGACACTTAACTGTTCTTTCATTGTTTTTATTCCAATGTTTTACATCACTCCGTTATTCTGACCTAATACAAATTACACCTAAGTTCAAAGGAAATAAAACAATTAAACTAATAAGTAAAAAAACTGGTTCAGAAATATTTATTTATTTAGATGATTTTTTGATAAGATTATTAGAGTTAAATGATTACAATCTTAACATATATTCAAATACACATTACAATCTTATACTTCAACAAATTTTCACGATTTTTGCAGAAACTCAAAAATCATTAAAGGAAACCGTAGATGTAACGGAACAAACTGTTTCGGGGCTATATTCAGAATTTACGCCTAAAACTAATAAATTTGAAAGATATAAACTATTCTCAAGTCATAGTGGACGAAGGACATTTATTACAATGCAAATAGAAATGAATACACCTTTTCCTGATATAATGACAATGACTGGACACAAAAATTTTGATATTCTTAAAGAATATTTAGATATTTACAATAAGCAAAAAGCAGGAGAAAAAAACATGATTTCCAATAAAATGTATAAAATTATCACAGGTAAAAGAATTAAGATTTAAAACACAACCAATCAGTAAAGGATAATGAAAATCTTATTAAATCAATTCATTCAATTCTATAGATTATTTTCATCATTAAATAATGATGAAAGAGAAAGGCTAGATAAGGAGCTTGATAATTTCATTGCGGTAATTAAGGACAATAATGTTGAAGATTTAGGCTCATGGAGTGGTAGTATGCTTACATCAATGATATTAAATTATACCAACTTAGGTCATTTATATGATAAGTTCTCATCTTTAATAAGTAATATTATTACTGAACCAGAAAACTTAGGTCTTGTATTACAAGATAATTTACGTGCTCAATTGGATACATTTCTTATTATGCTTTATAATTTACAAGAAATACATAAAGAAGATATTTCTCAAATAGTAAATGATAATATTATTCATAAAACTATTAAAGTAAATGACAAAGAATACGTTAACAAGATTATTGATTCAATGCAACAACTTCAAGATGCTATTAAGGTAAATCTTTTAGATGCCAGAGATGAAGCCACAAATAAAGAGAATATTGCCAAAAGAAATATGAAGACTATTCAAGCATCTGTTTTGGCAAAAGAAATAGATATTAGTCGTGGAAATATTACACATCATCATAAAACAAGCAAAAAATTCTTCCAAAATGCAACACAAACAGGCATAGGAGGTCATCTCATGATTCCATTTTCTGATGTTGATGAGTATGTTGCTAAATTTAAAAAGTATTATCCCAAGTGGCAAGAATATAAGAAAAAAAATTAAATTGTTGTGCTGTTAAATTTTAAGGCACTTTTGCTTATAGATAAATGATTTCTTAATCAATAAATTTCGGTAATTAAATGCATTTATTTTCTACAAATAAACGAATTAGATTTAAAAATCGAAAGGCGAAGACCACTATTTATTTAGGTAAGATTTATCGTTTCATGGATATGAATGGTATAATTAAATCATTAGAAACCTCAACGTTACGGTATTCTAGCTCTGTCAAATTCAATGATCCTTTAGATTGCTCTTATTATACATTTGACTTTATGGATCAGGCACTAAAAACATTCATTAAACTCAAACATAAAATCAAAAAAACAATTGTTGTAGAGACCTATAGAAATTTGAAAACTGTATTTGGTGAGGACAAAGTTTTAGATGAATTAATTGAGAAAGTAGATTCTGATAATTTCACTGAGAAAGATCTTTCTAAAATTCTATCTGATGATCAGGCTGAAAATATATTTAAAAAAATTCTGGTTAGCGATCCAACGATTATATATCATCCAAACCAAGTAAAGTTTTGCTGTTTTTCAAAAAATTATTATTGTCCTCAAAGTGCATTGATGTGGTCTCATTATGCAAATAAACATAAAGGAGCTTGTTTGGAATTCAATTTTTATAAACTTGCGAAAGAAACAAAAGAACGTTTCCCGAATACAAATTTTTTAGTGCGAAATAGATTCATTAAAGAAATAGAACTTAAAACGATTCCTTTCGAAGTAAGATATGTAAGAAGGATTCCAAAAATAAAGTTTACAAAATCAATAAAAGACTTTAAATGGTTGATTACTAAATCTAAAGTATGGAGCTATGAGAAAGAGGTGAGATGTATTTTCGCAAATTCGCAAAATGATCTAAATAGCGAAGATGTTATATTTCCTTTTGAATATTTATCAAAAATAATTTTTGGAAAGTATTCTTCAGAAGAAGATATTGAAAAAGTAAAAGCCATTATTCAAGATAAATATCCTAATAATGATATTCATTTTGAAAAGATGGAGATAGACGATATTCATTTAGTCTTATTCCCTGAAAATCTAGAAAAAGTAGAAGAACGAAATCGTAAGGTGCGCGTACTTAATGAACAGATATTGGACGGAAACTACCCTAGCAATAAAGGTCTATCAGAATAATTATACTAGGCATAAGGTTGTGTAAGTCAAATACAAATATGTGTATGAGAAAATCTAATACATGTATTAGAATAATCAACAATATATTAAAATAGCTAAGTGTTTTTTAACAGTGTTCGAATTTTTATAAAGTTCTTATGAGTGAGCCATTTTCTTTCCGCAGTTCTGTTTTTCCCTTGTTCGTACTTATGGCGACTTCAGAACCATACCATTTTGCATTTTTGGCATCACCGTTTCCTATTGACCGAATCAGAGAGCCATTATCTTTACGGATTTCAACCGCTTCCGATTGTCCTAACAAGAGATCCATTTTCTTTTCGGATTTCAACTCTTCCATTTTTAATTTGTAAAATGTTCATTATTTGAAATTTGGATATTCCGGTGATGTTGACCCCCTCTCCGGTCATATTGACCCCCATCAGGGATGATGGTTTACGAGAACTCTAATGACTGACAATTTTACCGTTTTTTTCTTAAACTTTCACCTTTTA
>Ga0316221_1004433_pt1 | contig 10658 bp, 12 predicted proteins | sample TBH18007metaG_FD_206003 | JGI IMG/M metagenome (GOLD analysis project Ga0316221, IMG submission 206003) | Freshwater microbial communities from Trout Bog Lake, Wisconsin, USA - TBH18007 | ecosystem: Environmental > Aquatic > Freshwater > Lake > Hypolimnion/Profundal zone | place: USA: Wisconsin... | reverse complement strand
TGCCCTCAACCACAATATTGCGTGGAAATGTAAATGCATATTTCTTAGCAAATCCTTCACTCACCCCATCAGCAGTAACTGGTACTTCAGCATCACAAAGTTTCACAGTACCTGGTCTTTTGACTACTGATATTACCAATGTTTCATACAATGGTGGTGCTCAAACAGCAGGCATTGCAATTGCAAATGACTATGTTTCTGCTACAAACACTTTGACAATTCAATTTGTGAACACATCTGGGTCTTCAGCAACTCCAGCATCAGGTTCATATTTGATTGAGGTGCTCAGGAGTGACGGCCCCATACCAGTTAATGCAGTCTAATCATGGCAAATACCAGTGTATACAGACCCATAGGTCAAACCTATGCTGTGGCAGTAACAACAACTGCAAGTAGTTCTTTGAGCATTGTTCCAGTTGGCAATGACCAGATTAACTATTGTGCATTTTTGAATACTGGCTCTACACCTATTGCTATTTCAATTGCTCCTTTAAATCTTACTAGCATTACACCTACACCAGCAGTATTGCCTACAGCAGGAAACACCAGCACATCATTTGTGCTTGGTATTTCTATGTCTCAGCCTACTGTGATTGCAGTGCCTGCTAATGGATTTAATCTAAGTGCAGTTGGAACAGCAAATACTTTATATGTAATGCCTGTGGCAGATCAATCATGACCAATCAAGTAGCTTTTACAAATACAACTAACACTGTTCCTGTTACTACTTTCTCTACTCAACCAGTTATAGCAAGTGGATTTGGTACTTCACCCACAATTAAAGGTGTAAGTCCAAATTGTTTTGCTGTGACTGTGGGGTCAGGAGGGGCGGCATCTGGGACACTCACACTACCTCCAGCTCCAAATGGTTGGATGTGTATTGCTAATGATGTTACCAATGGTTCAGGTATATTTTTGCAACAAACAGCTAGTAGCACTACATCAGTTACTGTAACTGGTTATGGAATTACTACTGGACTTGCAACAAATATGTCTGCTGGTGATGTAATTGTTATGACTTGCATTGCATATTAATTATGAGTGCTCCTGCCCTAACATCTGACCAAAATATTCTGCCTGTTCAGGCATATTTTAATATTGATGGATCGTTTAACACGTTCATAGGGCAGGGGCATCCTTTTGTTGTTTCTGCAACTGAATCAATTGGTATAAACAATGTAACAACCAATGCTACTTTTTATCCTGTTTTTAGCCCTGTTAGTAGTGGACAAGTTACCAGTTTAGATGTATTTACTGGATTAACTTACAACCCAAGCACAGGATTATTAACTACAACTGCATTACAAGGTAATCTTAAAGGTATCGCTGATTTAGCTACAAATTTAGTTGGAAGTTATACAAATGCACTTGTATATCAATCAACCAACAATACAACTTCTTTTATTGCAAATGGCACAACAGGTCAATATTTAAGTGCTAATACTAGTGGAGCACCTACTTGGGTTACTCCTACATTTGCTGGATCAACTGTTACTGATGACACATCCACAAATGCTACAAGATACCCTTTATTTTCCTCAATAACATCAGGAAATTTATTAACAGAATATACAAGTTCCACAAAGTATCAATTTAATCCTAATACTGGGGCATTGACAGCTACATCTTTTGTGGGTTCTGGTGCTAGTTTAACCAGTATTCCTAATGGGGCACTTGTAAATTCAAGCATTACTGTTGGCACAATTTCAATCTCATTAGGTTCTAGTTCCACAACATTGGCTGGTTTATCAAGTGTAACTTCTACCAGTTTTGTAGGAGCATTAACTGGAAATGCTAGTTCTGCAACAACAGCTACAAGTGCAACTGTTGCATTAAATGTGCAAGTAACAGATAGCACATCTAGTTCAAGCACTTTTTATCCAACTTTGTCACCTGGAACAACTGGATCAACAAATTATGCTTTAAACACAAGCTCTACAAAATTAAGTTTTGTGCCAAATACAGGTACTTTAACTGCAACCAATTTTTCAGGATTGGCATCTTCAGCTACTAATATTGCTGGAGGAGTTGCAAACCAAATTATTTACCAAACTGGGGCAGGAGCTACTTCATTTATAACAGCCCCATCAAGTTCAGGAACATATTTAGAATGGAATGGTTCTGCATTTGTTTGGGCAACTCCTGGAGGTGGTGGAACAGTTACTTCTGTTGCTCAATCTTTTACTGGTGGACTAATATCAGTTTCTGGTTCACCAATAACAAGTTCAGGAACTTTGGCATTAACAGTTGCTGGTATTTCAGGAGGCATACCTTACTTTAGTTCTGGAACAACTTGGGCATCTAGTGGTGCATTAAGTCAATATTCTTTATTAGTTGGTGGTGGTGCTGGAAATGCTCCCACATCTTTATCTTCTACAGGAACTGCCAATCAGGTATTAATTTCTAATGGTTCAAGTGCAAATCCTAGTTTTACTTCTGCACTAACTGGTCTAACTATAGACAACACAGTAATAGGTGCTACAATTGCTTCAACAGGTAAATTCACAACCCTAGAAGCCACAGGAACATCAACTCTTGGAGATGCTTCTACTACTTATATTCAGGTGGTGGGAGATGCTTCTTATCCTGCAATTAAAGCAGCAGGAGGAACAAATACACCTCTTGTTTTGCAACCATTAGGAACAGGAGCATTACAAGCACAAAAAACAGATTCTACTGCTACAGGTGGTAATGCTAGGGGTGCTAATGCGGTTGATTGGCAAACAAGTAGAGCTTCTGCAACACAAGTCGCATCTGGAACTAGTGGAGTTGTTGGAGGAGGATATTCAAATACTGCGGCATCTTCTTATAGTGCGGTAGCAGGTGGGGCTAGTAATTATTGTGGTGGATCAAGCTATAACTTTGTTGGTGGCGGGTATTCAAATACTGTAAGTGGTGTAAATGCTTATTCTTCTGTTGTAGGTGGAATTTTAAATACAGCAAGTGGATACTATAACTTCATTGGTGGCGGTTATACAAATTCAGGAACAAGCGGTTCAGCAGTTACTACTCAAGCAACTTCTACAATTACATCTGGCTCTACTGCGGTTACTTTATCAGGCACAAATGCAAGTATTAAGGTGGGTCAATTAATTACTGGAACACCATTAGCATCTCAGACTTATGTTGCCGCTATCTCAGGTACTTCTCTAACACTATCTCAAAACGCTACATCTTCAACTAACGCAACCCTATCTTTCTACACACCTCATGGAGTAGTAGTAGCAGGAGGAAATAACCAAGCAACAGGATCATATAGCTTTATTGGTGGTGGTGGTGATGCGGGTACTGCGGCTAATAGGAACACCGCATCTGGCGATTGGTCATCAATTTTAGGTGGTAAATCAGCAATTACTAGAGGTGTAATAGGCGCACAAGCCTATGCTTCTGGTGAATTTTCTGCTCAAGGAGATGCTCAAACAGGTATTTATACTTTAAGGAATACAAGTACATCTGCCACTTTAGTTGTATTAACTGCTGATTCTGGAACTGCTGGAACATTAAATCAAGCAGTAATTCCATCAAATTATGCTTACACATTTAGGGCATTAATTACTGGCAGAAACACATCAACAAACGATACTGCTTCATATCAGATACTTGGTTCAATACAAAATACAAGCGGAACTGTAGCTCTTGTTGGAACTCCAAGTGTAACTACAATAGGATACACAGCAAGTGCATCAACATGGGTTGTTTCTGCAACAGCAGATAATACAAATAAAGCAATAAGTATCAATGCAACTGGTGCGGCAAGTACCACTATACATTGGGTTTGTAAACTTGAAACAATAGAGGTCGGATAATGGCACTTAAACTAAACTTAGGCACAACTCAATTTGGCGCACCAGCACCAGAGGCTTATGCTCGTGTAACCAACTTCTTTGGAAACAAAGACAATATTCAAGTACAGGTATCTGTGCATTTCTCAAAGGATGCTAGAGATTCAAATCTAAGCCCTGTGATGGAACACGCACACTACATTGGATTAGCAGACCTAGCGGGTAAAGGTGAACTGATGACTGCAATATACACAGTTCTTAAAACAATGTCTCAATATCAAGGCGCAACGGACGTTTAATCATGGCTATTAACCAAGACAACGTAGCAGACAAACTTATTCCTACTACTGGAACATTGACTGTTTCAGGAATACTTACTGCTACAACAGTCAATATTTCCACAACTGCAGGGTCTGGAACTACAAATTATTTAACTTTTGTAGCTTCTGCTACTGGTAGTCAGCCTCAATACACAAATACTGGTTTAACTTATAACGCAACAAATAATGCTATTACAGGAGGGGTTCAAGGTGGAACTTTTTAATACATTAATTGTTCAAAAGGAGGCATTTTAAATGGAAATTGTTTGGAAAATCCTTGAAATAAGTGCTGAAAATGAGTTAATAACTCATGCCAAATATCATTGTTCTTTATCTGATGACACAAATACTGTTGAAACAGAGGGTAATTGGTTTTTTACAGATCCTATCATGAATGTACCATTTGGGCAAGTTACAGAGGAAATGGTAGCAAAATGGATTGAAGATGCTTCTGTTAAAGATGGAGTAAATATTATTACCTCAAGACTGCTAGAACAGTTAAAATCATTAGAAAAGAAAACAGTTGTACCTCCTTGGAAGCCTCAAGTTTTTACACCTAATATATAAAAATGGCACAAACCAATTACACTCCCATAATACTGTATAACAGCGGTACAACCACTAATGCTCCATCTGCTAGTAATTTGGCAAGTGGTGAGTTAGCTATTAATTATGCTGATGGAAAGCTATTTTATAAAGACGGCTCATCAGCAATTCAGGTAATTGGATGGAAAACAACTCCCACAACTGCTGGGGGAACAGGCTTAACTAGCTACACAACAGGGGATTTGCCTTATTATGCATCTGGAACTGCATTATCTAAATTAGGTATTGGAACAAGTGGCTATGTATTAGAGTCAAATGGCTCTGCTCCTACATGGGTAGCTCAATCTACTTTGTCTGTTGGTTCTGCAACAAATGCTACAAATACAGCAATTACTGACAATACAAGCTCAAGCTCTACTTGGTACCCAACAATAGTTAGCGCAACAACAGGTAATTTACCGCAAACTACATCGAGCACAAAGTTAAGTTTTGTGCCAAGCACAGGAATATTAACTGCAACAGGATTTAGTGGTGCTCATAATGGAACTGTTGGAGCAACAACTGCTAATACTGGAGCATTTACTACTTTATCAGCATCAACCAGTATTCAAAATGCAACTTGGACTACTTCAGGAAGACCAACTGGATCAACAGGATTAATTGGATTTAATACTTCTTTTAATGGCTTAGAAATTTACAATGGAAGTGCTTGGGATGCTATTACTGGTGGTCCTGCTTTTAGTGCAACATATAGTGCATCAACAACAAGTACAACTTCTACATTTACAAAATTAGCATTAGCAAGTTCAATTTTTGATACAAATTCAAATTATTCAACTTCAACAAGTACATTTACACCCACAGTAGCTGGTTATTATCAATTAACAGGATGGGTTGATTTAGCAATAACTGGGACAGCAACTACTGCTATTATTTCTATTTATAAAAATGGTTCTGAATATATTAGAGGAACTAGATTAGGAATTACGTCCAATGGTGGTCTTGGTGTAAGTGGTCTAGTCTATGCAAATGGAAGTACAGATTATTTCAATATTTATATATTTCAAAATTCTGGTGCAAATGGATCAACAGGTGGTAATTGTTGGTTTCAAGGTGCAATGGTAAGGAGTGCATAAAATGGCTTTATATGAACAAATTAAATCTATATACCCATCTTTAACTGATGATGATTTTGACCCTACACATGGGACTATTCATTTGCAAAATGATGGAAATGGGGATTATATAAAGACTTGGACAAATCTAAATCCACAACCAACAGAAACACAATTACAAGCAACAGGAAAATAAGAAATGACTACTGTAAATCTTTCACAATTTGCTGGAGCAGGTGCTCAATTTTTTGACAATAATGGTGTTCCATTAGCTGGAGGATTGATTTATAGTTATTCTGCAGGCACAACTACACCACAAGTTACTTATACATCAAACAGTGGTTCAATTGCTCAATCAAATCCAATTGTTTTAGATTCATCTGGCAGAGTTACATCAGGAGAAATTTGGTTAGTTAGTAATTTATCTTATAAATTTGTTGTACAAAATTCAAGTGGAGTACAAATTGCATCTTATGATAATTTAGCAGGCATAGCAAGTTCAATAGATTTATCAAATGTACTTGCTGAACTAGCAAATACATCTAGCAATACTCAAGGTGATGCTTTAATAGGATTTGTTCAATCTAATTCAAGTGGTTTTTTGAGTGGAGCACAGGCAAGTACTGTTAATAATAAATTACAAGAATTTGTAAGTATTTTAGATTTTATTCCTGTGGGAACAAACACAAGCACAACAGATTGTTCTTCTTATATTAGTGCAGCAATATCTGCCTCTAATTGTGTTTACATTCCTGAAGGGGTTTATTTAATAAATTCCACAATAACAATTCAAAACAAGTCTGGTTTTCGTTTGTATGGTGCAAACATGAACTCAGAACTAAGATGGGGTGGATCAAATAATGGTGTAATGATAGATTTGAGCCAGTCAAGATTTATTACATTTCAAAATTTTTATTTAAATGGAAATTCAATTGCTGGAACAAACTTGATGATAGATGACCCATCTGGTGGAAGTTATGTTACCACTATTGGAGATTACCACAAAATTAGAATGGGCAATAATTTTCCCACAAGTACTTTGCCTGCATTAAGTATTGGTACTTCTTCTAGTACACAAATTGATGTTCAAACTTTTTATGATTGCACAATTGAAAATGCTACTATACTTTTTCAAATGCAATCACCAGTAACATTAAACATAAATTTTGTTTCTTGTGAATTTGAAGCATATTTTGCTACAAATACTACAACAATAGGAATGAATTTAATTACTGGTGGTAATTTATCATTTACAAATTGTTTATGGGTTGGTCAAGCTACTACTGCAATGATTCAAAGATCAATACAATTTGGTTTGCTTGGATTTATAAATTGCGAAACTGAAATTATAGGTGGTTCTCCATTTTTATATGCTGTAGATGATACTGCATCTGCAAATAAATCACCTGTAAATATAATAAATTCAACATTAGGTTTTAATGGTACATCTGGAATAAATTGGATTGATTACAGACAAAGAGGGCCTTTATTAGTTCAAGGATGCACAATAAACTCATCAAATGCTGTTTATTTTAATCATGCTCCTCCAGCTACAGGATTGTTTTACAACAATGGAAACAACTTAATAAATGTTAGTTTAACTTTAGGTACTTATAGTATTCAAGGTGGTTTTGCACCTAATGGAAATTTTGTTGCAGCTTCAACCCAAGGAAATATGTTTGGAACAGGCTCTCCAATATCAGGTGTTTTGGAGACAAAAAGGGCAGGCACATCAGATGCAACTTTGCAAAGAATAACTGGTATTGCAAGTGGTGGAGGTTCTGCAAATGTAGAACAATGTGTGCAAACAACAATTGGAATTACAACTGCTACAAATATTGCTAGTTTAGAAAATGCAAGTTTTATCCTTGTTAGAGGCTCAGATGGTGCTGGAAATGATTTCTTAGATTTGTTGATTTCTGGAAACTCAGGTACACCAACAGTCATTACATCTAAAACAATTGTAGGCTCACCAACTGCAAGGACATATTCAATTTCATCTTTTAATCTTCAACTTGCAATGGCATCTGGAACATACACAACAAATGTGATGTGGTTTCAGCTCACTGCTCGTTAAACAAGGGTAATACATGACAACACCAAATGATATTATTAGCAGAGCATTAAAAGACATTGGTGCTTTGGAAGCTGGTGAAGTTCCAACTCCAGAGGCGTCCCAAGATGCTTTTGACATGCTCCAAGATATGTTAGATCAATGGTCTAATGAAGACATGATGGTGTTTTACAAAAATGAAATTATATTTCCTGTTGTTTCTGGACAAACTCAGTACACCATTGGTCCAGGTGGTCAAATTGGTGCTATTTTTACTGGAAGCATTGCTAGTAATATTCTTACTATTACTTCTATCCAGTCTGGTGGTATTTCTCTTGGTCAAACTCTTAGTGGAACTGGCATTACATCAGGTACAACAATTGTTCAAATGCTCACAGGGGCAGGAAACAATGTAAATGAGGCAGGAACTTATTTGTTAAATAAGACTTATTCAAGTCCTATATCAAGTGAAACCATTAATTCTTATTACCAAAGACCTTTGAGATTTAATTCTGCTTTTGTCAGGATTAATACTTATTCAAATGGTCAACCTATAACAAATGGTGGTTTAGATTATCCTGTTTCTGTGTTGAATGTAGAACAGTATCAAATGATTGGTTTGAAAACACTAAATGGGCCGTGGCCGAAGGCTGTGTACTATGAACCCACAGAGACATTAGGAAATGTGTACTTGTGGCCGAACCCCAGCCAGGGAGAAATGCATATCTTTGTTGACCAATTGTTTCAAAGATTTACAACCCAGTTTGATAATATCAATCTTCCACAAGGCTATAACATGGCTCTTAGGTGGTGTTTGGCAGAAAGGCTAATGCCTATGTATGGCAAAGCCTCACCAACACAAATTCAGATGATTATGAAATTCGCGGCTCAAGGCAAGTCCACAGTAAAAAGGACAAACATGAACCCAGCAATTGTTTCAACTTATGCAGACTCACTTTTGGTTGGAAGACAAAAAGATGCAGGTTGGATTTTATCAGGTGGATTTTTCAGATGAGTGATTTTGGCTTTGTTGGCCCATCTTACGAAGCTGCATCCATTTACCAGGAGGCTCAAGAGTGCATTAATTTCTATCCTGAGATTGATCCACTTAAACCGCCAGGTAGCAGGGGCGTGGTGGCGCTTTATCCAACGCCAGGGCTAACATCTATACTTCAATTAAATAGTGCGCCTGTGCGTGGTATGCGCACCCTTAGTGGTGGCAAATATTTAATTATTGTTTGTGGTTCATCTGTTTATTCTGTGACTTATTCTGGTGGATATGTAAGCACACAAATAGGTACATTAACTACAAGCACAGGTTATGTGTCTATTACAGATAACATAATGACCAATACAGGTTTAAATGCCTATATTGTGGACGGTGTAAATAGATATTATTGGATTGCAAGCACAAATAGTTTCAATACTTTGCCTGCATCAGATGGCCCGTGGAAAGGCGCAAATGTCTGTGATGTAGTAGATAACTACATTATTTACAACCAACCTGGTACACAAAACTGGGCTGCAACTGATCTAGGTCTGGTAACGTCTGCAAATGCTTACTATGGCACAAAAGATGGTGCGCCAGATCCGCTTGTATCTTTAATTGTGGATCACAGACAAGTATTTTTGCTTGGAGAATATACGGCTGAAATGTGGACAGATGTAGGAAATGTAATTCCTGGTATTATTAGTTTCCCTTTCCAAAGAGTAACTGGCACATCTGTGCAACACGGTATTGCTGCGCCTTTTAGCGTGGCTAGGTTTGGCGAACAGTTTGCATTTGTAAGCCAAGATACTAGAGGACAAAACATTATTGGCGTAATGCAAGGCTATTCTTTTAAAAGAATAAGTACCCATGCAGTAGAACAGACTTTAATGAACCAGTATATTGCAGATGCGGTTGGTTATACATACCAGCTCGATGGACATGAGTTTTATGTAGTTACATTTTCAAGCATTAACATTACTTGGGTTTTTGATTTGGCATCTGAAATGTGGCATAAGTGGTTATCTTGGGATGGAACACAATTTAATCGTCACAGATCCAATTGCGGTGCAATATTTAACAATGTTTATTTGGTTGGAGATTACCAAAATGGTCAAATCTACCAATTGGATAATGCTGTATATACAGAGGCAGGAAATACCATTAGAAGGCTAAGAAGATGCCCACATTTGGTTACAGACTTGCAAAGACAATATTTTTCTGAATTGCAAATTCAATTTCAACCAGGAGTTGGATTAGAAACTGGTCAAGGTCAGAATCCACAAGCCATGCTTAGATGGTCAAATGATGGTGGTTCTACTTATTCTAATGAGCACTGGTGTACTATTGGAGCTGTAGGAAAGTACAAAAATAGAGCAATTTGGAGAAGATTAGGAACTGCCAGAGACAGAATTTATGAAGTTAGTATTAGTGATCCAGTAAAAGCTGTGATTGTTTCTGCTAATTTAAAAGCAGAGGAGGGTGAAAATTGACTATTTCTACATCAAGTTCTAGTGGAAATATTATTTGGCCGAGAGTGCCATTCCTTGACCCCATATCTGGTCAACCTGCTTTACCTTGGCTTTTATGGCTTCAAAGTCCAAATTTTATTAGTCTCAAGACTGGTGCACAAACAATTCAAGGCAACCAAACCATTACTGGAAATGCTGTAGTGGATGGAACTTTTACTGCTTTAGGTGGTATTTCAGGGGGTACATTTTGAATTTAGCTGATATTTTGAAAGCCAATGAAGGTTTGATGGAATTTGACCCTCAGATTGTTCATCATTTCTCTGATGGTTTATATGCCAAGCAGTTTGTATTGCCAAAAGACCATGTAATTGTTCAACATGCA
>Ga0316221_1004426_pt1 | contig 10663 bp, 11 predicted proteins | sample TBH18007metaG_FD_206003 | JGI IMG/M metagenome (GOLD analysis project Ga0316221, IMG submission 206003) | Freshwater microbial communities from Trout Bog Lake, Wisconsin, USA - TBH18007 | ecosystem: Environmental > Aquatic > Freshwater > Lake > Hypolimnion/Profundal zone | place: USA: Wisconsin... | reverse complement strand
AGACGGAAACCTAACAAATCCGTTGTCTTCGGGTTCTCCAAACGCAGTAATGTCCACAATGCCTATGTCAACAGGTAAGTGGTACGCAGAGATGACTAACACAGGCTCTTATGCAAGCGTTGGTCTTTGTATTCTTGCTGCAAACTTAACTGCACCAACATTCACTATCGGCTCAACTGTTCAAACAGGTCTTTGGGAAGTCTACGATAACGGCACTGGCATTTATGTAACAAGTGATGGCGGTGCATTTAGCGGCTCACTTGGATCGTCTCGTTTCTTGTCGGCGGGAACTATTCAGTTTGCTTACGACGCAACCAACGGTTATTTTTGGATTGGCAGAAATAACACTTGGTACGATTCATCGTGGGGAACAACAGGTAATCCTTCTACTGGGGCAAATCCAACATTCACAATTTCAAGTTCACGAGGTCCATTTAACATTGCTGCTGGTAGCAACAGCGCAACAAATCCTCAATATTGGAATTTTGGACAACAACCATTCACCTACACACCCCCAACAGGCTTTGTAGCCCTAAACACATATAACCTACCTACGCCTACTATTAAGAATGGTGCTGCTTATATGGCTGCTACGACTTACACGGGAACTGGTGCGTCTTTAACTGTTACAAACACAGTTAATAGCATTGGATTCCAACCTGATTTGTTATGGATTAAATGTAGAAGTTTTGCATTTAATAACAATCTAATTGATTCAGTTAGGGGAATCACCAAAGATTTGTTATCTAATACAACTGATGCTGAAACAACAATTGCATCTTTTACATCTTTTAACTCTAATGGATTTACATTTAGTAGTGATAACACGCAACGATTAAATGACTCAGGTCAAACCTATGTCGGTTGGAACTGGAAAGCGGGTGGTACGGGTTCTTCTAACACTAACGGCTCTATAACATCTACTGTAAGTGTTAATGCTACAGCAGGGTTTAGTGTTGTTACTTATACGGGTACAGGTTCTAACGCTACTGTTGGTCATGGGTTAGGTGTTGCTCCTAGCATGGTAATTGTAAAGTCAAGAAATACAGCGGGAACATATTGGTGCGTTTATCATGCTTCTTTAGGTGCTACACAATATATATATTTAAATACAGCTGGTGCGGCAGGAACTTACACCGCATTTTGGAATAACACAGCGCCAACATCATCTGTATTCACAGTAGGAACTCAAGCAGATACAAATGGAAGCGGGTACACAATGGTTACCTACTGCTTTGCACCCATAAAAGGATATAGTGCTTTTGGTAGTTATACAGGCAACGGGTCTACTGACGGTCCATTCATTTTTACAGGCTTTAGACCCCGATTTATTTTGATTAAACGAACAGACTCTACATCTGATTGGTTTATGTATGACACAAGCAGGTCACCATATAACGTAGGAAATCAAACCCTTACTGCTGATGCAACAACAGTAGAAGGTAGTTTTGCATCCACCAACTATTTTGATTTTGTAAGCAATGGTTTTAAGATTCGTCAAGATAATTCAAGCGGTTACAACAACGCATCTGGTGGCACATACATTTACGCTTGTTTTGCAGAAAACCCATTTAACTACTCACTGGCACGTTGATAAATAACCAAATACAACATTTAGGAAAATAAAAATGTTTTTACTGAACGGACAAATTTTAAGAACAGATACCCCATTTACGCATAATGGTGTACAGTATCCAGCAAACTGGTTAAACTTATCAACACCAGAAGAAAAGACTGCATTAGGTATTACTGAAGTAACACAACAGGCACGTCCTGATGACCGTTTCTATTGGGTTACAGAATTGAGTGACGGTACTTATAACACAACACCAAAACAATTACACGATGATAAAGCTAATAATGCTATTGGTCTAATAACAAATTGGACCAATACTATTAATGATACAGCAAACAAGATGTTACAACCAACCGACTGGATGATTATCCGTAAGGCTGAACGTAACATTAACGTTGATGCTAATACAACTTCATATCGTGCAAATGTTATTTCTTATTGTAACACATTGGTATCAGAAGTTGCTAATACTTCTACTGTAGACCAATTAGTTACAATTATTACAACTCAAAACTGGCCTAAGGTGTAATAATGGCAGGAAATCTAATTATTGGTCAACTATCAACCGATGTTGGTACTAACCTATACATAACACCAAATGGTTCAGTTATGGCCAACGTACCTTTTTATAGTGGTGCCGGCGCTACAACACCATTGAGTGGTGCTACCAATCCAGTTTCTGGTGGTATTCAATCAGCAAACAACTATATTCAGAAGTATGTTTATAATACCGCTAACGGTACATATACTTCTGCCGACTTTACTGCCTATCCAGCCAATGGTAACGATGCCTCTGGTTGGGTTGATATGGGTATCACGAGTCTGGCATACAATCAGGCCGCATACTCTGTAACTGGACCAAACGAAGGTTACATACTGATGTCGGCTCCTGCTGGGTCAAATACATCAGGTAACTTAGTTATTGCAACGGATAGCACAGGATCTACTAACGCCATTCAGTTTTATACAGGTGGATTTACCAAGGCTAAAAGCGCTTATGCTTTTCAAATAGGTACAGCTCAAATAACTGCCGCACTTCCAATGAGCGGGGTGATAACTTCTGGTACTGCTCAAGCATCTACATCTGGCACTGCAATTACATTTACTGGAATACCTAGTTGGGTTAAACGTGTAACTGTAATGTTTAATGGTGTTAGCACAAGTGGAACATCAAATATATTAATTCAAGTTGGTTCAGGCTCTGTGATTACAACAGGATATACAGGGCAATATAATTTTTATTCTCAAGGAAGTTCAAGCGGGGGTGGAACTCTTAGTGCTGGCTTTTTAACGATTAACAATAATGCTTCAGGTTTAAATTACGGTTCTGCCGTTATTTACAACATTAGCGGTAATACTTGGGTATGTTCTACAAACATTTCATTAACTGTGAGTGGTTATGTAACAAACACAAACGGAATAATTGCTCTTTCTGGAATTCTTGATCGTGTAGTTATAACCACAGTAAACGGCACAGACACATTTGACGCAGGTTCAATCAATATCCAATACGAAGGTTAAACCATGCCATTATCACAGTTAAATACAAACAGTTTTGGTCCATTAGCAATCACAACTTCACAGATTGCTAATAATGCTGTTACAAATGTACAGATTGCTAATAATACTGTTACAAATGTACAAGTAGCTAATAACACTATTGGTTCTTCTCAACTGGCAAACCTTACGACATTACCTACAAGTGGAGGTAATATAACTTTACCTGCAGTAACGGGCACTGCAATGGTCAGCGGTAATATGCCTGCGTTTAGTGCCTATGCAAACACCAATCAAACAACTTCTGCATCCTATGTAGCAACAAAAGTCCAAATTAATACAAAAGAATTTGATACTAACAATAATTTTGATGCAACTACAAATTATAGATTTACACCAACTGTTGCAGGATATTATCAAATAACAGGTGCAATAAGACCAGCAGGAACAGGTAACGATATATTTGTTAGTGTTTATAAAAACGGTTCATTATATAAAGTTGGCAATGAAATACTGTCCAATAATTCAGTTAGCTTAACAGTAACTTGCTTGGTTTATTGCAATGGTTCAACTGATTATATTGAGTTATATAGCACATCAAGTGCAGCAGCTACTTTGGCTGGAACAAGTTATGGAACGTATTTCCAAGGTGTTTTAGTGAGGAGTGCTTAATGACTTTATATGAAAAAATTATGCAAATTTATCCTCAATTAATTGTTGAGGATTTTATGCTAACTGGTACAATTCAATTACGCAACGACTCTGATGGCAAGGGTGACTACATTGCCAAGTGGGAACACCCAACACTTGCACAACCAACGCAAGCACAACTTGAGGCAGTAGGGAAATGACCAACGCAATTTCAATAGCACAGTACGGCTCTAGCAATCCTACGTTTAGGAATAGGATCATTAATGGTGACGATTTGACGACTTTCATATCTACACTACCGTAATACCAAATCCTCATCAACTAAATAGTAGATAAAACTATTTTTTTATGAGGACACTATGTCAGCTGCCTATTCCAACCAGTACCTTGAACAAGGGACAACTTTTCAAACTTTAATTACCTTAGACTCCTCTAACGGTAGCGCATACAATCTCTACGGGTTCTCAGTAAACTCTCAAGCAAAGAAGTCATATTACTCAAGTAATGTGATTCTACAATTCACATCTTCCATTTATGATGCTTCTAACGGTATCATACAACTATCAGCCAACAATTCCGTAACTGCCAATGTACCATCAGGTAAATTGGTATATGATGTGGTTATCACAGACCAATATGGTGTAGTCACTAGAGTTTTAGAAGGTCAAATATTTGTGGCGCCAGGTGTAACCAATGTGAGAGGTATTCCACCAGGTTCTCCACCAAATACTAATACGGATGAAGAAACGGATCTATAATGCCAGTAACCGTATCGCCAATTCAAACAATCAATGTAAGGGTTAATCCACAGAACCAACAGGTTGTTCAATCATCCTCACAGTTCGTTGGTGCTTCAGGCGCTCTTGCTCAAGAAGCCTTGAATCTGGCGAATACTGCGTTAGCACAATCTAATACTGCTATTGCTCTGGCAGAAGAAGCAGTTGCCAATGTACACGGTGATAGATTAATCAGTACGTCTAATGGTCAGGCGATACTAGATTCTAGTAATAACTTTACAGTACCAGGTAGTATACTATTTACCCCTGTCGGTAATTCTGCAATTTCTACTGGATCAACCACTATTGTTGTACAGGCAAATACCTTAAATGATACAACAGGTTTATACTTAGAAGATGGTGGTATAGCTGTAGTATATGCAAACGGCCAAATCCTTTTACAGGCCGGTGATACTCAACAATATCCTCCAAGTTGGTTTTTTAATACAGACGGTACAATATCATTTCCCGACAATACATTACAAGGTACTGCATTTAGTTCCGACTATATTTCTCAAATTAATGATGCAACCAATATTGCCAACTATGCTTCTAATAAAGCAAACAACGCTTTAGCCAATACATCAGGAACATTTGGCGGCAACTTAACAATTTCCGGTAATCTGGCCGTACTCGGCACTACAACATCTGTCAATACCGAAATTGTAAACCAACAAGAAATTGTGGCAGGTAAATTAACGGCAAATGCCAATATCTCATCGACAAGTACAAATACAGGTTCTCTTATTGTTTTGGGTGGTGTAGGAGTGTCCGGGAATGTATTTGCCAACGGTATTAGTTTAACCACCAACAATTTTACGGCAAATGCCATTACCATTGACGGTGGTGGATTTTAATAAATACCCTATAATAATAAAAAGGTCCTAAGATGGCTATTTCCAATACAAGTATTCTAGTCAGACGTTCGTTAACGACTGCTACACCAACATCATTCAAACAGGGTGAAATTGGTTATTCATATAGTTCCAATAACTTCTTTATTGGTTCTCCAACAGGTGACGGTGTAGTTGCTATCGGTGGTTACAATACTTATACTGCCGTTAATAATGCCACTCAGTCTAACACAGCATCTACTTTAGTTAAAAGAGACCCTAACGGTGCTTTCTTTGGTAGATTATATGGTGATGCCAACACCGCTGACACATTAACCAACTCACAAAACTTCTCAGTTTCTGGTGGTGATATCACGGCATCTGCTGTTGGTTTCAACGGTTCTGCTGGTGTTACACTTAATGCTTCACTAAACAACGTAGGCGGTCTATCTGCTGGTACAGTTGGTTCTTCTTCATCTGTTCCAGTTATTCAATACGGTGCCAACGGTCGTATCTTATCCGTTTCATCTGCTGGTATTCAGACATCATTCACAGTATCTGATAGTGTAAACAGTAACACAGTTAACGGTGGTTCTACACTAACATTCAAGGCCAACACAAACTCTGGTATTACAACTTATGTTGGACCAAATAACGAAACAGTTTATTTTGGTGTAGACAACACATTAGTTCGTGCCAATACATCTGGTGGTCCACAATCAATTGGTACAGACGTACAGATTTCTGGTAACTTGATTGTTACTGGTGCTGTAACATATGTCAACACATCAATTTCTCAATCAACATCTTCACTATTACACCTTGCCGCTAACAACACAGTAGGTGATGTATTAGATATCGGTTTTGTAGGTACATACAATAACGGTTCTGCTAACGTATCAACTGGTTTGGTTCGTGATGCTGGTAACAAAGGTTACTATTTGTTCTCTGGTGTAAATTCAAGTTCTGTAACCGGTAACACAGTTGCTAATAACTTATTCACTACTGCCAACACAGCAACATTGTATGCTAACATCATTGCACCACAGGCAAATGCTTCTTCAGCAAACATTACGACTGCTACGATTGGTACATTATCATTAACTAATCCGTTAGCATTAACATCTGGCGGTACTGGTGCTACATCATTTACCAACGGTCAAATCGTAATTGGTAATGGTACAACATCATTAATTTCACTTGCTAACAGTTCTTATTCTAACACAGGCACATACGGTACAAACTCAACACTTGCTGGTTTAACTGTTGATGCTTATGGTAGAACTACGGCAGCCGCATGGCAACCAATTTCTGGTCTAACAGTATCTCAAGGTGGTACTGGTCAAGCTACATTTGCTACAGGTCAGTTGATTATTGGTGGTGGTACAGGTCCAATGAACGCTTTGGCCAACTCATCATATGCTAACACAGGTACATATGGTACAAACTCAACTCTAGCAGCATTAAGTGTTGACGCTTATGGTAGAACCACAGCAGCTTCATGGCAACCAATTTCTGGTTTAACTGTATCACAAGGCGGTACAGGCGCAGCAACATTTACTACAAACGGTATCACATACGGTAACGGTACAGGTGCTATTCAAGTTACGGCAGCTGCAGGTACTTCAGACCAAACTTTTAGTAATCAAATGTTAACAGTCACCAACGCCGGTGTTCCTGTATGGACAACAACAATGGACGGTGGTAGTTTTTAAAAAATAAAAATGAGTGAATCTTGTTTAAAAAAATCAACTATATAATTAATATATAATAGGAGTTTGATATGGATAAAACATATTTTGATTATTACATTGAGATAATGACAAGTACATTAACCGATGCAATACAAAAAAATATATCGTTACAAGCAAATGCTAGAATAAGTGATGTGGCAATAGGTCAATTAAATGAGAAAGTGCTAGAACTAGAAGCACAACTTGATAATACAAATTATGAGGCTAAGATTAATGAATTGAACCAAGAAATTTCTAGGTTAGGTTCTATGAAGGCTGAGTATGAGAATATTAAGCATCAAGCAAATCATGTTGATACATTTAGATCCGAGTTGTTGAAAGCAAGAGAAGAAACTCAACAAGTTCGTGATGAATATGAAAATAAGATTAAAGAATTGACCGATAAGATTGCCTATTTACAATTAACTCCTGCCAAGCGAAAAAAGATTGACGATTTGAATAAGAAGCCTGAAGAACCAGCCGGTTTGGATGTCATAATAGAAGATGGTGGTAGTTTTTAAAGTAAATAAATGGCAATAGCAAATACAGTTATTCAGTTAAAAAAGTCCAGTACAACTGGACGTACACCAGTTTCACTTAATGTAGGTGAAACGGCGCTGAACTACGCCGATGGTAAACTGTTCTACCTCAACTCATCTGGTACCGTTTCGTACTTCTACGGTCAAAACAACGGTCCGTCTTTTGCCACAGCAAATGCTAACGGCACACTAATACTTACTACAGTAGCCAACGATACATTGAGTTTTAATCCTGGTAATAATATTGTTATCACAGGTAACTCAACATCAAAATCAGTATCAATTACACTATCTAATAATATTACTGTTTCGGGTAATATAACAACAGGCGCAGGCGTTGGTGGCAATATTACTGGTGCTAACAATATATACGCTAATACTTTTATTGCCAACTCACCAACTTCTACTGTATATGTAACACAAAGTCAGTTAGTTCAAGACACAACAAACACCTATAATCACCTATACACATTAGGTCTATTCTCAGGTAACACCGACCAGTCTATTCAGATTGGTGGACAAAACTTTGCTAACACACAGAACTCATCTACAGACTTAGCACTATACAATAACTTAGGTACCGATACCAATAACTATATTGATATGGGTATCACAAGTGCCGCCTATAACGTGGTACTGAATAACTTTACGGCTTCACAACCAGGCGATGGTTATTTGTATGCCAACGGTTCAAACCTGATTATTGGTACATATACACCAGGTACAAACTTAAAGATATTTGTAGGTGGTTATAACTCATCTAACGTAGTTGCCAACTTCAATGCTCCGAATACGGCATCTTCTTCAAATACGACTGGTGCATTGACAGTTAGGGGTGGTATTGCTGCCACAGGTAACGTATATGCCAATTCGATATACACCAATGGTTTGTATTATGCAGCCAACGGTAATCCAATATCAACTGGCGGTGGTTCAATAACTCTGAGTGATTCCATATCTTCAAACTCATCTGCCAATGCGGCCACATCTAACGCCGTATATGTTGCTGTTTCTACTGCCTTGGCTTTCTCAATAGCCCTAGGATAAATATCCTAATAGGAGACTTAAATGGCCAATATAACAAACAGAACCGACTTCACAACCTACTGTCTTAAGAAACTGGGATTTCCAGTTATTGAGATTAACGTTGATGACGACCAGGTTCAGGACCGTATTGACGATGCCTTACAATATTTCCAAGATTATCACTTTGATGGTCTACAGAAAGTCTATTGGATTCATACCATCACACAAGATGATATCAACAACAGATATCTAGACGCATCTCAAGCGGTAGATACCGCCAATACTCCTTTAGAAATTGCTGGTATTTCCCGTATTTTCCCATTGGATGATTCACAAGCCAACACCAATATGTTTGACTTGAGATACCAACTTCGTTTAAATGAGTTGTATGACTTCACATCAGCATCCTACATTAACTACACTTTAACTCAACAACATCTACGTTCATTAGAGTTACAGTTCACCGGTGAAGTTCCCATCAGATTTCAAAGGCATATGCAGAGACTGTATATTGATTGGGCTTGGGGTATGCAAGAAGCACCAGTAGGTCAAGTTGTGGTATCAGAATGTTATGCCGTTATTGATCCAGACCAATACGGTTTGGTATGGAATGACCGTTGGTTAAAAGAATATTCAACAGCACTTATCAAACAACAATGGGGTAATAACCTGTCTAAGTTTGCTGGTCTACAATTACCAGGTGGTGTTACATTAGACGGTCAAAAGATTCAGAAAGAAGCTGCTGATGAAATTCAGAAGCTAAGAGAACAAATGTCCGTTGAGAATTTTTCCCCTTTGGAGTGGTTCATGAACTAATGGTAAATATGAAACAAGAAGCTTTTTTATATAAATGGATAGATAAGTCCAAAAATATGTATTACATTGGTGTCCACAAAGGCGAACCCGATGATGGATATATTTGTTCTTCGAAAATTGTTAAAGAGGAATATAAAAAAAGACCTCACGATTTTTGCCGAGAAATTTTAGAATTTGGTTCATATGAAAATATGATTAAAAAAGAAACAAAACTATTACATGAAATTGATGCAGCTAAAAATTCAAAATATTACAATATGCATAACGGAGATGGTAATTTTTTCTGTAAATTCCATAGTGAAGAAACTAAAAAATTAATAAAAGAAAAATTAAAAAACCATAAAAGAACAAAAGAACACTGTGAAGCTATAAGTTCATCAAAAAAAGGCAAAATACCAATAGGAACATACACTAGAAGAAATTATAAAGGATCAAATAATCCAAATTTTGGCAAAAAAAGGCCAGAAATTGGAAAATATTTGCATGAAAAATTTTCAATGAAATATATTATCGATGGTGTGGAATATTTGGGATTATCCGAAGTTATGGAAAAATATAATTTAAATTCAAAAGCAACAGTCCATTATAGAATAAAATCAAATAGCCAAAAATTTAAAGGATGGACTTATGGCAACCAGTAATTATTTTAACAATTATGGAAGCCTTTCGGAACAAAGAGTAATTGAAGATATAATCGTGGAATCAATCCGTATAATGGGATTCGATTCATTTTATTGTCCAAACACAAATAATCAGGCAAGAGACTTACTATACGGTGAAGATCCTGTTAAGAAGTTTAGTTCTGCATTTCCTATTGAGATGTACTTACAGAATAACGGTGAGTATCTAGGCGAAAAAGAATTCTTTTCTAAGTTTGGTCTAGAGATTAAGAACCAAGTTTCTGTGGTTATGTCTAAACGTTCTTTTAACCAAAGAATGCCAGCATTTTTAACCAGACCACTTGAAGGTGACCTGGTTTATATTCCATTCTTAAATGGTACTGGTGAATTGTATGAGATTAAGTTTGTTAACCAGACCAAAGACTTCTTTATGTTGGGTAGAAAGCATCCATACTTCTATGAGTTAGAGATGGAGAAATTCAAGTACTCACAGGAAATCGTCAACACAGGTATGCCAGACATTGATGGTATTGTGGCAGATTCAGCATACTCTATTACATTAGAAATGGGTACGGGTACAGGCAACTATACAGGTT
>Ga0316221_1004416_pt1 | contig 10692 bp, 15 predicted proteins | sample TBH18007metaG_FD_206003 | JGI IMG/M metagenome (GOLD analysis project Ga0316221, IMG submission 206003) | Freshwater microbial communities from Trout Bog Lake, Wisconsin, USA - TBH18007 | ecosystem: Environmental > Aquatic > Freshwater > Lake > Hypolimnion/Profundal zone | place: USA: Wisconsin... | reverse complement strand
GATTACGTTTCGGCGAACGGTCAACAAGCCGTCGTCTGCCAAAAATGTTTGGAGATGGACTAACTCTTGCGAAAAGTCTGATTCTCGCTTACCCTCTCGGCGAGGAGTCTCGCCGATGCCAGCCTACGTCGCACCCCCGCTCGGAAAAGCAATTGCACTGCTTCCCGGAGTTGTTTCTTATAGCTTCGGCGGTTTCAACGATCGCACGCCGCCGGCACGTCTCTCGATCCAATCTGTCTCCGTCACTTCCGACGTCGTAACGCTCAACGTAACTCTCCTCGAGGGACTGATTCCGCTCGTCGGCCAGTTGATCACCGTCCGCGGATTGCAAACGGCCGCGGCAATGAACGTAACCAACGTTGCGATCGCATCGATCTCGCTCAACACAACGACAGGGATCGGCACGATCACTTACGCCGCGACGACTCCGAACGTCGGCACGACAACCGACTCGGGACTTGCGATCGTACCGCTCTCGGAAACTTCCGACACACTCGCCGCGGGGTCCGGACAGCAATTTGCGATGCAAGCGATGAGCGGACTCGCTTCCAACTCGCGCGACATCGGATGGAGCGTCGAAGATGCAGGCGGCGCAACATTCACGGCGAACTTGCAAGTTGCCGATTTCGACGAGGACGCGCTATACACCACGATCGCCAGCGTCACGAGCGCAAGCCAGCAAACCGCAATCGGCGTGCGTGCGAATTTTGTGCGCGGAAATCTTTCCGGAGTTTCCGGCGGCACAAGTCCAACGATAATTTTTAAGATTCTGGTTTAGCTCATGGCCGATCAGTGGGCTCAAGCTACGATTGTGGCCGTCGCGCCTAATACCGCGACTCTCGCAATTTCGGCCGCATTGCAAGTCGCCGGCAACACCACCTATACCTATACCGTTTCGCAAGGATCGGTTACAGCACCCATCGCAGGTGGAACTCTTTACGTGATTATTTCCGGGATGCAGAACGCCGGGAATGATGGTTTTTTTACGGTCAAGACATTCGGCACCGGGACTTTCACCGTAGCGAACGCGAGCGGCGTAACCGAGGCTGGATCGACCGGCGTGGGAAATTGCCCAAGTGACTCTGGCGTCGGCGTGATGGTTCGCGGATCAAACTCTGCGATCGACGGGTATTTTTTCCATACCGGTACGAACTCATATAGTGGCGCTGGCCGAACCGGATTTCGCGAGCTTTGGAAGGTTGTGGCCGGAGCCGGAACGTTTTTGCAAGGTGGCACTGGGCCAAACGCACTCGCGCCACAGATCGGCGATGTGATCGCAATTTCCGCAGAAGGCACGACAATCACCGGATGGTACAACGGGGTGATCTGTCCCGAGATCGCGGGCGCTGGTTCTTATTCGGTTGCTGATTCGTCACTTTCGACAGGTGAACAAGGCATTACTTCCTGGTCGGTTTCCGGGGAAGATGAATATAACTGGACCCTATGGAACACCTCGCCATTTCTTCCATCGAACACGCCAGGCAATAATGGCACGCAAGCGAACGATTTCGTCGCTGGTGTTATCACGCAGTCCGTCCTCGCATCAGATTCGTTCACTTACGCAAACGGGGATCTCCATACCGCTAATTCCGATTGGTTGTACGAAGGATCTTCCAGTTTCAATGTTGAGTCGGATGTGGTTTATTCGACGGCTGCGCAGAACCCGGCGTTCGCCTATCGCAGCGACGCGAGTCCGGCAAACGATCAGTACGCGCAAACGACGATGGTCATAACTGGATCGCAGAACACGCAAAATTGCGGACCAGCGGTCCGGATCTCAACTTCAACCGAAACTGCTTACATCGTGTCGTGCGGCAATTCTCTTCTGCGGTTGGGAAAATATGTAGCGGGAACTTTTACTTCGCTGGCGACAACGGTTAACTACGCTGTCACTGGCGATGTGATCCGACTCGTGGCTCGAGGGACCTCGATCGTCGTTTATCACAACGGGATCGCAGTGCTTTCCGCACAGGATAGCTCGATTTCTTCTGGGGTTGTGGGAATCACCGGTGCGGGATCTGGAACCGTCAACGGGATGAGCGCATGGAGCGGCGGCAATTATACGTGGACGCAAACCGAATCCGACACATTCAGTCGTGCCAACGGCCCGCTTGGCACTAGCTGGCAAGGGCCGTATCCCAACAATACCGAAACGGCTGGTTCGCCTCTGTTCGATGCGAGCATTGAAATTGTGAGCGATGCCTACAGCGGGATCGTATCGAATGGTGGCGACGCCTACGCCCTTTACCAAGCGACATACTCAATCTCTGGAAATGTCGGAGTTGCGGGCGTGACCGTGAATTATACCGGAACTTCCAGCGGATCGGTGACGAGTACGAGCGGCGGCGCTTTTTCAATTTCCGGTTTGGCCAACGGAAGTTATACAATCACGCCAGTTCTCGCGGGCGCTACGTTCGCGCCCCTGTCGCAAAATGTGACAATGAGCGGTGCAAACGTCACAGGCATTAACTTCACCAAGATCGCCCGCGGCACACGCAGCAAATGACGCCGAACGAAGAGAAAATTTACCGCTCGATCGGTGAGCGGATCTTTAAAACCAGGAGAAAAAGCAAATGGCGAATCCAGTACAGGCAGGCGCGACGTTGATGATTCAACCCGACAAGATCTTTTCCGAGATCGGGAAGCTCCACATGCAAAACCAGGCGCAAGGCGAGAATCTCTCGAATATGGCGCGCGCGATCACCGAACGCGATCGCACGATCGCCGAGCTCCGCAAAGAGATCGAGGAGCTCAAGGCGGCATCGCAATTAGACAATCTCCAGGCGGGGGGCGGGCCGCGGCTCGTGCCCGTTCCAACGCTCTCGCCCGAGGAAGTCGCGGAGATGGCGGCCGCGCTCGAAGATCCGGAAGTGTGCGAAGAGGAAAAACAGAAGATCCGCGCCGCTCTGCAACAGCAAGTCGTGCACGACGTCGCAACGGCCGCCGAAGCCGCGAACACCAAGCAACCGGCGTAGAATCGGCTCATGGCCGGGAAATCGAAGCATCCGAAGAAACTCACACCGAGGCAACGCTCACTCGTCAAGCATCTCGCGAGCGGGATGACGCAAGCCGACGCCGCGCGCGCCGCGGGATTCTCCGAGAAAAGCCCGCGCCAGGCGGGACACCAGGCGATGAAAAACATCGCGAAGTCCGGCGTCGGCTCCGATCTCCTCGATCGACACGGGCTCACCGACGACGCACTCGTTACGCGCTACATCCTTCCGCTCCTCGAAGCCACACGCACCGAATTTTTTCAAAGCGAAGGGAAAGTCACCGAAGAGGTGGAAGTCGCCGACAACGTTACGCGGCGCGTGATGGTCGAGCTCGTGTGCCGCATGAAAGGATTATTCAAAGCCGAGCAAGCTCCCGTCGCCGAGGGCGTGAAAGTGTTTTTCATCGATCGCGGTGTGCGGCCGCCGCGCCGCAAAACGATCGAAGTAATCCCGACGCTCGATCCCGAGGAGCTTCTAGGTGACGGAAACAAAAACGGCGACAGCTAATCCGGGCGAGGTGTACGTCTCGGATTTCTACGAGCCGCTCCCGAAGCAACTCGTACTCCACACAAGCGAAAAGAAAAACCTGCTCGCGATCGGCGGCGGCGGATCCGGCAAGTCGATGTTTTTGCTCGGCGAGGCGCTCTTTACGTGCTGGCAGTATCCCGGCGCGCATTGTCTGTTGCTCCGGCGCGATTTCCCCGAGCTCGAAAAAGGGCTCATCCTCGATCTCAAAGCGACGGTGCCGAAAGAGTATTACAAGTGGAACGACTCGAAGCACATCGCCACGTTTCCGCACAACGACTCGAAAATTTTCTTCGGCCATTTGCAGAACGGATCCGAGCGGACACTCTCGCAATATCTCTCGGCCGCTTTCGTTTTCATCGGCATCGACGAAATCGCGCAGTTTTCCTACGAGGCGTATTCCTTCCTGAGTTTTCGCAACCGCATCAACAAAGAGTGCAAGGCGGATTACGAGGGGAACATGCCGATCCCGCGCATGGGCGGCGCGACAAACCCGCTCGGGCCAGGCTACGGATGGATTAAAACGGTTTGGGTCGATCACAAGCCGGTGACGCAACTCGGGAAAGTGACGAAGTACAAAGATGGACGGTACTACCAGATCATCAACGGCCGCGGCGTGTGCGTGTTCGATCCGCACGATCACGTCTACGTCCACTCGACGGTGCTCGACAACCCGATCCAGATGCAGAAAGATCCGGATTACATCAACAAGCTCTACCGTCTCCCGCCCGCGCTCCGCAAGAAAGCTCTCGAAGGGGATCTCAACTCCGTCGCCGGGCAATACTTCCAAAATTTCACCTACGAGCGGCATGTGCTCTCGCTCCCGCGCGATCACGAGCTCATTAAGTGGGAAGATTGGCAACCGATCTGGATCGGGATCGACTGGGGTTTGGCTCACCATTCCGCGGTGTACTGGTTTACGCACGCGAAAGTGTTGCGATTCGGAAAATGGAAACCCGTCGTCGTGTGTTTTCGCGAGCTCGTCGTCAACGAGATGTCGCACGGTGAGCTTGTGCGGAATATCGCCGAGAAAATGAATCCCGGCGAGATCAAGCGGTGCCGGCATATCTTTTTGTCGCCCGAGCGGTTTGCGCGTACGACGGGAGTCGATGCCGCGCATACGATCGGCGCCGAGATGGGCGACATGCTCGTCGAGTTTGGGCTCGGCCGGTGCGTGCCTGCAAACAATCGCCGCGCCGACGGCGCCGTCTTTTGCTACAACCTGCTGGAAACCGGCGATTTTGTTTTGATCGAAGAAGCCTGCCCGCATTTGATCCGCACGCTGCAATCCGTCGTGCGCGACGAGATGGATCTCGAAGATGTGCTCAAGAGCGAATCGATCGAGGATGACTGCTACGACGGATGGCGCTACGGGCTCGTCTCGATGCTGCATGAGAAAAACAAACCGCAATCGCAGAAGGACGAAGAAAAAATCGCCTCGATCGCCGATCCGGTTGCGCGTATGATGTACGCCTACCAGGTCAAGCTACGGAACGAAAAGCGGAGCAAGGGCAAGCCGATGCGCTTCGTGAATCGTTCGATGGTGCCGCGCCAATGACGTTGGAAGAAATCAGAGAGGCAACTCGCAAAGCGATCGCGTTCGATAGCGACATGGCCGATGCTTTTGCGTATGCGATGCAAAGGGGCCCATTCCGCGTGCCGATCCGATTCGGCGTTGACTGGGCGACGCCGGACGTCATCGACATTCCCGTTAAGATCATCGAGCCGCCCAAACTCCTCAAGCCATGATCGCCAATCGCCGACGCTTTCTACAGATCCTCGCGGCCGCTCCGTTCGCTCCCTGGAAAGAGATCGTCGAGGAGCTCGCGAAACCCGCCGTCACGTATTTTATTCCGCCGCGCATGGTCGAGGTGTCACTCCCGCGCGATGAGCGCGGGATCTGGCCGGGGATGCAGATTTGGGCGCCGACGCACAACTATCAACTCGGCGACACGATCGCACTCACCGGCACGGATAACAAACACCGCGGCACTTTCCGCATTTCGTACGTCGATTCGATTGCCGGGATGCTCTATCTCGAACGGCCGGAGCCGAAGATCGCAGCGAGGCTCATCTCGTGACGAAGTACGCCGTCGCCATCCGCGAATTCTTTCGCGCTTTGTTTGGGAGTCAACTCGTTGTAGAGTTGCGCGCAGAACGCGACGAGGCGCGGCGCGAGCGGGACTACTTCCGCGGCCGCAACGAGCGACTCGAATTGATGATCTTGCCGCAACGCACAACTCCGAAAACCGAGCGCGCCGACTGGCGCCGGGACAATCCAGGCGGCGCAACGCAAGTCGGCGGCCGCAAATCGTGGGCGCAGATCGAGAGAGAAAACCGACTCGCGATCGAAGCCGATCTCAAAGCACAAGCCGCGAAACATCCCGACGAAGAAACTCCCGCACCACAACCCGCACCAACAAACTAGGGGGATCCGATGGCCGAGAAACGGTACGAAAACAAGGAAATGCAACGACACTTCGAGAGCACGCGGTCGAAGGGCGGCGGCGGAAAAATCTCGCACATGGGCGGCGGCAAAGAACACCACGAGCCCGACGGCGACGAGGGCGGCGAGAAAGACGTGCACGACGTCGTGGCGGAGCACGGGCCCGCGAAACACGTCGAGATCCATTCGCATCACGAGGATGGACACGTGCACAAGGCGAAGCATCACGACGCGATGAGCGCGCACGAACACATCGACGCCGCGATGCCGCAAGCCGAGAATCCCGGCGAAGCACCGGCCGAGGGAATGGGCGGCGGCGCGCCGATGGGCGGCGCTGGCATCCCGACGATGGCGTAGTAGATCCACAAATCTAAAACGAGGTGAAAGCCGATGGGAAAAAAAAAGCCGTGGCAGCGAGGAAAGGGAGCAAAGCTAGAAAACGGCGCGCCGCCGCAAGTGACACCGGCGTCGGAAGTCGTGAAGAAACCCGCCGCGGCAGTAGTGGGCCAGGCGAATTTCGTGGCGCGGATCGCGGTGTCGCCGTCGATCCAGAAGTCACGCAACCTCACCGCAGACAAACTCCAAGTCGCAATCGATGAGGCGTTGCAGAAATTCGTAAACTTCGACAAAACGATCACCGTCACTGTCTCTCGCGATTAGTGAGCGATGGCCGAAAAACCGGAAAGCGAAAAAAAGACTCACGCCGAGGTAGGCTACGAACACCCAAGCGAGCATCCCGGCGAATTTTGCGCGAGGTGCGTGCATTTCATCCGCGCAAATCCTCGACGGTGCGAGGGAGTGAGGCGGCCGATCGAGGGTCCGGATTGGTGCCGAAGATTCAAGGCGGGAAAAAATTAGATGCACGCATTCGACGAGTTGATGCAGAAGCCGGAGAAAACGCCGGTCGAGAAACTGGCGATCATGGCGGTGATAATCGCGATGACGGATCCGGTATACCAGAAACTTTCGAGCGAGCAGACGTGGGATCGTCTGATCGAGGATCACGATCGAGTGTTGGAAAAGAAAAAACCAGGAGAACAAAAATGCACAGAGCCTTTGAAGTCCACAAGTTGAACGATCGCGGGATGAGGAAAGCGGTGCGGCTCGCGCAGACGTTCGATACACAGTTAGCACTGGTGCACGAGATCCTCGGGGTCCAGGAGCTCGGGCTCACGTCGGTCTACATCGATCGATGCGAGGAGCATCTTGAGCTCGCGAGTTTTTACGCGAAGAAAGAGCTCGCCTCGCAACCGGGGATCCAAGATCACGGCGCCGAGTTCGGCCGTCCGGGATCGCACATTACCGTAGGCGATCAACCGGCGAATGAAGCAACCGCGAGTGAGCGGCCAGTTCCGCCCCTTGAGCTTTACACGACGGCCGCGCTTGAGCTCGAATTGCAGCGGCGGCACAAAAATAGAAACCCGACGTCGAAGGGCTAGCGATGCCGTGGACGCGCCGACAGTTTGCTTACTTGCAATCCAGCGGCTCACCGCTCACGGCGATGCAGAAAGCGCGCCAGCGATCGGAAGCTCACGCGGATCCGGGATTGATTCACAATACGAAATCGGCTTTCGCAAGGGCAAGGGCACGGAGTAAGTAAGCGCCGATCGCGATTGTCGGCGTAATCCACATCGGCAAAAGCCGAGGAGACAAAACGCATGGCGGTACAAACGACAAACGTTAGCGGACTGGCAGCGATTCGGATAATTCTTTCGCAAGCAACGACACAACTCTTTCTCACCGGCGCGGCAGATCTTCAGGTTTTGACGCTCTGTTTGCAGCAGGATTCGACGGGCGGCCGCCTTGTGACGTCTGGAAACATTCCGGGGATCGGCGATCTCGATGAGACGGCAGGAGCGGACACGATCTATACGCTCGTGTACGACGCCGCGTTTAACGAATGGGCGATCCAGGCTGTCTCGAATTCCGGCGACGCGATCTCGTCTCCGCAGATTGTCGGCAGTTTCATCAACACCACGGCGCCGGCGACGGATTTCACCACGGCCGGAGTCTCGTTGCTCTCGCTCACCGAGCCCGCGGGCACCTACCGCGTCTCGATCAATGCGATCGTGACGACGACTCTATCCGGAAACTCCGTCTCGGCGGCCGGGCTCACGATCGGCTACACCGATGCAAACGGAGCGGAGACGAAAGCCGAGGCTCTCTCGGCGATCGCCGCGGGCGGGAATGTGAGCGCGGTTTACACGTTCACGTCTACCGGCGCGGCTCCGATCACGATCACCGGCACGGCGACGACTGGCAACCCGACGGCTGGGGTTGTGGACGTCTCCGTCGTAGTCGAGCGCATCGCCTAGATCCTCAACCACACCGCACGGTTGCAACCGGGAGAGTGCAGCGGTACTCTCCCGGTGGAGATCCCCGATGGCGATCCATATCAAACCGAGTCACGAAGGAATTTTCAAGCGGGCCGCAAAACGGCGTGGGGAGAGCACGCAAGAATTCGCTCGCGAAGAAAAGCACAGCCGCGATCCGAAGATGCGGAAGCGCGCGACGTTTGCGCTCAACGCGAAAAAGTGGAATCACTAGATGGCGGATACACAAACCGCGGGATCGATCAAAGACATCCCCAAGCGCGAGCCGGGGATCCTCGTCGGCGTCGAATGGAAGAAAAAACCGAAGCTCGTTTTCACCGAGTCCGAACAAAACTCCATTAAAGATCTACTCCGCAAGCTAAAGCTCCGCGAGACGGCCGCGCGTCGCGAGCAAATTATTCGTGTGTGGGAGAAACGCCTCTTCGATCGCGGCTTCCAACACATCCTGATCCAGCGCAACGGCGGATGGGGTTTGCCCGCGCAAGGCACGGGCTACGGATACGGCGAAGAGAACAGCAAAACCGTCTACGAGCTCAATATCTACAACTCGTACGGGCAAATTCTGATCGGCGCGCTCACGCGCGAAGTCCCGACAGTGCGTTTCAAGCCGAAGGCGCCGGACGATGACGCCGGGATTACGGCCGCTCGATCGGCCGAGGCGCTCAAAGAAGCGATCGTGCGGAGAAACAAAATCCTCACGATGCTCGAAGATGTGACGCGCTATTTGTACGTCGATGGGTTGATGGTTGCCCACACCTACTACATGCGGGACGCGCAGCGATTCGGTTATCTCCCGGAGCCGAAAGATGTCGTGCCCGAGGATGAGGAGAAAGCCGATGAAGCCGATCGAAGCGAAGCCGAACACGCCGGAGCCGATGAGGGTGACGGTGAGCCCGTTGCTCCTGAGATTGCAGAGGGAGCAGAACAACCTAGTGAATCAGAGAGTGGACACGATCAGGACGACGGCGAAGATCGAGGCGAGGGAAGCGAGGAGACGGATGAGGGCGAGGGCGGCCAAACAGAAGAGGGAGCGGATGAGGAGCGCGAAGAAAAACAACCGAACGGCTCCGAAGTAATCGAAGTCGATGGCGCGCTCGAATGGAAGCTCCCGATCAAAAAGAAAAATTTGTGCGAGTGCGGTTACGCCATGCGGTGCAAAGAGATCGACACCGCAAAAGCCAAAGCGAAATATCCCGACGTCGCCGATAAAATCACAACGTCGAAAGGCGGGCCCGGCGGCGACGATCTCGATCGCCTCGCGCGCGTCAACGTCGATCAAGGGATGATGAATTCCTACAATACGCAGGATTCAGAATCCGATGAGACGACGGAAGTCAAATGCTGGATCCGGCCGTGGCAACTGATCGAGATCGACGACACCAACCGCAAAGCGATTATCGACAAGTGTCCAAAAGGTTTGTACGTCACGTTCTGCGGTGACACCTACTGCGAAGCCTACGACGAATCGATGGATGCGGCGCTCACCTTGCTCCACGCGCTACCGGGCGACGGGATGAATCGCGCCGGGCTCGGCGATTGGCTCATGCCGGTACAGAAAGCGCTCAACAACTGGATAGAGCTCGCGAACGATTACTTCGTGCGCGGCGTCCCGGCGAAGTGGATGGATAATGAGATGTTCGACGTCGAGGCGATCAAAGAACAGATCAACCTCGTCGGGGACATTCACCCATTCCAGCGCGAGCAAGGCGTCACGATGGAGCAAGTGATCTGGGAAGAAACGCCGCCGCAATTCCCCGAGCAAATGATCGCTTTCATCAACGATTTCAAAGGCGACCTCGCGCAACTTTTGTGCGGAGCTTTCCCCGCACTCTTTGGCGGTGACTCGACGCCGACGGATTCGCCCGTCGGGACGACGATGATCCAACGCGATCAGGCGCTCGGCCGGATCGGGATCCCGTGGCGCCGTTTGAAAGAAGCCGTCGCCAATATTTTTATGCACGCGGTTTCTTGCCTCGCCGAAAATCACGAGCAACCGATCTCCGTCGTCGGCAAAGTTTCGGTGACAGTCGAGATGGCGGATCTCCAGGGCGACATGGCCGCGTTTCCCGAAGTCGATGAGAATTTCCCGGAGACGCAAACTCAGCGATCGAACCAAGTCGCAAAAGTCATCACCGAGGCGGCCACAAATCCGATGCTCGCCGAGATCGTGGACGATCCCGACAATCTGGAATTTGTGCGTGATGCGATCGGGCTCGAAGGATGGGTTATCCCGGCACTCGAAGCGCGCGACAAGCAACTCGGCGAGATCGAGGTGATGCTCAACTCGCCGCCGATCCCGAATCCGGCGATCGCGCCGATCGATCAGCAAATGAAAGAGATCGCAACGGCCGCGCGCCAGGCGCTCGCCGCGGGCGATCAACAAAAGTCGCAACAG
>Ga0316221_1004403_pt1 | contig 10717 bp, 6 predicted proteins | sample TBH18007metaG_FD_206003 | JGI IMG/M metagenome (GOLD analysis project Ga0316221, IMG submission 206003) | Freshwater microbial communities from Trout Bog Lake, Wisconsin, USA - TBH18007 | ecosystem: Environmental > Aquatic > Freshwater > Lake > Hypolimnion/Profundal zone | place: USA: Wisconsin... | reverse complement strand
CTTCTTTATATTTTTTTGTTTTTTCGTAAGGCAAATATAATTGACATGTGCTATCAGTACAAATATTATTTTTATCAATTTTGTTTCCACATCCAGATAAACTTTTCACATGGTCATCTATGCAAAAAAGATTTTTATGGTCTGGGCAATAATGACATTGATCACCAAATTCATCATCATATATGCCCACAGATCCCCATTGAGTAGGGCACATTCCATTGTCAAATTCAGAACTAAAAGATCTTTGTTTTTTATTGCAACCACGATAATCACAGCCAACGTAATAAGAAGAGTTTTTGATCATAATTTCAATCATTTTATCCCATTGATCATTGTGATACATATTATACTTTATTAATGACAATAACAGTTACAAGGCGGGCAAGTACAATTTCCTGCATTTACAAATCTTTTGCAATTCGATCCATGTTCTGGTTCTGGATAATCTGAATCGCATCCACAATTATCACAGGGTAAATATGAACAGTCTGGGCAATAGTCTTTGCCATCTTCTTCTGCCCAATCATCTACATGGGCAATCTTACCTAATACAATGTTATCTCTTGCGCCACACCCACTACAAAGTTTAAGAATATTTATATTTTTAGATTCTTCTATTCCCCAATAACTATCTTTTTTTTTACAGAAGAATTTTTTTCTGGACTAAAATGTTCTAACACGTCATTAAGAAGACCCAACTCATAATTAGCAAAGCCTGGGTGAGAATCTTCAAGTTCTTTTGTTCCATTTATGTGTGTCAATAAACTATGGTAATCATTCAAAACATCCACTGTATTATTATTGGGATGTTTTTGCATAGTTGCATGGAGTGCGTTCATAGGATTTAAACCATTTAGCCTATGCTGCAAAAAAGTCTTTTCAGGAGTAAAATTTTGATTGGCTACTTTTGGGTCAACACCATCTCTTATCAAGGTAGGATCAAAATTAGGGTGGTATGGAGCACTTTTAGGAAGACTATAGTGAGAACGCTCATCAATGCTTTCTTGATTCGAAGGAGCAGATTCAAGGTTGGTTTGATTATAGAGAATGCCTTGTTTATAACCTTGATAGTAATCCATTGAAAGGTTGGCAAGACCCTCATCCATTTCCTTACCAGATGTAGCATCTCCATAGCCCTGATAGTAAATGTCGGAGTCGGAGGCTACTTTGTGGATTGTTTCCATGTAGTCATCGCTATGCCATCTGGAAGCAATGGCGGTAGAAGCAGGATTATTGTTTTGTGGCATCGCCATAGGAGATTGATCAATTGTGCTTACGGGATGAGTGTCATCGCTAATATCATTATTCATTGCAGTTTCATCTGGAAGCGCATCTGCCGTTACAGACCAAGAAGACCCATTTACAAGAATTCCCTCAGGTGAATCTTCCGAATCTCCAGTAACAATTGGTCCAATATTTTCGCCCATGTATAACTCATCGTTAGCCGTGTCATTCTCTGCTGTATGAATATTTTGTTCATCCAACAATTCAGACATTCTCTTAGGGATGGTCATTCTGTTCTCCTTGCAAGGTTTCTACTACAAAGCACGATTTCTTGATATTTTTAGTTAAATTTATCGGTTAAACCACTTCTTAGATCTTTTAAATAAATCTTCCCACGCATCTGCCTCTTCCCCAGATTTTCTTATTTTATGCATATTCTCTATCATATCATATTTTGTGGCATAATCTTTCAAAGAATTTTGCGCACTTGAAGAACCATCATGACCTTCATACATTTTCATACGAGTAAATGCTGGGGACACTCCATCGTCATATTCTTTAGCAGGGTAAAAATGAATTGCAAACGCTTTTGCTCCTGGCTTTAAACCAAACGCATCAAATTTAGCAGGCTTCTCTTCCATTTTTGGCATTTCTTGTTCTTCCATTTCTGGCATTTCTTGCTCTTCGTCTTCTGGCATTTCTTGTTCTTCGTTTTCTTTAGGTTCTTTGTTTTCTAAACCAGGGAAAAACATTTTTGAATCTCCGCTAGGATGTTGAACTATTGCTCCAGGGCCGAATAAGTCAATGCAATGTTCTTTCCAAAGATCAAATGCTTCATGGTTATCCATTGATGCAGGAAATTTTTTATTCGCTGAAAATTCGCTCATGTGTTGATTGGAGTCTGGGTGAACAAAATGCCAACCCGTTACGATATTAAAAGGAGGCATTGTGGCAAAATTACTTTTAACGTGCCCATCATGTTGGTCATACCCAGGTACGTGAAGTTGTCTAATGATATATTGATCAGAATTACCTGATTCGGGGTGCGAAGTTACAATATGGAAGTGCGGTTCGGGGTTTTTACCATCACATTGGAAAAAAGGCCCTTTTCTATGGCGTAATTCATCAGCATCTTCAATGGGCTGACCAGTTTCTCTATCTATATTGTTTAATGGTTTGTATGGTTGATCATCATCATCAGACGAATAAAAATAATATTTTCTCATTATTGATACCAAACCTTTTTTTGTTGTCGTTGCTTGGAGCGTGTCTTTACTGTATTGTACATTATTTATATAATTTTAAAAAAATATTTTTGTTATTTTTGGTTTTTATTTTCCAAAAACCTCTGTTAATGGATTATTGACTTTTGCCCAACTTGCTGCGTCTGGATGAAAATAATTTTTATCTCCACCAAAAGGGCATTCATCTTTGTTATAATGAGACTCATCTGAATGATTTCCTTCGTGTCCTTTCAATTCTGTACACGAAAAGTTTTTTTCACAGCAATCATGACCAAAATAACTATCATCGTCTAAAGTATAATAATTGGTTTGTGGATAAGTTTTTCCACATAATTCTTTATTAGATTTTTTAAAAAGTTCTTTATAAGGATTATAATTTGGCATTTGTTCTAATATTGCTTCTTCATGAGTAGCGCCATCATACCTAGCATTGTTATAATTAATTAAATTAATACCTTTGCTATGAGCATCTAAGGCTTCATTATGAGTGGCACCAGATCTTCTAGTGTAAAAATAATCATCATCTATATCAATACCTTTGCTATGAGCATCTATGATTTCATTATGAGTAGCACCAACATTTCTAGCATTTTTATAATAACGTAAATCAATACCTTTATTGTGAGCATCTATGATTTCATTATGAGTGGCACCAGCATTTCTAGCGTAAGCATAATTGCTAACATAAATACCTTTGCTATCAGCATCTATGATTTCATTATGAGTAGCGCCATTATTTCTAGTTTTAGCATAACGACTTAAATTAATGCCTTTATCATGAGCATCTAAAATTTCTTTATGAGTTGCGCCAATATTTCTAGCGTAAACATAATCATCTATATCAATACCTTTATCATGAGCATCTAAGGTTTCGTTGCGAGTATGCTCAACTGAGGATGTTTTTGATGAATTTTTCTTAAAAAGTTCTTTATAAGGATTATAATTTGGCATTTGTTTTAATATTGCTTCTTCATGAGTATTACGATCATACCTAGCATCAGCATATTCATCCAAATTAAGACCTTTATTTTTAGCATCTAAGGCTTCATTATGAGTAGCACCATTATTTCTAGCACGAGCATAATTAATTAAACTAATGCCTTTATCATGAGCATCTAAAATTTCTTTATGAGTGGCACCAGCATATCTAGCATCAGCATATTTATCCAAATTAAGACCTTTATTGTGAGCATCTATAATTTCATTATGAGTATTACCATTATATCTAGCAATGTTATAATTAATTAAATTAATACCTTTGCTATCAGCATCTATGATTTCTTTATGAGTGGCACCATTATTTCTAGCCTCAGCATAATCACGTAAACCAATACCTTTATTTTTAGCATCTATGGCTTCATCATGAGTAGCACCAACATATCTAGCCTCAGTATAATTATATAAATCAATACCTTTGCTATGAGCATCTAAAACTTCATTGTGATTAGCGTTACGGTATCTAGCATCACCATAATCATATAAATCAATACCTTTGCTATGAGCATCTAAGGTTTCGCTATGAGTGGCACCAGCATATCTAGCGGAAACATAATCATCTATATCAATACCTTTGCTATGAGCATCTATGGCTTCATCATGAGTAGCGCCATTTTCTCTAGCGTAAGCATAATCACGTAAACTAATGCCTTTATCATGAGCATCTAAGGCTTCATTATGACTTACGCCCATATTTCTAGCGTAATCATAATTGATTAAATCAATACTTTTGTTATGAGCATCTAAAAACTCAGCATCAGTAGGCTCAATTGAGGATGTTTTTAATGAATTTTTTTTAAAAAGTTCTTTGTAAGGATTATAATTTGGCATTTGTTCTAATATTGCTTCTTCATGAGTATTACGATCATACCTAGCATTGGTATAATTAATTAAATTAATGCCTTTATTTTTAACATCTATGATTTCATTATGAGTAGCACCAACATTTCTAGCGTAAGCATAATCACGCAAATACACACCTTTGCTATGAGCGTCTAGAATTTCTTTATGAGTTGCACCAGCATATCTAGCCTTAGCATAATCACGTAAACCAATACTATTATGAGCATCTAAGGTTTCGCTATGAGTGGCACCAGATCTTCTAGCGTTACCATAATTAATTAAATCAATACCTTTGCTATGAGCATCTATGATTTCATTATGAGTAGCGCCATTTTCTCTAGCGTAAGCATAATTATCTAAATAAATTCCTTTGCTATCAGCATCTATGGCTTCATCATGAGTAGCGTTACGGTATCTAGCCTTAGCATAACGACTTAAATTAATGCCTTTATCATGAGCATCTAAAATTTCTTTATGAGTTGCACCAAAATCTCTAGCCTCAGTATAATTATTTAAATCAATACCTTTATTATGAGCATCTAAGGTTTCTTTATGAGTAGCACCATTTTCTCTAGCAATGGCATAATTATTTAAACCAATACCTTTATTGTGAGCATCTAAGGTTTCGTTGCGAGTAGGCTCAACTGAAGATATTTTTGATGAATTTTTTTTAAAAATTTCTTTATAAGGATTATAATTTGGTATTTGTTCTAATATTGCTTCTTCATGAGTATTATCATTATACCTAGCATTGGTATAATTATTTAAATCAAGACCTTTGCTATGAGCATCCATAAATTCATCATGAGTGGCACCAGTTCTTCTAGCGTAAAAATAATCATCTATATGAATACCTTTGCTATGAGCATCTAAGGCTTCATCATGAGTGGCACCAGTTCTTCTAGCGTAACCATAATCATTTATATCAATACCTTTGCTATGAGTGTCTAGAATTTCTTTATGGGTGACACCACTATTTCTAACGTAACCATAATCAAATAAATCAATACCTTTATTATGAGCGTCTAATGCTTCATTGTGAGTAGCGCCAACATCTCTAGCGTAATCATAATTAATTAAATCAATACCTTTGCTATCAGCATCCCCTATTTCAACTTTGGTAGGCTTAACTGAAGATATTTTTAATGAATTTTTCTTAAAAAGTTCTTTGTAAGGATTATAATCTGGAATTTGTTTTAATATTGCTTCTTCATGATTATTATTATATTCTCTAGCATCAACATATTCATCTAAATTAAGACCTTTATTGTGAGCATCTATGATTTCATTATGAGTAGCGCCATATTGTCTAGCCTCAGTATAACCACGTAAACCAATACCTTTATTATGAGCATCTAAGATTTCATTATGAGTGGCATTATGGTATCTAGCAAGAGCATAATTATGTAAATAAATACCTTTATTATAAGCATCTAAAATTTCTTTATGAGTGGCACCATTGTTTCTAGCACGACCATAATCATTTATATCAATACCTTTGCTATGAGCATCTAAAATTTCATTGTGAGTAGCACCATTGTTTCTAGCACGACCATAATCATTTATATCAATACCTTTGCTATGAGCATCTAAAATTTCATTGTGAGTAGCACCATTATTTCTAGCATTTCCATAATCATATAAATCAATACCTTTATTATGAACATCTAAAATTTCTTTATGAGTGGCACCAATGTCTCTAGCAAAAGCGTAACTATTTACATTAATACCTTTATCACGAGCATCTTGTTTTTCAACATCAGTATGCTCAATTGAGGATGTTTTTGATGAATTTTTTTTAAAAAGTTCTTTGTAAGGATTATAATTTGGAATTTGTTTTAATATTGCTTCTTCATGAGTATTATTGTAAAATCTAGAAATACCATAATCACGCAAATTAAGACCTTTATTGTGAGCATCTATGGTTTCATTATAAGTGGCACCAACATTTCTAGCGTAAGCATAATCGCCAACATCAATACCTTTGCTATGAGCGTCTAGAATTTCTTTATTACTTACGCCAACATCTCTAGCGTAAGCATAATCACGTAAATCAAGACCTTTATTATGAGCATCTAAGGTTTCGCTATGACTTACGCCCATATTTCTGGCGTAAGCATAATCACGCAAATTAAGACCTTTATTGTGAGCATCTATGGTTTCGCTATGAGTTGCGCCCTTTCTTCTAGCGTTACCATAATTATGTACATGAATACTTTTATTATGAGCATCTAATGCTTCATCATGATTAGCACCATAATTTCTAGCATCACCATAATAATATAAATCAATACCTTTGCTATGAGCATCTAAGGCTTCATTATGAGTGGCACCAGATCTTCTAGTGTAACCATAATGACTTAAATTAATGCCTTTATTATGAGCATCTAATGCTTCATCATGATTAACACCATTATTTCTAGCATAAGCATAATCATCTAAATACACACCTTTGCTATGAGCATCTAAGGCTTCATCATGAGTTGCGCCAGCATGTCTAGCGTTGCCATAACCATATAAGGCAAGACCTTTATCATGAGCATCTAATGCTTCATCATGATTAGCACCATTATATCTAGCATTACTATAATCAAATAAATCAATACCTTTATTATGAGCATCTAAGGTTTCGCTATGAGTTGCACCAACACCTCTAGCGTTACCATAACCATATAAGGCAAGACCTTTATCATGAGCATCTAAAATTTCATTGTGAGTGGCACCAGATCTTCTAGCGTAAAAATAATCGCTAACATCCATACCTTTTCTATGAACATCTAAGGCTTCATCATGAGTAGGCTCAACTGAAGATATTTTTGATGAATTTTTTTTATTCCAAAAAACATGGTCAAAATTTAGACGTATAGGATTATAACTATAATTTGGAATATCTTGCCAATCATCAAACCAATTAGCACTGGGTTGGCCTTGTTGAATTTCAAATTCATCGGGATCTTGTTCCCACCAATTGTCTAAACCAGGTTTAATTGATGATTCATTCCAAATAGAAAAAAATTCCATTATTTATACCAAATTTTTGATGAAGAAATAATATTATTTGTTTGTAATTTTTCAATTGTTTGTTGATGCGTTAAATCTTTAGATTTATTTTTTGTATTCCAATAATATCTACTAAATCTATTATTCCTATAATCATCTAAATCTATGTTTTTATGAACTGCATCCATAATTTCGTCATGTGGAACATTAAAATGCTTTAGAGTTCTATAATCTTGCGTATCAATATTGTTTTTTTCAAAAGTATTAGAATCAACAATTGCATTTTGATGTTTTACCCCATCAAGTCTCATTTGAGTATAAAGTGTAACGTCTTTAAGATTTTTTACTGCATCCATTGCTTCATCATGAGTAACAATCTGTTTTTTAATGTTTTGCAAATCATAATCATATATTTCTGGTCTTGCCTCGCAATATTTATTTACATCTATTCCTTTTTTAATTATATCTTTGGCTTCTGCATCATTTGCATTTGATTTTCTAATTTTACAATAATCATTAAAATTTTGTGGTTGGTTTTTCGCTATATCAATTAAATCTTTATGGTCTGCTCCAGCAATTCTTGCTTGTGCATACCTTGTAGGATTGCCACCATAATACTGATTATCGTTGGCTATTATAGGAATTTTTAATGCTTCTAACGCTTCTTCGTGGCTAGCACAATTTTTGTTAATATTATGCCCCCATAAAGGAAATGCGCCTCTTAAAATAAGATATTTTTCACATTTTGGTTTTTGTGACAAACTTTCTGCTTCTGTATGCTCCAAACCCACATTTCTTAATTTACCATAATATAATCCATTTGCTCTTACTGAATAAGCATGCAATGCTTCATCATGAGTAGCAATCCCTCCAAGCCTAGCATTGCTATAAAAATCCAGATTCCGAGTCTTTTTATGAGCATCTATGACTTCATTATGAGTAGCACCATTTTCTCTAGCACGACAATAATCACCTTGTGGAATCCTTTTTCCATAAACAGAAAGGGCTTCTTCGTTGTTTGCTCCTGATTTTCTTAAATAAATATAACTTGATAAACTCTTATCATATTTAAGATAACTATCCATAAGGTCTCTATGATTAGCATATTGGCGACCCCATGCATAATCTCCAATAGAATACTTTTTTTTAAAACCGCCATAATTGTGATCATAACCCAAAGCATCCATAAATTCATCATGCGTAGCACCATTTTTTTTTGCTCGAAAATAGGCGCTCATTTTATTTCGACGATGCACGACAGAAAGATCTTTAATTTCTTTTTCAATTTTTGAAGCAATTATTATTTTATTATCATCAAACCAAGCCATTATTTATACCATTCTTTTACAGAACCAAAAAGATTTTTATATGGGTTATAATTTGGTACTAATTTATTTAAAGAATCTTCGTGTGTGGTTCCATAATTCGATCTTAGATCTGCATAGTCTTGTACGTTTACACCTAATTTTTTAACTTCATTCATTTCAATTTTGGTAGCGCCACATTCTACTGCATCTGAGTAAGGTTTTAAAGGAATCCCATTATTATATAAATCAATAATTGTATTATGGTCTAAACTTTTCCTCAAAGTTGGATATGCTATTGCATCTTCTCCTTTTATCCCATGATTCAATGCGTCAATTGCTTCATCATGGGTAATTGATTTGTTTTTTTCTGAACGAATTTGTAAATATGATTTTGCATCAATACCTTTTTTAAGAATTTTTATTGATTCATCATGATCAAAACCAGCATTTTTAAATAAACTATAAGATAAAACATTTACGTTTTTATTTTGTAAGTCTAATGCATCTGCGTATGATAAAGGACACCTCATTCTTGCTTGTGCCAAATCTTTAACATCATAACCACGATTACTAAAATCTATAATATCTTTGTGACTAATTGGGTTTCGATCATTATAATTTCTTGCATCATTATGCAAAAAACGACTAAAAGCGCTGTTTATCAATGAATGATAATCTTCATATTCTATACCCCTGAGCATTAGATCTTTTGAAGAATCATGAGAATGGCTTATCCATCTATAATTGGCATAATCGTTAGTAGAATTATTTCCAAATTTATTAACAATATCCATAAATTCTTTATGGGTGGCATTAGATTCTTTTGCTGTATTATAATCATAAATATCAATTTTTTCTGGATGAGAAAGAACTTCAACTGATTCTTTATGGTTATTTATTTTTTTATAGCCTAATGAACTGTCTTCCCAAATTCCGTGTGCTCTTAAATAACTATAATCTTTCATATTTACTTTTTTTTTCATAGCGTCTTTGATTTCAGAATCATTTGCCCCAGATTTAAACGCTTCAGAATAACTAACAATTGGAACTTTTTGCTTTAAAAGATTTATTGTTTTAGCGTGTCCAAGGCCATTAAGTCTTGCTATGGAATAACCTTTAAGTTTATATCCTTGATTATTAACATCCATTAATTGCTTATGGCTGGCAACACTGCCTGCTTTGGCATAATCCATCATTGATGATTTTGGAATAACTTGCATTGCTTCCATATAATTATCGTGACTAATATTGCCATTTCTTGCTGTAAAATAACTATTGGCATATCCACTATTAAAAATATTTTCCACATCGTTAATTTTTTGTTTTATGGTAGTGGCAGTCTTATTGAACTCATACCACTTATTAGATGTTTTTTTATTGATTTCCGATTTCATAAAAGCCTCTTCGTAAGGATCTTCTACCCCATTAGACAAAGTTTTGTTTAAATGTTTATGATATGCTTCAATTATCTGATTTTTATCCATATAATTATTAACTTTGGATACAGCATCAATTGCTTTGTCCATTGTAATGCCATTGACAAAACGCAATTCGTGGACACGACGACCTATGCCAATGGTATGATCATTGGTTACATCATCAATAGAACGTTTTCCAATAACAACATTATACCAATCCATAATCAACCAACATCATACCATAGCCTAGAAGATTCTTTTTTGGTTTCTTTTCCATAAGATCCTCCACGTTTTTTATATTCTTTAACTACCCAAGCATTGGCAACAGCAGAAGGGTAGACATCAAATTTTTCTTTTGCTTCAGATTTAATTCTAGAATATAATTCTTTATTTTTTGGATCACCGCTACGGTGTTTGATCATGTGATCATAATCAGTATTTTTTTCTTTTTTATTAGATTCTTTATCATTCGCTTTCTTGCCCTCGGTGGCAAGTATTCCGTTCGTCCACGTCACTGCAGCATCTCCGCTTTTAATCCATTCTAAAGCCCTACGAGCCTCTGCTTGAACTCCTGCAGGTGGTTTATATGATTTCTTTTCTTCTCTATCAGCATAATATTGCATGTTTATGATTTACCAATCTTCTTCATGCTCTTCTTCTTCAGGCTCATCTTCTTCAGGCTCAT
>Ga0316221_1004388_pt1 | contig 10754 bp, 30 predicted proteins | sample TBH18007metaG_FD_206003 | JGI IMG/M metagenome (GOLD analysis project Ga0316221, IMG submission 206003) | Freshwater microbial communities from Trout Bog Lake, Wisconsin, USA - TBH18007 | ecosystem: Environmental > Aquatic > Freshwater > Lake > Hypolimnion/Profundal zone | place: USA: Wisconsin... | reverse complement strand
TCATTAATCATATTATCTCCTCATTCTAGAAATATCAACGGCCTGCTCGTCACTGAACACAGGGACTGCATTACTTTTGTGCATTGTACCAATACCAATTATCTTAGTACCTGTGTACTGCGGAATTTCTTTAGTACGCACCGCACCTAAATGTCCAGTATCTAAACTTTTAACATCGTGACCTGTGCTACGGCCTACTGGTGTAGATAACTTGTAAGTCAAAGGTGCCGCCTTCATTGCACGACTTTGTTTTTTAGCTTCTAGCTCTGCACCTTGGCGTTTGAGCAATTCTTTCCACTCACGATCAAGTCGTTCGTATTCACGCTTTTGTTCTGCAGATTTAAATTTCATTTTACCTTTGCGTTTACCTGTAGTGCTTAACCAAGGACCTTCAAGATGCATTGTCATAGGAGTACCTATAATGTTGTTGACGTAAGTACTATTATAGGATAAAAGTCATTCTTTGTCAAGTTTGACAACATTGACCTGTTGCATTTCTTCTACACTATTTCTGATAACCGTGCTCAAGTTTAGAGCTGCTTGTTTACTGAGAATTAGGGTGCTTTCTTGCCTTACATATCCACGTGTTAACATGGTCCAAATTTGACGCCAACGATTAAGCCTGTACCAAGGACTAACAGTTTCCACATAAAATGTAACTGTGACGTTTTGCAGATCTGAATCGTTTTCGTCACCAACTTCAATCCACATCTGCGGATAATGTTCACGCCCACCACAGTCACAGGCAATTGTATAACTTCGGGCATCGCCCCAGTTTCTGTCTAACATAATTCCCTGTGCGGGTTTTTGAGGTTTCATTTTGAATATCCAATAATAGTTTTAGAACCAATGTAATAGTTTGGTGGTAGATTCTGGCAAGCCATCAGCGCAATAATACTTAAAAATATCAACAATTCTCTGGTCATACTCTGTCAATTACTCGATCAGCAAGTAACTTACCAACTTCATCGGGATCTTTAATTTCCTGCATCTTGAAGTCAGGACCTGCCATGTAGTGCTTTTGGCCAATAATAAAGATATGATCTCGCCAACGTGCTTTCAGTGCCGCAATTATTTCAGCATCATTCCGCCCCTGTGCTATAAATTTGTCCGTGCCTTCTTCAAAGAAGTAAATTGTATCCCCATGTTTTTCGCTTATTACTGGGTGGATAATGGAGCTCAAGTATTTTTTTACATTGTCATTTGTTTCGCTGAGGTCGTTTAGAAAACGATTAAAGCCCAATAACCAAACTACCAATTTGAAACAAAAATAAATTATCAATGCTTGTCCGCAAGCCTCTACTAGCTCATTAAACTCCATTACTGCTCCTTAAATATCAAAACCAATTGTGGGATCAAACTCATCTGCACGTTGCTCGTAATATTTATAACCACGGGGATTACAAATAATTCTAGTCTCACCAATCATATAATCAAAGGTGTCATGTGTATGTCCATGAGTCCAAACTTTGATCTCAGGGTTATCTAAAATAAATTCGCTTAAATCACTGCTATAAGCACCATTCATTAGCACATCCTTTTGGTACTTGGGCTTGGTGCTTAACTTGCTGGGACTATGATGTGTTACTACCACAACCGGTAGTGCACCACCTTCACGAGTGCGATTCTCTGCAAGGACATTTTTAAAATACTCCAAAGTCTTTAAATGTTCTTTAACTGTATATTCGGGTTGTAGTCTGTGGTACACATGCCTTTCTTCATTAAGCATAGTTATTTGGCGATAGTCATTCATAGCACCCTGCATATGATATATTGTCAGTGCATCCTGCTTGTTCATGTCAGTCCACAACGTAGCACCCAAAAACAACACACCATCAAGTTCTAAACTTTCCTTCTCCAACAAATACACATTATCAGGCAGTTGACTTTTGATATGTTCATAAGTCTTTTGAAACACAGATCTATAGAATTCGTGATTACCCATGACCATTATAACCTTGCGATATTTTTGACTACATTCCTCTAACAAGAACCTGTAAAAGCGATCCGGTCTACGATCCTGGCGTTCATGTTCAAGTAATATCATTTCAGGATTGTACATTTCCTTTTTGAGATTCTTTGCCTCAAAAATATCCCCGGACAGGATCAGGACATCACCACCAGGTAGCGTTAAGTCTGCGAAATCAATGTGGCAATCTGAAATTACCGAAACTCTCATAATATAATCCTTTTACATACCGTATTATAGCACACCTGCCATTTATTGTCAAATCATAAATAAAAATGTAGTTCGCGGATCTCCCAATCCCAACTACTCTAATGCTTTGAAGGAGCACCAGCAAATGTATTTACACAATCGTTTCTATACCTACGCATATCTTCGAGAAGATGGTACCCCATATTATATTGGCAAAGGTACCGGAAATAGGGCATATGAGCAACACCGGAACACCAAAAAGAATTGCGGTACTTGGACCCCAAAAGACAAATCACGTATTATAATAATTGAAAATAACCTAACCGAAATAGGAGCGTTTGCCCTTGAACGTCGATTAATTAGATGGTGGGGACGAAAAGATTTAGGCACCGGTATATTAATGAATAAGACAGATGGCGGAGAAGGTGGAAGCAATGATGGACCAGAAACACGCCGACTTAAATCAAGACCAGGAGAACTTAATGGTATGTTTGGTAAGACTCATTCTGACAAAGTTAAATCAAAATTAGCAAAGTTGCGTAGAGAAGAACTTACTGGGGTGTCATATGTAGAAAGACATGGCGAAGAAAAAGCCAAAGAACTCAAACAGAAAAGACAAGCAGATATGAAAAAGCATCGGTTACTGAATCCCGTCAATGGTAAGCAGAATCCGAACGCAAAGAAATATCTATTAGTAGATCCTTCAGGAATTAAGCATATTGTAGAAGGGGGCATTGTGTCATTTTGTAAAAAGCACGACGTAAGTTATTCTATGTTGATTGACGTTATTAAAAAACGAGCAACATCGTATAAAGGATGGACTGGGGGTTATATTACCTAATCCCACATGCCACGGTAGTATTTGGCAAACAATCTTAAACCATTTGAAATACGATCGTCAATTTCCTGATAACCCTCTCGGTCAAATCCCTTGTCTGTGTGAAACTCTGCCTCCCAATCACTGTCAGGATGCAATTGTTCAAAGGTCCAAATTATTTCATCTAATACCCAGGTCCAACGCTCATGTAATGTATTGTCACAGTAGCCATTGTTGGGCCCGGCTTCTTCTGAGGGGTATAACTCTTCAGGACAATCTATGGGATCAGTTAAGGGGCTGCCGTGTTTGTTTTCTTTAAGTTGTTTCAACATGGGCAAAATAATTATAGCCAATGTTGAGTCCATGCCCCAAGTATCGCACCGGTCTATTTTAACATACTCAATCCTAGGATGCACACGATCCAAAACCCATTGTATGCCTTTGCTAATGAATTCAATTCTATCTGTCCAACGTTCAACCCATTCAGGATATACAGGACCGTCTTCTTTAGCCCAGTCTGTCCAAAAGAATATCCGTTCCATAATCGTGTAAGGTGAAATCCAATGATTACGATAGTTAGAAATAAAAATTTTCATATCTATATTATAGCACCTTTTTCATTTAGGGTCAACCTTATCCAAGACTCTGCGGGCATAAACGCTTATCCTTCCGCCCTGATCCATCCGCTCAACGTCTTCTAAAGCCAATTTGAGTTTTGCATTTTCTTCTTGCAAACTGTAAACTCTATTTCGCAAATTGGCGGCATCGATCCAACTTCCAATTGCGGATACTAGTTTGGCGATTATGTAGCCCCAATTCATCGGGTATACTTTAATAAAAACATCGTGTACTTGGCTTCGTCCCTAACGATCCATTTCTGTTGCCATTGAATTCCATCTTCGGTTAAGTTCAACTCAATACCATATTCGTCTAGTACGAACTGATGGAACTCAAGCAAACTCCGAGGTCTACTAACATATAGAGATGACATCAAGGGCCAAAACACGTTGTGATTCATTTTGTGTACTTTAATAAAAACAACATGTACTTTTGTTCGTCCACAATACGAACTTCGGGCTTGATTTGATCCAGTTCCTCTTTGGACCACTGTAGTTCGATTCCATAGGTTTCGCAAAACCATTGATGCATTGACCGTGGAGTTTGGCAATGCTCTCTGCCTTCACCATCTCGACATTGGCGCATTGCGGCCCAAAAACTCGCAACTCCCATTACGGTATCTAATCTGTGTTTGTGATCGGTGTATAGTTCGTTACCCATTATCTTAATTGACTTAGATGTTCTTGAATTTCTTTATATTTTGAGGATAGGTAATATTGTCAAACATGTCTCCATTATAAATTCTGCATATCTTAGATAAATTATAGTTTATCCATGCTTCTTCTATAACCGTTAAATTATCTAGTTCTCTATTTTTGTTATTAAAAATATCTTGTATTATTTGATCACATTTAATGTACGATTGTTGTCCTTGATTTTTTTCTATAAACTCGGTCCAAAGTTGATATAGAGATTCGTCAGGAAAAAATGTTTGATTTAAGAAAAATGCCAGTTCATTTAAACTTTTACAAAAATTGTTAAAAGAGAAAAAAGATTCAAATGGGAATTTAAATATTGGGTTTGATATAGATCGGAATTCTTTATAGTGGTCGGAGTATAAATTCCCTTCGTTGAATTTACTATACCAATCATTTCGGTATGCAATTGCATTCTGCCTAATAGATTCTGGTATATTTGTCATTTGCGTTTCAAATCCAATATCTCCAGCTTTGTATATTAAATTTGTAGTAGCAATAAAAAATAAATCGTCATTATCAGAATCTAGTATTATTCTAATAATAGTATCATCGTCATTTATATTTAAATTATAAATTGGCTGAGAATAGTGTCCGCAACGAATTAAACGATTACTCGTATACGTACTATCTGCATCATGTGCTGATCCGGTATCTTTTTTAAAAATACTAGCGGTACTACCAGGAGTTTGCATAATGTATACATTAGAAACATATTCTAAAAAATGTCCGTGCGTACCGCCGTGAAAATCAATTTTAATCATATTATTGCCATCGTAATAAAAATAATGTTAATGCTTCTTCGCTGGGAAATTTAATTATCATACCGGGCATAATGCATCCATGTTTGAGCAACCACCTATCAATCTCGTATTCATTTTCATTGTACCATGTATAATTGGTTACCCATACGCATTGAGGTGCGTACAGGTTCTTTAGCCCATAGTTATTGTAATCGTCAACAACAAGAAACTTTTGTGCGGGTGGCGTCATAGATAAGTCAGTGCAAATACTGTGGCGATCTCTTCACGATAAAATGTAAACACGGTGCGTTGTTCGGCGGTCTGATCCCAAGTGTACCTGTACTCTGCAGGGTGATACGTAAAATCAAAGTCCCGACCCTGCACCCATCCACGCTCACGCATACTTTGCACCATGGGTAGTATTTCGGTTACTTGTTTATTCTCTACCACAATTTCAATCATTAGTGTGTCTTTATCTGCAACAGCAACCAAGAAACTACAGATTCGTCCAAGCAGTCAAATCTAATCCATACATCGTATCCACTAGTAAACCATTTGCGTTCTGTCTTTGGCATTAATGGATCATTATCTCCGAGATGCTCTCTTAACAATTTTATTATCTCCCACATGTTCCCATCATGGAGATTGATTTGAAATCGTTTATGTGTTACTTTGTTTGTTTCGGTCATGCCCACCTCAATAAAAACATAGTTATTTCTTCATCAGTCTTAAACTGCCAAGTATCAAAACTTGTGCGTACACCACAGTCGTTTTCTTTGCTCCACTTGTGTACGGGATCCATATCCCTTTCATTTAGCCCCCAGCCAGGATTACTAGGCCAAAGCCCGTTCTCGCCCTCGGCTCGCAAACGCATTCCAGTTCTTGTCCACGTAATTTTGCGTGGTGTCATGACCACCTCAATACAAATGCGGTATGACTAGATTCTTTGTCCCAACGTAGATACATGCCCTGTGTGCTGGTTACAATCAATCTACCACCTAATGGTTTTAATTCATAGTTGATTACGGTTTTAATGTCCCACCCATTTTTCTCGGCTATTTTGGCACAATATGAGGAAAAGTTACTAAAATAACCAGGCCACTCCTCGGCATCAAATCTACCAGTTGTTACATTAATACGAAATTTATCATTCATAATCTTGTTCATGACCACCTCAGTGCAAATAGTGTTCGTTGATGGTCATCTGGGATATACAAGTCACAATGAAAAGTTTGCCGGCCCCGTAAAGTGCGACTGTGTTCACCTTGCCATTCATACTCAACTCCATTATCTCGGCACCAGTCATAAACATCATGCAAAAAATCTCGCACCGTGCGATATTGCTCTGCGGTGGCTGTTCCAGTCACAATATGTTCTTCAGGTCGTTTCATAGCCACATCATTACAAAATAAGTTGCATCCTGGGAATTTTTAAATCTAAAACTAAAACCTTTTGTGCCCACTAAACCACTCAAATGATATTCCCCACCAACAGCAGTCTCAATCCAATCTAGTATTTTTCTTATAGGATATTCAGGACCGCCCAATATATCATCCCAAAGTATTTGCACTTCAGTCCAGTCTTCAGGTGGAGGCCAAAATTCAAGTTGTTGCAAACCGTTTATACTTTACTAGATAATAGGTTAGATCCGGTTCAGCTAAGTCACCATATACATGAACTCGATATCCATAATTGTATGGATCAACACCCAAGCCCCACGTAACACTATCTTTGACACAGGTTTTCATGCACCATTTGCCGGCTTCGGTTTGTTGCCATTCCCATATGGGTTGTGCGGCGAAGATCTCGGGGTCTTCTACATCGCCCAATCTAAATTCGTGTAATACTGTTCTTATAGCCATTTGCTAAAATACTCCGTTGTCAATTGATTTGTGTCTACTCGCTCGCCGTATCCACAATACAATTGGAATAATAGTGCATCATGTTCGTCCGCAAAAACAAATTCCATGTGATTCTCTTCAGCATGCCATGCATATCGTTCGGCGTTGGGCATACCAAATCGTTCTATAGCCCATGCACATAACTCGTTCCACGCCACACTGTTGTCATAAGGTGCTTGCCAGGGTACTCGTATTGTTATCGCCATTTTAGTGCAAAGTGACTCGCGTCTTTAGTGTTATGAAATTTAAATTGATATTTGGGATCAGAGCTTAATACTCCAATACCAAAAAGTTCATATTTTATACGTTGTCGTTCCAGCCAAGCACCAGCGTCTAACGCTCGCTCAGCACCTTCAATGGTTATAGTAGTCATACTGTATTGTACACTATCTGCCATTTGTTGTCAAAATGTCTGTTGTTTTAATGTGTCCCACATACGCTTTTGTTCTATAAACTTTGCTCTCAATCGCTCATATTCTTGTGCGCAGGCCTTGAGTTCATCGAATTCTGCTTCCAACTTGGGGTCTGGTGTAAGTATACCCAATTGACTTCGAATTTCTCGTAGTGTTTCCATAAGGCTAGCATCTCCAAATTTAATATCTGCACTTTCATCCAACTGAAGGGTTTTGCTCTGTATAACGGTAGCTGAACTCCAAGTAGTATTAAGGCCATTGGAAATCACATATTGACCCGAATGCCCTGCAATAGAAACGTTTCCGTAGGTTGTGGGGTAATAACTCATAAATAAGATTATACAGACTTTAATGTAAAAAGTCAACATTATTTAGGAGAAATTGAATGGCAAGTGCAACTATAACCGTAACATTTACCAGAGAGTCGAAGGCAACCTTTTGGCCATATCGATATGTGGACTTATTCCATGAAAAAGATTCAACAGTGGCACCATTTGTGGATGTGGCTAATAACGCTACCTTAATTACCCAGATGACCCGAACGCCACCTTTTGTAATTGATACTACATATGGTCCGGAATCTATGAATTACACCGTATGGGGAGAAGAACTTGGTGGCGAAGGCATTAATAGTTTATCTGGATCATTTAGATACCTAGTCAGTGACATCTCTCAAATTCCTGGATGGACTACAGATAGTGCAGGACTTTTGGCATTAATAGATGCCGCTAATATAACTGCAGCAAGAACCGTTGACTCATCAGGAGCATTAGCTAATTATTGGACATGGATGACTAGTGTTTATTATCCAAAGGCAGGCATTACTAGAACTGCGACTGTTGTAGTTTCGTAACACTAGATCTTACTAAAATAAGAAAACCCGCTCTAAGCGGGTTTTTTATTGGAATAAAATAATATTATTTGCCTGCGACTTTTGGTGTAGACGGAGTTGGTGCTTTGGTCTTTGAAGCAGTTGCCGGAGCAGTTACTATTACCTTGGCTTTGGGTGATGTAACTGATTGTACTGTTGGGGTTGATTTTTGTGGTACTTTTGTTGTAGGTTGTGTCATTTTATAATCCTTATTTCCCTAAACTTGTTGTTACAGTTCTATCAAAATTTCCGGCAGTTGCTACAGGTACAACAAATCCACCATTGCGAGTAGCAACAGGGGTTACTGCGGTCACTGTGGGTAATGCTTGATCTTTTACCACAGTTGTTGTGACTACGGCGGTAGTTCCTGCGACCCCAGCACCACGTTTTACGGGCGCCTGTGCTACCACATTATTATTTAAACTTGCTATATTATTTGCAGACATCTTAAATCCTTTATATAAATTTTTATAAAGTATTTATTCGGAAATAGAAAAACCCGCCTAAGCGGGTTGTTCATTAAGTGCTTAGTTTATTAAACTAAACCCATTGCCAATGCGCGGTAACCAGCGGCTACAATCTTGCGACTTGCCTTACCATGACGGTATTCAGTTACTTCGACACCGTTACGAGCCATACGCTTGTTAGCATAGATAGCAAAACCTTCCTGACGGATACGGCTAGCTTCTGCACTCAAGTTACCAATGCCAAAACGCTTTTTAGCTTCTGCTGGTGTCAATGTTTCACCGTTTAGTACTAGAGCTTTGAATGCTTTACCAGTCTTTGTTTCCAAGTTAATCATTTGTTTTTCCTTTAAAAATATTTGCAGTTTTGTTAACTGCTAGATCTATTATAACAAACATACTACAGAATTACAACATGTTTGGTTAAAAATTATCGTTTTGCTCATCCAAAACTTGCCAGCCTAGTTTTTTTAAATCTTCCGCTATTTCCTCAGTGACCACACCTTCTTGAATATACCCAGTAACGTAAGAACCTTCGTTCATAATACCACTGCAATACCAAGTCAGGTAGTCACCTTCTTCCCTAATATCAGCAACTACCCCGCCGGCCCGTCGCCAACTGCAACTCCAAGTGTCTCCTTTAAGTATGACCCAAGGTTCCATTTTTTGAAAGTCGTTGTTGCACATGGCGGCATAAAGATTTTGAGCATAGATATCACTGGTTCGTATTTTATACACAAACCATTGTGCCTCCATCATATCTTTAAACATGTCCAGACTATCACTCATTTTTCTTTGTTAGAACATAACTTTTACCGTCTGATTGTATATCCCAAACAATAGTGTCACCTTCATCCCATCCCGCAGCTTCTAATGCATCAGGAGGAAATGTGAGAATAGCTTCGCCAGTTATGGGATCTTCTTCAACTTCCAGTGTCCAAGTTTGTTTTTCCATTTAAGACCTTTACGTTAGTTACGTTAGCAACTTTAAAACTACGCCATTCTTGTTTATCCAAACAGTAAGCACTGATCAAACTCTCATTCTTAGCACGGGGCTTTGATTCTGTTAGTTTTTCAACCTTTGGTGGTAGTGCTTCTTCACGTAGTGTGCAGGGCATGACGCGAGTACTGCCATCTACTTTGGTAAACGTAACTTCACAGTCATTGTTCTGCAATAATGTTAATATTTCTTGATAGTTCATTTAATTCCTCTTCCCAGTATTGTTCCATAGACTGGATCTTCCTCGGTGTATAATACTTCAAATCCGTGATTCATTAGAAAAGGCACCACTGCACCGCACTTGCCTGAATAGTGCCCCCACCACTTGTTGTACCAAGTATCATCGCAGACAACAAGACTCGTTGGCCCTAAACGAGATAATGCCAATTCGGCTTGTCTTAGATGTGCACGTTGGCTATTTACATTATTCATCTCAGGCATACCCAAATCAGCATACCTTTGATGTTGTTCAAATATGGCGTTTTCGGGCAACCCCATTACTGGTTTGCCGTTGGGCCCAATCACAATGTTTGGTCCTTGGGCTGTACGATCCGGGTGCCAATCCCAGTCAAAGTTATCTAAGTATAAAAAACTTATATAGGCAATATGTCCCGGAAAATTTACCAAATAGGCCTCTCCGGTGCTTTGTACCACTTCAACATTGGGTAAGGCCAATAGCCTAACTAGGTCGCAGTTGTGTGGATCCATGTCCACAGTCCACAAGTATCTGCCTTTACGGTTTGCCCACTCGGCTAATACTTGTGTACTTCCATCATCTCCAGCACGTCCGCATCCTATCTCAACCCAACAACCACTATCTGGTAATTGATCAATATACTGCTCGGCTTTGCGGAATACTGCACCCATTATGCAGAGTCTCGTTCTTTCCTACTAGTACGAACTCGACTATCGTTTTCAATTTGGCGTACAAAACTGCGAATAAATGCCCCACGTTGGTGTGGATCTGTATAAGCCGTTGCGCTACGTTTTACCTGCTTGGGCAACTTAATTGCCTTTGCATCATATCCTTTGCATGTCATATTGTTTTCCTATTAGGCTTTTTTAGCTTCAGCT
>Ga0316221_1004382_pt1 | contig 10764 bp, 16 predicted proteins | sample TBH18007metaG_FD_206003 | JGI IMG/M metagenome (GOLD analysis project Ga0316221, IMG submission 206003) | Freshwater microbial communities from Trout Bog Lake, Wisconsin, USA - TBH18007 | ecosystem: Environmental > Aquatic > Freshwater > Lake > Hypolimnion/Profundal zone | place: USA: Wisconsin... | reverse complement strand
ATAGGCCGAAAGCGGGTTAGTGATACACTAATGTGTCATGGATTCAAACGTTGCTAGCAACGCCAAAACAACGGGCGGCATAACTGGAAAAGGGTTTCAACCTGGAAAGTCTGGAAATCCAAACGGTAGGCGCAAGAAATCTCTATTCTACGACCTCATGGACGAAGCTTTTGACGATCCAGTCAGAGCTAAACAAATGGCCGAGAAGGTGATAAGCAAAATCCTTGACGGGGATGTAGTCGCACTCAAGGAAGCGTGGGCGAGGCGCGACGGGCCAATTAAGCAGGAGGTTGAACTAAGTGGATCGGTCGATACTAGCGGTTTAACACCAGAAGAACGGCAAGCGAAAATTGAGGCATTGAAGGCTAAATCGATTAAGCGGGCACAACAATCTTAAACAGAGCTTTAACTTCTTATTTTTGAGCCTCATGAAAACCGGGTCTAAGTCTATACGTCCAAAGAAATCCCAATCATCACCTGAAGAATCTCAAGAAATTGAAGATTTAAGTTGGATTGATTACCTGACTGATGATGAGCTTTTAGAACTTGAGGCACTCGAGGGTCTTACTAATCAGTCTATTTGGAAGGCTCCCTATAACGAAGACACCCCCGCAGCGTGTTACCTATTCGTCACTCAATGCTGTTGGACATACAACGAGGCAGATGGCCCGATTGAGTTGATCCCAGACAAGGAGTACGTCAAGGCCCTTTGTTACGAGTGGTGGGAATGCCGCAAAGCTGGCAAGACCTTAATCATTGAGAAATCCCGGCGATTGATCGTGTCGTGGATTCTTCGTGGGCTTGAACTATGGGCGCTCGGAATCAAGCGCGGTAAGCATGTCATCGTTGGCTTGAATTACCCCAAAGCCGCTGAACACGTGTGGCGCATTTGGTTTATGTGGGAGCAGCTTTGTAAGCGCAAGCAATGGCATAAGCCCGATGACGCGATTCACAGGGGCGGTAACCCGGACGGTCAAAAGCTGGATGAGGTCGTCCTTCCTAATGGGAGCATGATTTCAAAAATCAACCAATCGGCTGATAGCTTTCAAGGTTCTGGCTATTCGGGCGTGACGCATGAAGAGTTCTCGCTTTACGACTACCCCGCCGCGATGTTCTCTCAATCGCGTTTCGTTACCCAAGGTGTACCGGGTCAGATAGGTGGATTCGTTGTTATCGTCACTAACTCGGCTCCTAATCAGGAGTGGTGGGATAAGAAGCAAGCCGCAAATGGCGAGCTTGACATCCAAGGCAAGATTGCCCATATCAAAGCCCGCGAGGTTCTTGGTCTTGACGAAGTTGGCAAGACTTGCCTTGTCATGCGCGGGTTTGCTGCTTGCGAAACGAAAGGTGGCGCTCGGTACATTGCGATGCATTACAGTGCCGACGAATCAAAAGATGATGTTTGGGCGGCAAACGAAAGACGCGAACACGGTGCAAGAGAATGGGACCAACAAATGGAAATGGTAGAAGAGATCTATGATGGCGAGCCGGTTTACAAGGATTTCAGCGAATCTCGGCATATTCCTAAATCGGTGAGAGAGCAGGGTGTACCGATCATTCGTCAATCCGTCTATGTTGGAGGCTGGGATATTGGCCTAACACCCGCATTCGTGCTTCTTCAAATCACACCCGATTATCAGATTCACGCCATTTTGGAGGTTGTGTCCGATGGTGGCGAGCCAATGCAAACATTCGCGCCTAGAGTCCTCAAAGCGTTGCAAGGTCGCTTACCGGGTCGATGGGATGAAGTTTATCATGGTGCGGACGCGACGGTCATAAACCGGACTGCAACGACTGGCGACACGGTTCAGAAAATCGCCAAGGCGTTTGGTCCAAAGCTTAGACCGCAATCAAACGTTCTAAGCGTTCGGCTTTCCGCTGTGTCATGGGCACTTGTGGATGAGATTGACGAACGGACTCCACGGTTCATCGTAGACCCTGTTCATTGCCCAGTTCTGACAACTGGATTTAAGGGCGCTTATAAATACGAAGATGCACCAAGAGGTGATACAATGGGTCCAGGGAGGATAACTAACCTTCCGCTCAAGAACAGCTTTTCGCATATTCATGACAGTTTGCAGTATAGCTGCATAATTGCCAAGAAGTTCTGTGAGGGTAAATTAAAGATCAGGTAGGCGACTGAAATATGAAATTTGAACAGGCATGGAGCTTAATGCTCGCGGGCGAAAAACTAAGACGCCCAGAATTTGAAGACGGCCAATATTGGACCGTCATTAACGGCAAGTTGCACGAAACGTTTTGTTTCAATGCTTCAGGCACGGTCCACACGCGAACAGAACCCAAGGACATGTTGCGGATCGTGGACACCAATGCGGAAGATTGGGAAGTAGCGGGGGTGACCGAATGATCGTCACCATCAATCAGCACATCTCACCGGCTGGCGAGGATTGCTCGCCGGTTCCGTTGCCGCTTAACCACGGATTCAGCGAGAAAAACCAATACTACGTTCATGGCTGGATCAATGAAGCGGGCGAACTGAAAGCGATTTTGGTCAATGATGAGAACGAAATTTGGGCCATCAGCAATAGGCACTTGCGGTACAGCAAGCCAAAACTGGCGGTAGTGTCTTGGGAGTCCCCAACGGCCAAAACAAAGGAGTTCCTTCAATCGTCAGCCGAATTAACCGAATTGCGTCAGAGCTTTGATGACCTCCGCAAGTGCTTTGAGGATCTTTACAAACGGACTTTGGGCACTGGTGAATGGGAAGGACAAGAAGAAAGTTTAGCGAGCGCCATTATTAAGCTGGAGCGCAAACAATGAAGCAATTCAAACTGCGATTCCCTTTGTTCGTATGGCATCCCGATCAGTCGGTAACGATGCAAATATGGGAGGCGATGAGTCCTGAGACTGAGTCAGCCCGTGACCTTCGATGTTGCGCTTACAAAGTTCTAAGCCCGAACGCTGACTACATCCAAATTTGGACATTGCGAGACATCCGCGATGGCGTAGCCGAATACTGGCCGGTCACAACTGACGTAAGGTTCCCGCTTGTCTACAACATGAAAGAGTGGGGCTTTGCGCTCGCCAAAGAAGAACCGATCTACGGTAACCCTCCACCGGGCCATGCTTATTGCGGTGTATGCGGCGAGGAATGCCAGACCATGAATGCACTTGACGGTAAGAAATGTTCTCTATGTTGCTGGGGCAGTCTTTGGGCAGATCCAAGCTTGACGGTTGAATGGGTTAAGACGTTGGGGGCGAAATGAGTGACCTATTGGACCGATTGTGTCCGTATGGCGTCGAAGTCGAACGCATGAAACCACTGGTAATTAGCCGCATGGCATTCAGCGAAACGGTTGACTGCAATTTGCGGCAAGAGATCTTTGAGCTTATAACGTCAAAAGGCTTGCACCCTGTAGAAGTGTTTAATGACGACATGGTGATTAGGTTTGCTTGGCACAATCCCCCTATCGAATGCCCTACGGACGAGGAAACAAGGATACTGCTGGAAACAAACAAGATTTGGCAAGAGAGGTTTAGCCCATGGAGAAAGTAAGCCACGCGCAAGAACAGTACGAAACGTTTCGTCAGTTCAGGCGAGACAATCCGATCACTCAAGACGCAGACGGGTGGATCACGATTCCAATCGCTACGTACACGCGTGAGCAATGGGAATCAATGACAAATCCCAGCGACGAAACGATAGCAGCGATAGTAGAGATTAACCAGTCAGTCACGGATGGCTCGCTAAGGAAGGAATTCCGAGAGGCGGTAAAGGAGTCAGCTATTGGTAACTAACCCAACCAAAATCCGACTACCGCAACGGCTAGAAAACCAGATCGACTGGCGCAAGGCTTCGCAGTGCATCGACCACGTAGGAGATCGGATCATCGTTGAAATGTTTCCCGAAGATAGACCGACTACGATCCTCATTCCTGATTCGCTGCGGGATTATTTGCGCTCACACGTTGGTGTGGTGCTATCGTCACCGGCTTATCCTTACGAGTTGAAAGGCGTTTCGTTTGACGCCCCGTCGCCCGGTGACTTGGTGATTGTCCACCCGCAAGACGGCGTCAAGATTATCAATGCGGAAATGGGCGACTACACACCCGCAAACGAAATTCGTATCTATGGCGCGTTCGCGGAATACGTGGGTCAACCTATCGCTATCAACTGGTGGGACTCGATTCTTGCATCTATCGACAAAGACAAAAACATGAGAGCATACGGCGACAAAACGATATTCAGAAAGGACTCAGCAAACAGTAAGACCTCAACCGGCATTCACTTACCAGACGGTCACCACGAACGAAACGAGATGGCCGTAATCATTAGCCGTGGGCCTTTGGCGCATCCCGATGCTAAAGAGGGGGACAGAGTATCGTATAATCCGCATTACGTGGAACAAAACGGGGTTGATCTTGGCACGGGGGTAAACGATTTCGACTACTTCATTGCGGGCGATTTTGCCATAAACTACGTTGTACGATCATGAAAACAGATAGTAAGGGCCTTGTCAAACTTGGAAACCTAGAGGATAGGAACGCTATCGCCCTCATGATTAAAGAGGATATAGACGCCGGGATTGAAACGCAAGGCGGTATGACAAACTGGTGGCTGGAGGCCGAACGGGCATACCTTAACTGCGCTCCTTCGACGCAAACCCAACTAGACCAAGGCCCTAACGATCCAGGTTACCAAGTGTTCAACATGCCACTAACCCAAACGCGGGTGGACATGTTGGGCGCTCAGGTTACTACAGTCGTCGCTAAACAAAATCCTTTGATGACGGACACTAGCGACAACGAAGAAGAAGCCGAACCTCGACAAAGGCTTCTTCACAAAGTTTGGATGGACGCCAAATTCCCGATGGCGGTATCGAAAGCTACCAACATGTGCGGGGTTAAGGATCTTGCCATTTACCGCCTATGTCCAGGCGTGATGCCCGGAACTATTCGCATTGATACGATAGACCCTGAGAATTGGTCTTGCTTCCCTGCTTTGTCCGATGGCATCCAAGCGGCGGCAACCGTGGGGCATCGTCTAAACCGTCGTCGACGGGTGATTGAAGCCAAGCAGAAACGCGGCGAGTATTACGAAACGACGGACTTGCCCGAATCCACAATAGGCGACCATGACCCAGACCAAGAGCAAGTTCATACCATGTCGGAAATGGGTACACCGTCTCCCAACCGTGGCAATGAGCTTATCGAACTTTGGGACGTCGTCACAAGGCTGGACCTTGACGAAGATGGTAATGAGCGACTTTACAGGGCAACCATTGATTACGTCAGTTGCCAACTTCTCAGCCTAGAGCTTTACGATTTCTCTTACATTTGGTATTTCAGATCGTTTTATATTGGATCGTCGAAATACTTCTACTCTGGTTCAAGCGTGGCGAGGAACCTTGATCCGTGCCAAACGGGAAAGAACAACCTGTTCAGTGCGTTCTACGGTGGCGCGATGTCTGCCGCGATGCCTAAAGTGTACGGACCCCCGCTTGAGGACGGGGAGAAGTTTACCAAGGCAGGATTTGGAGACTACATTCCTACGGAGGCAGGAGTTACGCCGTTCTCGCCGGGTGGATCATTTAACGGAGCACCTTTCCCTCAGATGCTTGAGATTATCGAACGTGACGCCGATATGGTATCTAGGGTGTCTCAGAACACGCAAGGAGCCCAAGCAACAGGCCAAACGACGGCTACAGAGCAAAGCATCATTGCCGCTGGCGTTGCCGTTGGTCTTGAGATGTTCATAGCCAACTTCACGGCAGAGTTCCCAGAGATGGCAGCTCACACAATGGAGATGATTGCAGACGACTATGACGCATTTGCCAAACGGTACGGCGCGGAGGTCGTTATGCCTTCACCGCTCGCTTTACCCGCTCCCGATGCGTTTCAGGCTTTGATGGGCGAGGGTGGAGTAACACCACCTCCGGGAATCCCACCGATTCCGAGTCAGATACCTAACCAGTTTGGCGGTCAGATTTCGGGAGGTTCCCCGCAATGAATAATAAGATTTTCAAAGACGTAGCCGAAGCGCAAACCGCTTGTGCACGATGGCAACGCATTCTCAACTTGCGCGATTGGAATGTTAAAGTCGAAATCGTAAAAGGTGAGAACATCAGCGACTCAAGGGCAATAGGTGGGCTCAACCATTTCGACCACCACAGGGCGGCATGGATTCGATTGCCACGGCCAGAGGATGTAGAACCGGGAATTTTTGGTGACGATGATGACCAAGAGGTAACGTTAGTTCATGAGTTGCTTCACATTTTCCCGTGCTTGAGAAGCAGTGACGATCCGTCATTAAGTCAACGCAACCTTGAGATTGAACAACTTATTGAAACAGTCAGCCGGTCAATGGTTGCACTAGACCGTCATGGTCGCGGAAGTGAGTACTTGGAATTCTATAGAAAAGACAATGAAGCAACTTGCATTAACTAAAGAGCAAATCGCGGCTCCCGTCGTTTGGGAACCAACCGGCAAGAGTCCTGGCAACACTCCGCAAGCCAAATTGCAAGCGGGGCAATTGTTTATGCAAATGGCGGCAAACCCGGCGACCGGTATAGATGTCCATGCGCTGACGTCGGCATTGATCGCAGATAGCCCGCTCGCCAACGCGACAAACATTCAGATTTCTAAGGAGCAGATGCAACAAAATGCGGCCCAGCAACAAGCACAGCAATCAAGCCAAGTTAGCGGACCTGGACCAAATCCGGGTATTCCTCAGCCGGGGGGAGGGGGCGCTTCTCTTGTCTTACCTCCAACACCGCAAGGAATTGACGCTACGCCGATTATCGCGCACGGACCTGTACCAGTCCCCCCACCTGGCATCCAGGGACCAGGGGCTAATAGCATTCATTGAGGAAATCGAAACAACTGACGATATAATGACTAAATTAAAGGAGCATCAGAAACAGTTATGCCAACCGACACAGTAGAAGAAATTGACGTAGCCCCGGATTTCACCGGTGGCGATATCGTCGAAACACCACCAGCAGAACCGGTGGTAGAAACACCGCCCACCGTAGACGTGGAAGCCATTCGATCGGAAGCACGAAGAGAAGCACTTGAGGAGTATCGCAGAACGCAGTTCACGCCTCAGTACCAACAATACCAACAGCCCCAGCAACAGGCACCCACCCAACCGCCAAACGTGTTTGAAATTGCAGAGCAACGCATTTTCAATGGAGACGCGGCAGGAGCTTTGCGGGATATTGCCGCTACGATCAGACAAGAGGTAACTCAAGAAGTCGAGGCCCGCTACAAGACTCAGGTAATGCCGCTTGCCACGGATCGCATCGTAAACGAGATTGCTGAAGGGTTCGGACCAGAGGCTAAAGCGGAAGTACGAAAACTACTTGAAGGGGGCGACCCGTCGCAACTTAACGAAGCTGCTAAGTCTGTCCTTCGCCGGGTAGCCCGTGACGTGGACCGCGAACACAAAGAAGCGGCAGAAACAAAACGTTCCAGGCTAACCCCAGAACCAACCGCGTCCGAACCGGCGCGAATCAGAATCAATACCAGCGACTTTGACCAAGTCAACGCAGAGCGCAAGCGTATCGGCTTACCCGCAGTCAGTGCCGCAGAATACAAGCGACTTTACGACCAGGAGAACAAGTAATGGCAGTCAGCAAAACAACCGATAGTTCGACGCGCAATCCACGAGTGGGCGGCGTTGAATTTCTTCCAGATCGTCATTACCTCAAGGTGCAAAGAGACGTTGCCGCCCTTCAGTACGAATCACCACTTGAAGGGTTCATGGACAAACCATCTATAACGGACCCAAGTCAAGCCATGTACCGGCAGGAGTCCCAAGATTCCAAAGAAACCGGTTCGCGGCAAATGGTCATCATTTCGTGTTCAAAGGCTGATTTTGATGCATCTCAAAAGGCTGATGTTCAGGAAGCCGAACGACGCGAAAAGATCATGAGCAAGAAGATTGGGCCACATGGCGATATTCAAGAAGAAGAAGAATCGTTCAAGCGTGGTAAACATGCTATATTATCTGACTAGATTCTCGCAAAACTAAATAGTGTTAGCTCGTAGGCGAGGGCTTGCACACTTAAGAGGAAACTTAAACAGTGGCAAACTTACGCGCACAAGGCATTCGGTCCCCAGGTGGATCTTACAAAATGGCTTCGTACCCCGTCGCGAGCGGTCAAACGTTCGTCGCGGGCGACTTCGTAACACTCAATTCAAGCGGTCAACTCATCCTCATTGCGGTTGACTCAGTTAATACCGGCGCGGCGGCAGGAACGTACACCTTCTCCAAAACCACCGCGTCGGCTCTAGGGTCCGCTGCCGGTTACACCGGAAACATGATCCTTGGTCAAGCGATGGCCCCCGCGCTTGATTCCACCCTTGGCACCATTCAGGCTTACGTACCGGTCGCGCTCGCTCTTGAAGATGTAGAGTTCTGCATCCCAGGGTATGCCGCTTCAATCAATGTTACACCGGGTACAACCGTTGCAAACACATTGATTGGTCAGTCCTTTGGCGCGGTTAAGACTGCAACCGGTTTCCCTGCGTTGTGGCTCGATTTTTACACCGACGCCACGGTTTCAGGCGCAACCGTTGCCCCGATCACCGGCTACCCGGTTGCATCGGCGGCAAGTAACATTTTTTTCCGTATCACCGACCTTTATGGCGGTCCAAACGACTATGCTTCTTGGCCGTCAAGCGGCACGAACTATGTCGTGAATTACGGGAATGTGTGGGCTGTGGTCATTGCACCAAATAGCCTCGTGACAGGTGCAAGGTAGGTATTAACTCATGGCAATGCTCGTTGACTCCCTAAGTATCGCCCGTAAGAACATTAACGATTTGTTCTTCATTGAGGCTGAAAAAATCGACCCTCAGTACAAGGACGTTGTTGGAAAGATCCGGTACACCACTCAGGCTTTTGAGCAATACAAGCAGCTAAAGCCGCTCAGCCCAGCCGCTCAAACTCCTGAAGGAGATGAGGCAGTTGAGGACGACTGGACACCGCTCTTCATTCAGAACTTCTACCCGATCCTCTACACGAAGATGATCCGGTATTCAGAACTGTTTGATTTCACCAACCAGTACAAGGACATCATTTCCAAACAGGATCAGTTTGCACAGGCGTTCATGAACGCTCGCAATCAGGCTGGCGCGAACCTTGACAATCTTGGCTTCACGTCGCTCACCTACGGAATGAACAACGAACCGTTGTATTCCGCAACTCACAGCATGGGCGGTTTAACCGGTGCAAACATTCCGGTTGTCCCTGGTACGACAACTCCGCTTAATCTTGCTTTCGGTCCTTTGGCTCTTGAGCAAGCGATGTACGAGATTCGTCGTCAGAAATCGCCTACCGGTCAGCCTATGATGCTCACGGGCAACCTTCTTTTGAAGGTTCCACCGGAACTTGAGGGCGTGGCAAACCGTGTTGTGAACTCTGTCAATCTCCAGGGCACCAATAACAACGATACCAACGACTGGATTCGTCGTCGAATTGAGGTAGCGGTCAATGACTACTACACCTCGGCAACGGCTTGGTTCCTCCGAATGAAGGACTCAGCTTTTCATAAGCTGTTTTGCCTTAACCAACTGCCTTACAAGGTCGATCAGTTGGCGATGGACTCCGCAATGACCTTTAAGTGGGTTTGCCGTGAATCTTATATCTTTGGATGGGAAGATTGGCATGGCACCTGGGCAACGGCGGGTCGATAATTATTAGGGGGCTACGGCCCCCTTTCTAAGAGGTAAATAAAATGCCAGGCGAAAGCACACTAGTATTAAAGACAACCAAGACATTCCAGCCCAAAACCCCACGCGGACGAATCCAGATCCTTGAAACGACCGGTAACGATAACTCACCGTTAAGTGGTGGATTCGACGGCATCACTGGTACAACCCTGTACACAACGAACATTGCGGACATTAGTTCCACTCAATCGGCGGCTTTGGTGCTTGATAATGCCCAAACGTGTCCAGGCGGTTGCGCGGCCTATCTTCAAAATCTCAGAGCGTCGGTAAACGGTGCAACGGCTTGGACCGCAACGACAACGACGGCGCTCGCAGGAATTGTGATTGAAGATACGCTTGGCGTCCCCCTTGCTATCTTCACGGTGCAAGCATTGCAAGCCTACGCTCAACTTGCATTCCCTGCAAATCAGACAGTTATTGCCCTCACTCCAACGGTAAGTTCTTACGCGGCTGGAACGGGCGTAATGACCTTTCCCGCATCAACCTTTAGCGGCTCAAATAGCGTTAAAGGAACAATTGGTCAGGTAGTTGGCGGTACGGGTGTTGGTCAGACGTTCGTTGTCTCAGCCAACACGACTACGACGGTTACCCCTGTCGGTGGATCACTTGCGACGGCTTTGGATAGCACTAGTGTCGTGTCGTTCCCTTATTGGGTGACGACAGGCGCGGTATCCACTGCTACCTATCCGATCTCAAACGGGACTTTCCCAACAACCTTGATTGCAACGAGCGGCTACTACCTCGTGGCGGTCAGTGGCACTCAGGCAGGGCAGTATGCACCGATCACGGGTTCTACGGCAACGTCATTGACTGCAACGTTTGGTACGGCTCTTCCAAGCGGTACGACCTTTGTGGTTACGACGAATCCTCAACTGTTTGGCTCAATTGACTTTTCAATTGCCAGTCAACTCAACGTTGCGACCATCAATCAGGGCGTCCAGGCGGCAATTCTAAACGTTGCCGGTGGATCTAACGTTCGATTGCAGTGGGAAGGCTTCTTCTCTGACCCTCAATGATCGTAAACACCCAATATGCCGGTTCTGGAAACGGGACCGGCTTTTATGGT
>Ga0316221_1004378_pt1 | contig 10786 bp, 10 predicted proteins | sample TBH18007metaG_FD_206003 | JGI IMG/M metagenome (GOLD analysis project Ga0316221, IMG submission 206003) | Freshwater microbial communities from Trout Bog Lake, Wisconsin, USA - TBH18007 | ecosystem: Environmental > Aquatic > Freshwater > Lake > Hypolimnion/Profundal zone | place: USA: Wisconsin... | reverse complement strand
TTATCCATAGGGGTAAATTATATGGGTGAAGGTAGAAAATAAAAAAGTCCCGCGAGATTCGCGGGACTTAAATCTATTTCTGCTTTAGAAATAAGAAGACTATTTCTTCTTAGCGGCTTTCTTAGGAGCGGCTTTTTTTGCAGCTTTTTTAGGAGCAGCTTTTTTTGCAGCTTTTTTAGGAGCAGCTTTCTTTGCAGCTTTTTTAGGAGCAGCTTTCTTTGCAGCTTTTTTAGGAGCAGCTTTCTTTGCGGCTTTCTTTGCAGTTGCCATGTTTTTTAAGATTTAATGGTTAGTTAATACATTAAAAGTAAAAACATATTTGGAACTACAAAAATTTTTTTTTAGGCCAGCACTTCAACGGGCTTTACCGACACCGTTGTTTTGTCATTTCTACCCTTCTTAAATTCTACCAAACCATCGGTTAAAGCGAATAAAGTAAAGTCAGAACCTACACCAACATTTTTACCAGGATGGTAAACAGTACCTCTCTGACGAATGATGATATTACCTGCAAGAGCGGGTTGACCACCATATATTTTTACACCTAAACGTTTGCTTTGTGAATCGCGGCCGTTCTTTACACTGCCTTCACCTTTTTTGTGTGCCATAATTATTTCATTTTAAAAACTAAAAACTACCAATCAATTGTAACAGACACTTACTGATAAGATATCTGTTAGTTTCAAAAACACGAATTAAGCAATGCTTTCGATCTTGATTCGGGTATAATGGGTTCTGTGACCATGCTTCTTACGGAAGCCCTTTCTTCTTTTCATCTTAAAGGCGATCACTTTATCCCCTTGTACTAGGTCGCTGATAATTTCTGCTTTAACAGTAGCTTTTACATCACTACCTACAGATATCGCTCCGCTGTTGTCGGTTAACAACACTTCGCTGAACTCAACTTTGTCTCCGGTTTTGCCCTGCAGGTGAGGAACGTACAGGCTTTGACCTTCCTGTACTTTAAATTGTTGACCTGCGATTTTTACAACTGCTAACATAGCTATCCAAAATTAGGAGGGCAAAGGTAAGCGTTCGGACTGAAAATATATACTGTTTTATAAAAAAATATCTCCCCAAAAGGGGAAAACTCTGTAAAATGATCAAAATGCCGTTCCGGGCAATCATTTCTTCCCTGGCTTAAGCAGGAGCCAGGGAACCGACCGGTTACTGCGATAAAGGGATCAACCAACCATTCAGCCCGTTTTTACACTCCGAATCCTTCCCAAAACAAAAGATACCCTAAGTTCCGCTATTTTTGTTCCCTTTAACGATCTTACCAGCATGAACCTGAAATCATTATTGGCCCGTCCATTTGCCAATTACATATATAATAAGACAAAAAAAAGCATGTATACCGCCCTGGGCGACCAGGACGAAATCTTCAAAATGCTGGTCAAAACCGGGAAAACAACCGTTTTTGGTAAAGATCACCGGCTGGAGGGGGTTACCGACCATACTGCTTACAGGCAGGCGGTACCTATTCGGGACTATGAGCAATTAAAACCCTATATTAATCAAGTAAAAGAAGGAAAGCAAAATGTTTTGTGGAAGGGTAGGCCTATTTATTTTGCCAAAACCAGTGGTACAACCAGCGGGGTAAAATATATACCGATTACGAAGGATTCTATTCCAAACCATATCAATACAGCCCGAAATGCCCTGCTTTGTTATATTGGGGAAACGGGGAAATCGGCATTTACCAACGGGAAAATGATCTTTTTGAGCGGGTCACCTGAGTTGGAAAGGATCGGAGATATCCCTACAGGCCGGTTAAGCGGTATTGTGAACCACCATATTCCCGGTTATTTGAGGGCCAACCAGTTACCCAGTTATGAAACCAATTGTATTGAAGATTGGGAAACCAAACTGGATAGGATAGTGGCTGAGACGATTCAGAAGGACATGACCTTGATTAGCGGGATTCCACCCTGGATGCAGATGTATTTTGACAGGATTGCAGAAAAAACAGGCAAAAAAGTATCAGAAATATTCCCCAATTTCAGTTTAATGGTACAGGGTGGCGTGAATTTTGATCCCTATAAAGCCAGAATTTTTGAAAGTATTGGTAAAAAGATTGATACGGTGGAGCTTTTCCCGGCCAGTGAGGGCTTTTTTGCTTTTCAGGATTCACAGGAGGCGGAGGGGCTCCTGCTGAATACCAATAGTGGTATTTTCTTTGAATTTGTGCCTGCTGGAGAAATTTTTGCAGAAAACCCCACCCGTTTAACACTGAAGGACGTTAAAATAGGCGAGAATTATGCGATGATCATTAATAGTAATGCAGGATTATGGGGGTATAATCTGGGGGATACTGTAAAATTTTTGAGTACCGATCCTTATCGTCTTATTGTAAGCGGAAGGATCAAACATTTTATCTCTGCTTTTGGAGAACACGTGATTGGGGAAGAAGTGGAATATGCTTTGTTAAAAGCTGCTGAAGAAGAAGGCGTTGCGGTTACCGAATTTACTGTGGCACCCATGATACAGCAGGGTGAGGGGAAGAGTTACCATGAATGGTTTATCGAATTTGAAAATGAACCCGCGGACTTATTCTTATTTATGCAGAAAGTGGATGATAATCTCCGGAAAAAGAACGTCTATTACGACGACCTGATCAGTGGTAATATTCTGCAGAAATTACAATTGAGAAGGATCAGGAAAAACGGTTTTATTGATTATATGAAATCGGTGGGTAAACTGGGGGGACAAAACAAAGTACCCAGACTGAGTAATGACAGGGTAATTGCAGATCAGTTACAGGCATTCCTGGAATAAGAATAGATAGTTAGAAAATGAGTAATTGACCCATTAATCGTACATTGTTACCTTGTGATAGTATTAATAAAATCTGATGAGTAAAAAAAGGATCGCCATTTTTGGTTCTACGGGGTCTATTGGAACACAGGCACTGGATGTGATTGCTGCTAACCCTGACCTGTTCACTGCTGAAATACTAACGGCACAAACCAATGATAGTTTATTGATTAAACAGGCTATCCAGTTTAATCCCTCAACGGTTGTGATCGGAGATGAAAAAAAATACCTGATTGTAAAAGAAGCACTGGCCCATACCGATATAAAAGTTTTTAGTGGGGAAAAGGCATTAGAAGAAGTAGCTGCCTTGGATGCATATGATATGATGCTTGCAGGGATAGTGGGGTATGCGGGGCTGAAACCTACGCTACGGGCTATTGAAATAGGAAAACCGATTGCGCTGGCAAATAAAGAAACCCTGGTAGTAGCAGGCGATATCATTATGCGCAAAGCGATGGAGAAGCGGATTCCTATTATACCCGTTGATAGCGAACATTCTGCTATATTTCAATGTCTGGTAGGAGAAGGAAGAAATAAAATTGAAAAGATCATATTAACTGCCAGCGGCGGCCCTTTCTTTGGAAAGAAACCCAATTTCCTGGTAAATGTAAAAAAGGATCATGCACTGCAACATCCTAACTGGAGTATGGGTGCCAAAATTACTATTGATTCGGCTACCCTGATGAATAAAGGGCTGGAGATGATTGAAGCCAAATGGTTATTTAATCTTAGTTACGACCAGATTCAGGTATTAGTACATCCGCAGAGTATCATACATAGTATGGTTCAGTTTGAAGATGGTAGTTTGAAAGCTCAAATGGGATTACCCGATATGAAACTCCCTATTCAGTATGCGATGGCTTTTCCACAAAGAATCGCCAACCAGTTTCCTCGTTACGATTTTAAAAAGCCCAATACCCTCAGTTTCGAAGAACCGGATACCAAAACTTTCCGCAACCTGGCATTGGCTATGGAAGCAATGCGTTTGGGTGGTAATATGCCCTGTATATTAAATGCAGCCAATGAAATTGCTGTATATGCTTTTTTAAGAAACAGGATTGGTTTTTTGGATATGACAGAAGTAGTAGAACAAACCATGGCCAGGATCAGTTTTATCGAATCCCCCGGTCTTGAAGAGTATTTTGAAACCGACGGTGAGGCACGTAACTTTGCGGCCTCCTTGATACATATGTGATAAATATCGAACATGGAATGTTGAATGTAGAAGTGAAATAAAATGTGAGATGGGTGAGTGGAATAATGAATAACGAACGGGGAATGTCGAATATAGAAATAGGGTATATGGTATAGAGACAATTTTTATGATGAAAAAATAATAATAATTTTAGAAATACACATTTCGATATTCGAAATTTAAAATGGGATCACACAGATATGAGTAGTTTAATTGCAATTGACTGGAGCAGCGTAGGGATCAAAGCAGCACAATTTGTTTTGTCATTTTCCATACTGGTAGTTTTACATGAAATGGGGCATTTTTTCCCGGCACGCTGGTTTAAATGCAGGGTAGAGAAATTTTACCTGTTCTTTAATCCATGGTTCAGTATCTGGAAGAAAAAAATAGGCGAAACTGAATATGGTATTGGTTGGGTTCCTTTTGGAGGATTTGTAAAGATCTCTGGAATGATTGATGAGAGTATGGACAAAGAGCAGATGAAACTCCCTGCCGAACCCTGGGAATTTCGTTCTAAACCCGCCTGGCAGCGCTTGATTATTATGATTGGCGGAGTAGTGGTTAATATCTTGCTGGCGATTGTAATATTTATAGGCATTACCTGGGTATGGGGTGAAGAGAATCTTCCTATTAAGAACCTGAAATATGGGGTGTATACTGATTCGCTTGCCAGGACAATTGGGATGAGAGATGGAGATAATATTGTAGGAATCGATGGAAAGAAGATAGATAATTTCGGAACCTTAGAAGCAGATATCGTTTTAAGCGATGCGAAAAAATTACAGGTGGTTCGTAATGGACAGGATACTGACCTGACAATTCCGGAAGGCTTTAGCAAAAAAATCATCAAGAATAAGAAGATGAGTGCTTTGATATTCCCGAGATCCCCTGCAGTGGTGGATAGTGTTACACCTGCTGCAAATTTTTCAGAAGGCCATTTACAAAAAGGTGACAGGCTGATTTCGATTAATCAAATTCCATTTGAGTACCTGAATGAGTTCGTAAAACTAAAGAAGCCATATATGGATTCTGTAGTTTCTTTAGCTGCAATACGCGGACAGGATACTATTCATGTAAAAATGCTGATCAATAGTAAAGCAACCAGTTTTACATATGTTTCGCCCCCAACTTTATTGGGAACAGAAGTAAAAGAATATTCCCTTGTGCAATCTATTCCTATTGGCTTTAAACGTTGCTGGCAAACGCTTGACAGGTATGTAACCAGTCTTAAGCAATTATTCACAGGCAAAGTAGCTGCCAGCGATTCATTAGGCAGTGTGATCAGTATAGGTAATACCTTTCCCGGTGTTTGGGACTGGGAAAAATTCTGGACACTCACCGGTATATTTTCTATTGTACTTGCCTTCATGAATATTTTACCCATACCGGCATTAGACGGCGGTCATGCATTATTTACTATCTATGAAATGATCACAGGCCGCAAACCCGGCGATAAATTCATGGAATATGCACAGATGGCCGGGATGGTATTATTATTAGGACTGATGGCCTATGCTTTGGGATTGGATTTTTGGAGATTGTTTAAGTAAGGTTTGGGGTTTGGGGTTGTTTGAATTGGGTTATTTTTAGGTATAAATGCTTGAGTTTTGTTTTTTTCTTGAGGTTAGTTTTGAGAAAAAAATATATGGCAACGGTTACAACAATAGAGGATTTGGAAATCTGGAGATTAGCCAGAGAGTATACCATAGAAATAAATCGATTAGTGAATACGGATTCCTTTAAATATGAGTTTGGATTAAAACAGCAAATAAAGAATGCATCCGGTTCGATCATGGATAATATTGCAGAAGGATTTGGTAGGGGTAGCCGGAAAGAGTTCGTAAATTTTTTGAGTATTGCCAAAGGTTCAGCAGAAGAATCAAGGTCACAGTTATATAGATGTTTAGATTATAGATCGACAGACGAAAAACGATTTATCTCTTTACTAAATCAGCTGGATTTGCTGGTTAGAAAAATAGCATCATTGATCCATTATCTGAATAGTGTAACAACTAAAGGGCAAAAATTTAAAGATCGTTTCTAATGAATGAATGGTAGTGTTTGTAATATGGGAAATAAACTAAAATTAACTCCAAACTCCAAACACCAAACCCTTCACCCACATGGGGTCGTATTGGTTTCGACAGCATATGTTACGGTTGGTGTAAGCATGCAGTGCGTTGGGTAATTAGCACTTTAATCTGAATACTCAAAACTCAAATGGCAATACTCAGTATGCCATGGCTGCTTAATCAGTGATTAAGTAACCATTTGGGCCGCCGCACAGGTTCGCCTGTTACCAGGTGCCGCCGCCGACTCAAACTAAAAGAGGCTGCTACAACAGAAGGCTGTGACTGTTGTTTAAGATGATTCAGCTAAGCGTTTTGTTGGTTTGTTCATTTCCTGCAAGATGCCGACAAGTAATAATGAAATAAGCATGTAGAAAGCCAATGGTTACGATGTTTGGACAGGGGTTCGACTCCCCTCGACTCCACTTTGGACACTAACTCAGTAAGTAACTCGGCCCCTTCGGTGCCTCGTTCTTGCTGCGGAAGTCCATCCTTTAAAACAATTCAGTTGCGCTGTAATAAGCCACTGTAAAGGGTTTTAATAGATGGGCTTTTTTTATTGGAGCTATTCAATTAATGTTTTCAGGTTCTCTTTTTAGGTTTGGGGTGGTTCATTCAAAAACTAATTTTTTGTTGAACTTTTTGTGACCTATCCTAAAGTTGTAAAAAAAAGTTCAACATTAGTTCAACAGTTTTCATCTAACTATTTGATTTTTTGACAATTACATTAAATCAAAATCAAAATGAAAACAGCAAAATTTTCCTTCTTCCTCAGAAACAAAAAGAATGTAGCCAACCAATGGCCAATCGTCTTATCCATTACAGTCAATAATGACCGTACGCAGTTATTTACGGGGTTATACACCGATAAGCAAAAGTGGAATGCCAAAGCCAAAAGAATAAAAGGAAATGACCTTGTTGCAAAAAGCATCAATGATTCGCTTCTAACCATCTTATCTCAGGCAAGACAGGTTAGCAATGAATTGTTGATGTCAGGATTACCATTCAATCCTAATACCATCAAAGATAAAATTCGAAATGGATTCAAAAAGAATCTTGGAACTGTAGAATCATTTGAACTTTTTTTATTAAGAATTAAAAGTTTGATTCCATCCAAATACACTAACGCAACATTGGTAAAATATACAAACACCAAAGAGCGTGTCAAGGAATTTATAAAAGTATATCGAAAGCGCAACGACATATACCTCTATGAGCTTGATACCGAGTTTATGGAATCATTTGATGTCTGGCTTCGACAAGCATATAAAGTATCACATAACACAGTATATAAAACTTACCAACGGTTTACAAGATTTATCCGCCAGGAAATTGCACGTGGAAATCTTGATAAGTATCCGTTTCCCGATTACAATTTAAAGATGCAGGTAAAGCAGGGACATTATCTAAGCTATGAGGACATACAAAAAATTGAAAACTTAGAAATTGATTTACCAAGGTTGAATCAAGTAAAACATCTTTTCCTTTTTTGCTGTTATACAGGTTTAGCATTTATAGACTTGGAGAACGCAAAAGAAACAGATTTAGTCAGGGATGAAAATGGAATGTGTTGGATTAAAACATTTCGGCAAAAATCAAAAAGTAGAGTATCTGTTCCATTGATAAGCAGGGCAGTCAAATCTCTGGAGATACTCCGTTCAGAAAAATTTGAAAGAAAAGAGGGGAAGTTATTACCTGTTAAATCCAATGTACACTTAAATTATGAAATTAAACAAGTTGCGACACTTGCAAATATTCAAAATCCTGAATTGGTTACGTGGCATACGGCGCGCAGGTCAACATCGTCATTACTAATGAAGGCAGGAATACCTTTACAGGTTTTGCAAAAGATACTTTCACATAAATCTCTAAATACTTCCTTGATGTACTACTCACATACCGATGATGAAATGGTTGGAAAAGCGATGGCAGAATTAGAAAAGAAATTAAATCAAAACAAAAAAATAAATAAATAATGCTATGCGTTTATAATAATATACCAATAAAAAAAGCCCATCTATTAAAACCCTTTACAGTGGCTTATTACAGCGCAACTGAATTGTTTTAAAGGATGGACTTCCGCAGCAAGAACGAGGCACCGAAGGGGCCGAGTTACTTACTGAGTTAGTGTCCAAAGTGGAGTCGAGGTGGACCTGTATTGGTACCATCTTCTTACCACTCTAAACAATTATATTATAATCAGTTATGCTTAATAATATTGTAATTCAAAAAGCTTCAGGTATCAAATAGTTCAACAGTTTATTCTTCTATTTGTAACAATCAAATATAGTAATTATACGCTCGGCTCCGCCTCGCTCCATCCTTTTTTGCTACAACTTTATGAATACTCGCCGCGATCCGCGGCGCTGCATCCAGTTCAACCATTAAAGAAGCCATTGATTTCGATACACTTATTAAGTTGATAAAAAATCACCCCTGTACTGAGTCTGTTGCAAAAGTCAGAAAATTAAGAGCTGAAGGGAAGGATAATGAATGCAGAGATTTAAAAAGAGCAACTATTCCTTGGCTAACTCCTAACTGTTTTTTAAAAAAAAGAAAGTTAGAAAAGGATTATGATTTTGAGGAAAATTTCATTCGTTCATCAAGATATATATACTATGATATAGATGCAGATGTTAATACTACAGAAAATTTAAAAAAAGAGTTTATAGAAAATTATGGAAATTTTGTGGCATTGGTTTCCAAATCAGTCAGTGCAAGGGGAATTTCTATTTTAGTTCGAATTAATAGATACATTAATTGTAAAAATGATTTTAATGCAGCTTATGACTATATCCAAAATAATTATTTTCCATTAATTAAATTTGATAATAATGTAAAAATATTTGGTGCAGCTTGGTATCTTCCATATGATACAGATGTTTACTTTAATACTGATAATGTAATTGAGATTCCTGATGATATATTTAGTTCAATTAGCTCATACGATGTATGTTCTCCCCCCCCTCCTCCTATACATCATATGAGCTATAGTGAAGAGGATAATTCAAATGAAAATCTTATTTTAGAAACCAAAGTAGACTTTGAAGGTGATTATTATATTTGGCCAATTCATATATTATCAATTCATTTTCCTGAAAAAATAGAAGACGGAAGTAAGCATAAAGTTTTTAAAAGGGTACTTCACGACTTTATAGAATTAAATCCTAAATCAAATTATAAAGATGCATTGGATTTTATTGCACATCTAAATAATCGACATTGTGAACCTAAAATGAATTTTCTTCATTTAAAAAGTGTTGTAAGGTCTCAATATGAATCAATTAAATCAAATCCAAATTACAAAAATACATCAAAACGACAATTGAGAGTTATTCATTACCGAAAAAAATACCTAATTCCACCTGATATAAGAAAAGGATTATCAAATAGTATGAGGGGATTATTAGACAGAGCTATGACTCATAAAAAGATATACCAAGCTATAACTTATTTATTAGATGAATATGGAAGTTATTCTCATCAAGAAATCTGTGATTTAACAAAAATTAGCAGAAGCACAATAAAAAGACATATACATAAATCCAAAAATGAGTTTGAAAAGGAATTCACAGAATTAACAAATAAAATTCAATCAATAGTAGCCAAATACCAACTACCTACTTATTGACTAAATGGAAACCTAACTTGCTGCACCTAAGCCCCGCGATCAGCGGGGCTTTTCTATTTCCCCAAAATTTTGGGTAGAATTTTAAAGCCGCTATTGACCCACTTAAATCTTCATAGCTTTTACACTATATATGGGCGGTTCCCAGGGACGGGGGGGCTGGCGGTCGGTCTCCTTTATTAGTTAAACTATCCGAGTCAACTTTGCAGGGGGTTTCCCTAAACAATATTAAGGTATAGTTGAAATTGTTATGTCTAGGCTTTTGTTAAAAGCCTTACTGATAGCTGGTTTCATAACATTATTAATGGAAATTTGCACCACCAATAAAATGATATGAATATGAAGGTATTTTACTCAAGATGTTCAACTATAGAGCAGAATGACGAGCGTCAATTACAAGATTTAAAAGGGTTCGATTTTGTGTTCAGTGATAAGTGCTCCGGTGCCATACCAATATGGGAACGCCCTAAGGGTTCGCAAATAAAGAAGCTAATTGATGAAGGTAAACTAACCCAACTTGAACTGCATTCAATTGATAGGCTTGGTAGGTCAACATTGGATTGCTTATCCGTATGGTCGGAGTTAACTGCCAAAGGCATAGCCATAATATGCAGGAATCCAAGCATCCGCAATATTGATTCAGATGGGAAGGTGGACAAGTTTAGCGAACTAATGATGTCAATCCTGTCCACAATGGCGAGCTTTGAGAAAAGCTTAATAAGGGAACGCCAATTGGAAGGAATCAAAATACGCAAAGAAAAGGGCCTATACAGTGGCAGAAGGGTGAATACATCCGATACACCTGAAAGATACCTGAGAAAGGAAAAGACAAAGAGAATAATTGCTTATTTGGACCGTGGCACCTATTCATATAATGAGATAGCCAAGATTGTTGGATGTTCACCAACAACCATAACCAAAACAAAGAAGATAGCAGAACAGGTGCAGCATTAACGGGATGCAGCGCCGCGGATCGCGGCGAGTATTCATAAAGTTGTAGCAAAAAAGGATGGAGCGAGGCGGAGCCGAGCGTATAATTACTATATTTGATTGTTACAAATAGAAGAATAAACTGTT
>Ga0316221_1004368_pt1 | contig 10812 bp, 2 predicted proteins | sample TBH18007metaG_FD_206003 | JGI IMG/M metagenome (GOLD analysis project Ga0316221, IMG submission 206003) | Freshwater microbial communities from Trout Bog Lake, Wisconsin, USA - TBH18007 | ecosystem: Environmental > Aquatic > Freshwater > Lake > Hypolimnion/Profundal zone | place: USA: Wisconsin... | reverse complement strand
AGAATATGTAACGATCTTTACCGTTAATCCTTACCGGCAATACATTGTTAGCATTCCTTAGCTTCGAGTTTGCTACGTAATTAACTCTTTCTGTTGGCTCGCCAGTAAGCTCATCAAGATACCTTTCCTTAGTACGAGGATCATTCTTTTCAAAGCGACCCGTCTTAGGTTCTTGCATAATATTGGGGGCGTAATTCTTAGCATCTTCCTCTGTAAACCCGATGCTTGCCAACTCACCCAGCAATTTCTTTTTGTTCTTGAGCGCATCTGGATTAACTGCCAGCCAAAAATCAGGATTGGGAGCAGCAATCGTAAGACCGTATAACGCACGAGCAACCCTAACTTTCTCTGCCCGTACAATCGCAACCTGACGCTGTACGGCAATCTCTTCCATAATATCTACTACTTTCTTAGTAGATCCCATTGCCCGTTTGGTGGATGATCCTTTAACACCAAAGCCCATACCAAAGCCACCACCGGACTTACCATCTTTATAGTCAAGATCTTCCCTATGGAGAGGAACATAATGATCATAAAGCTCGCGCCATGAATCAATTGTGTCTTGGGTTTCTAGACCACTAGCAACCAATAACTCTTGAGTGCCGTGAATAACTTCATCCCACATATGAGCCACTTCATCTAGCTTATCTTTATCTTCTTTGGATAAGTTTGCAAAGTAATCCTTTGCTTGTTGAGTGGATACACCCGAACCCTGATCCTTAACATTGGGGTTCTTATTGATTTCATTTATATGATTGTTACGCTCTGTGGCGTGACGCATATGCATATATTCGTTGACTTGCTCTATGCCAACGTCAAGGTCCTTCATCTTCTTTACGATAGGAAGAATCTCGTCGTTCATAAAGTTCTTCATGCGACGAGCCACTCTACCGTGATATGTTTGCTCCATATCGTAGGCATTGAACGCATCTTCAAGATAACCAATATCGCGCTTGATTGCTTCTTGAGTTCTCTTTAGATCAACAAACTTATCTTGGAACCAGTACTGCATATTGTCTTTCCATCCAGACTCAGTGTTTTCCCACTGTGCCAATGGAGCTGGTTTACCAAGATAGTTCTTGCGACCTGTTGTGCTACGCATTGCAGCCAAGCTTTCACGGTCAATCTTTCCTTTGGGAGCGTATAAAGATACCTCTCTGCCAATGTATCTGGCTAAGATCTTATTCTGACTACGATCCATCTCGCCATTCATTATCTGCTTAAATGTGCGATGAACAGCTCTCTTGCTGTCAAACCCAAGAACATCCTTGATGGCTTCCCATAGACCCTTCATGGAACTCTTAAACTTTTCCCATGCGTTACCAAGGTAAGCCTTCATTAACGGCTCTGCATTAACCGCCCAGTATTCTGAAGGGTTAACGTACTGATAATAACTATTATCAGGCATAGCCATTATTGCGCGTCTTAAAGATTGTTCATTTGGATTGGTGATGAAATTACCAACAGCAACAAAGAACTGTTTCTCTTCTTCTGTCTTGGCAGCTTTCGATGCTTTTAATAAAGCCTTACCCCAAGCATCTATGACAACAAGAGATTGCTCTATTGTCATCATCTCTTCCATTGAGTGCGTCAATTCATGGCGCAATGCGGAAGGATCAGTAACACCATCAGTACCCTTAAATAAACGAACGATATGCGCTATATCAATATACTGACCAGAAGCTATATTATATTCGCCTGGAGTCTTAACCGATAAACGTAGCCCAGCCAAGAACTCAGGATTCTTTTCGTACATACGTTTAATAACTTCGTACACATCCCTAGAGATACCCTGATCTTCATCTCTAGCATTTTCTGCTAACTCTTTTGCAGCACGGGCTAGTACGTCCTCTGGATTAGTGCGAGGCTTTCTTGTCATCTCAATAGCAGACTTCATATCTGCTACTTCGGCTGCTAATAACTTATAGTTTTCAGCATCGCCCTGTTTGGTTCTGTCATTAATAAACCTACGCTCAATAGCGCCCATGCGGTTTTTAAGACCGGCATATTTGCGTATTAATGCATCACGTTCTTTTTTACCTTGAAGAGCTTCTTTATAGAAGTCGATGGTACGATCCATACTTTCTATAGATTTTCTAAACTCCTCATCGGATACGGTATACAAACCAATTACTGGGTTGTAGTTTTTAATGGAGTAACCCTCAGATGCAGCAAGTCGATCATATGCTTCTACTTTATCTGGGCTAACAATTCCTTGTTCTATTTCTGCCCCGTTAAAATAAACTATTTCAACAGGAATATATTTGAACCCGAGTTCATTTGCCGCCATGATACGATGATTACCTTCGCTTACATATGGAGTACCATCTTGGTAAACCGTAATGAATGGAACATAATCTTCCTCTTTGTACTGTGGCAATCGACCCGTTTCTTTTAATATTTCTTTAATTGCATTTAAGTCATCTTGTCTTACATTATTTTGCTCATTTCGTGCGCCACGTATTTTTGCCAATAAACCAACCGGCATCAAAACAGTTCGATTAAATTTCCCTGTTGTTTTGCCATAATACTTTGGCGTTCCAAAACGATTTAACCCGTCAGCTTCAGCATCTTCACGATTGCTTTTTAGCCACCTTTCATTTGGAATGTCACTTTTTAGTGTAAGAGTATTTGCACCTACGTTAAACAAGGATATAGAACCTTCTGGCTTTTGCTTAAACGCCTCATCCAATACCATTTCTATAGGAGCTGGCGGTTCTCCAAACACATCTTCACCAGCTTGCGACTGATGGTATGCCATAGCAGCAGCACGAGATAAGCCTTCCGATACAGCCTTTGCCGAGCGTGGATTGTCTGCAAAGAATATCCCTATCTTTCTGGTAATGTCATCTACAGGGCGGTCAAGATCTTGCTGGTTAAGCAAAGACTTAAGATCACTTACTTTCATACCGCGGCGTATCGCATTGATAGCCATCTCAGCAGCCATCGCCACATTATTGCGGATATCGTACTGGCCTTCATCCTTTAGTCTGGACATAGGAGCAGCAGCGCCAGCCAGTGCATTAATAATTAACTTAGCTTCTGGATCTCTAGCCTGATAAGCCAAACGTGTAAGCTCGTCATTCCCATAAGCTTGCTGGAAGATTGCGGCATTCAGTCTGTCAAATGCAGCCTCACTAGGCGTACCGTTATCCAACAAGTCACCACGCTCTTCCACCGGCATGGAGTTGATAAACTTGACTACAGCATCATACGTAACCCGACCGTTATCATCAAAACGTAAGTCTGTCAGATCTACACGGTTAATATCATTCTTGGCTTGCTCAACCGGATTCATCTTCAATCCAGGCTGGATATTGGTTACATCACCAATGTCTTCTGTTACTTCGCTCATGGGCATAAGCCGAACCAATATCGGCTCTGCCATGTTGTTAATTACATCTGGATCAATACCATGTGCAGAATCTTCTGCCATTGCCTCTTTATAGGTAGTAGTATTGCCGCGCTGATATGCGGCCTGTACGCCAGCAACACGACCGTTACCAGCAATCGCCCTAAGACCTGTATAACTTGTGTCAGCAAAACGTGGATCTACCGTTCCATCTGCTTTGTTAGATGGTGCAATATCTTTTGCTTCTACTACAGCATAGCGAACTTTAAACTTGCGTTTACCTGCCGTGATGGTTTCTTCTTTACCTATCTGATCTTCTGGTAAGTTAACAAACCCGGCGACTACTGGTGAACCAGTCTGGAAGTTACGCGACATACTTACCGTGTCGTAATCCAAGTTGGCTGCAATATCATTCATCTGGTTAATGGCGGCTTGGGTAGAACGATCTCTGTTCTGTACCATCTTAGCCATACCCACTGGAATCTGCGGAGCTACTTCCTGTTCTTCAGGTTTAAATTCATCTATAAGATCGCGCAAAGCTTGTTCAGCATCGGCATCATTCAGATCATAATAGTGATCATCAATCGCATTAAATATTTCTTCTTCAGGAATACCTGCGTTTAAGGCATCTTGTAATACTTTGGTATCCAGCCTGTCATACTTATTGGATAGTGCCATTAACGGATGATCTACAGCGTTGTTAGCCATAAAGAATCCGTAAGCAAATCCTTCTGGAGTTACGCTTCGGGCATTCTTGGTAGCAAGACTCTTACCGCCGTACTTGCTGTGCATCTTGCTTCCTTCCGTAGGCTCTACTGGAGCAATAGGAAGATCGCCATTAAACCGCCCCCATAACAAAGTTTTCTTTGTGTATGGATCGCCTAGATGATTAGGATCAAACGATAATCTCCAAGGTGGTAAGCCACCAAGCTTTTCAATACGACCGACTGGGTTCTCAATAGCCCATACAGAAGGTTTAAAGTATTCAATTGTTGCCAGTGTTTGTTTGACCAACTGGATAGAAGCAACTGTACGACCATCTTCATCTTTAGCCGCAAAGTGTCTGGCCCCACTTGAAGCAAAGTCGGTACATGGACAAGCAGCTAAGATGGCGTATATGTCTTGACCATCAAAAGAACTAAACCAATCATTAAAGAATTCGGTAGAGAAGTTATTAACATCCCCAACTTCTGGATCATTTTGTATATCAAACCTGAATACGTTATAACCAGCATCTTCCCAAGGTTGCGACCATTGCCCCGTGTAATCAAACAATGACAGCACAACTTTATTCTGATTGGGATTACCGGGAAGGTCAGCCTGTGCTGCTGCGTGTTCCTTCCATTGCTCAATCTTTTCTTTGGCTTGTTCAGGTGTCATCCACCCGTGTTCAGCGTGGTACACCTTAACTTTGTCTTGAAGGCGAACAACTTCACCTTTCTTTGGAGAATCAAAAAGATGGTCTATTTGGAAGCCATCATCTATGGATGATTGTTTGGCATCCTTAAATGACTCTGCAATTTCTTTGGTTTCTTTTTCGTCCGTACCGTATTCGGATTTTGGTATTTCTTTTGGCTCAAGCTCATCTATTACCTTTTGAGCATCAGCCACATACTTTTCATATCGTTCTACGGCAGCATTGTTTTCTGCTGTTTCGCCGCGAGCCTTGAGTCCTTCAAGATTAGCAGAGTAAGTTTGCAAGTTATCTTTGGCGTTCTTTAATCTCTGCTGATCTTCATCGCTTAACGCTGGCTTTGGTTCTGGTTCTCCTCGTTTTATTCTTGCTGCTTTTTCAAGAGAATCTTTATTCCACAATGCACCAGTCTTTAAGTCTGCCTGACCGCTAGCCGAATTAAGCTTTACTTCTTTAATCTTAATTAAGTGATCCAGCGCATCTGATGCATCTTCTTTTGATAGCCCAAACTGTTCCATTGCACTATCAATAAATCTGTTACGCGCATTCTCTTGGCGAATCACCATTGGCGCAACTTCTTCTTGCGTGATTACAGGTTTAGCAACAGACTTAGATGGGGCTGGCTTATCTTCCTTAACGGCAGTTTTTGGTTTTGTTTGTTGCTTTAAAAATTCTGGAGAAACAAGATTGACGGAAGATTGTTCATCAATCGTATTAAAAACATCTTGCAATGTTGCGTTTGGATTGTCTAGTGGCCTACGTCCAAGACGGTAAGCTGTAGTAGCTGCTGCCTTAGAAGATACCTGTCCCTGTAATAATGGGTAGTCTTGTAATACCTGAGCTTGTAATCTTTGACCAATGCCTTGCTTTTGGAATTCTTTTGGAACTTCCAAATTCATAACAGATGCAGTTCCATCTGGCTTAGATAGCACATCAATATACCCACCGCTTATAGGATCGGTGTATTTGATTCTTTTTGCACCCTCACCAAAGGTTTCTGATGCATCTGTTTTTGTTATGTCAAACTTTTGTACAGGTTCTTTTGTTTCGGATTTTTTATTTAGGCTGTCAAGTAAAGATTGCAATGTACCCATAGGGTCTGTTCGCAATCCTTCATTGATTGACATTATTGTTGGCGTATCAAGTCTTTCGCCAAATTCTGTTTGTGCAAGATCAGAAACCTTAAACCGATTACGTTTTACTTTTTCAATTAAAGATTCAATAATAAATTGTGCATCATCTATTGATAGCGGCGTATCATTTTCTTTAAGTGGATCTGGATTTGTAGCATTGTATGTAGCTAAATTTATTGTACCTGCATCCAATTTTTCTACGGGCTTTTCTTCCTCTACCGCAGCTTCAGTTTCTGGCGCTTTTTCCCCGCCTTCTTCCTGAGCTTTGCGAACCTCTTCCAACATAGCCTGAGTATCTTGAGCTTCCGATACCGGAGCTACATTTTTTTCCTCTTCAGCCTTGGGCTTAACTGAAGTAGGTGTAGGCGTACCAATGGTAGGCGCAGTTTGCTTGTATGCAGATGGAGCTAATAGTTCTTCAGCCAACCTATTAACATCAGACATTGCACGATCTGCTGGGGTTTGTGCCTTCTCTATACCAGCAAATGTTTGTTGCCATTTATTGATAGCTTCAGTTTTAGCAGCCTCCGCCTTTCTCATTGCGTCTACTGTTTGAAGCTGTTCGCTATATCCTTTATTGGTTGCGAAATCTTTTGCACCCTCAAGCAACTTATTTGATTTGCTTATTAATGGACCAGCAGACGACATGATGCCAGTTTGAACGGCTGTTTGAGCCAGGGTATCAACCACTGACTCGATGTAATCTTCGGCGGTAGCGTTTGGTTTTAACCCTAATTTTGGAGCAAACTTGTCAAATCCAAATTGCAGCGCATTTGTTATCTGTTCGCCGCCCTGTTCTTTTAAATGGTTTGCCAAAAATGTTTTAGCAGCAGCAACACCCTCGTTATCTAGTATTTGTTTTAACCCTTTTATTCCTCCTGCCATACCGGGTATTTCACCGATAACTTCTGCCGCAGCCAAAAACGAAGCTCTTGTAAGATTATCTATTGGTTTTAGCCCAGCTTGACTGCCTTCGTTATAAGACTGACCAAGGGTTGTAAGGTACATTCCGGCATAAGGAAGAAGCGACTCACCGCCTGTAGCAACAGCACCAAGCATAAACGGCAATTGTTGTGCAATAGAAATAACACTATTTTCTATTGTCTTACCAACATAACTTTTTGGTTCACCAAGAGATGAAGACAATTGCTCCATACTTCTGTTTTTATTTTTTAACCAATCCGATACTACAGTTGCGCCTTGTGCATCAGCAAGCATTTGATACAGACCATTCACGGACTGACCAGCCCCTAGTAAAAACTTTACCGGTGTTCTGGCGGCTTGCTTGAGGAATGTATCGCCATCATTAAAAGCATGGTACGCTCCAAAGTTAAACTTGGACGGTTCAACAGAAACTTTTCCTAGCTCTTCTCCGGGCAATAACCCCCTTGCAATTGCCGACCTAGCAATATCGGACATATCCTCTGGATTGATATAACCAACCTCTCCGGGTTTATATTGTTGATTTGCTTGCGTCATTTGATTAACGCGAGCTTCTACCCGTGGGTCTAGTTCCTCTGTCATCGGAGTGCTAACAGATTTTTCAAACTCCAATGCTCTGCTACGTGCAAGCTGTCCCGGTAATCCAGGCTCTTGTTGCATTTCTAATCGCTCTTGTGGGGTAGCCATTTCCCAGTTGGCATTTATTTTATTTCTATACTCTTCTTTTGCCGGAGCTTGGCTTATGCCCTCTGTTCTTTTTGGAACATAGTTTTCCATTACCGATCCCTGTATGGGGGATGGTGGTGGGGTATAGGCGTTTACATCTTGTTTGAACGGTATTCCTGCGCCGCCATAGTAATCCGGTATTTCTTGTTCTGGTTCAGTCTTAACCGGCTTTGCAATAGCTTGCTCTACTGGTTTTTCTGCTTGCTTGGAGCCGGGAAGAATCTTAGTTGTAATTGCATGAGTAATATCATCATGCGACATAGTGTCAGGGAACTCAACCAAACCTACATTAGGTATATCGACTAATGGCATTTTTTATCCCGCGTATTAGGTAATGGTTATTCTAGCTTACCGGTTTCTGGATTCCATTTTTTTATTTTTTGATCTTTTGGTTTTTCAGAACTTTCAGATGGAGCTGATTTCCCGTACTTTAAAGTTTCTTTTGATTTTTCACCAAACTTGCCGATAAATGGTAAATTGTAACCGGAGTCAACGATTTCTTTTACTATTGCTGGGGGTGCAGGTAATATTGGCTTTCTGTTTTCTCTTGCCGCATCAATCACGGCTTGCTTGTAGTCTTTCATATATTGATCGACTGCATTTCCTTCTGGCGTACCAAGCGGATATGAACCTTGATCTTTTGTCATTTCTGACCAGCGCTGATATCCTTTGTCATTTTCCAGCAAACGAGTAGCATCAGTAACTCGTTTATCTTCTGCCGCCTTCTCTTTTGCCTCTGCTTTTTCTTTTTCTTCTCGCGCTCTGGCTTCAGCTTTTTCTCTTTCAATCAGATTCTTTTCGTCTTTTGTAAGGATGCCAGCCCTAGCAGCTTCTGCTTGAGCTATACGTAAATCATTCAAGGCAGTTACTTGTGCAGCAGTAGATGCAGCATTTCTCGCAGCAGCACCAGCAGAAGTTTGGTTAGCCAACATATTGCCTTCATCAATCTTGAGCTTGGCAATATCCTGAATAATTTTCTTTTGGTCTGCGATAGACTTCTGAACACCAGCAGCATCGCCTCTAGCACGGGCATCATCTTCCTTAGCCATTTGCTGTTTAAATGCAACGCTAAGTTCTTCTTGCTTATCACGGTATTCAAGCTGTTTCTCTTTGATAGCTTGGCTTTCTTTAGCGCCAATACCCATCTGATAACCAAATCCTTTTGTAGGATCTGCTGATCCAAATGCAGACAATTGACCAAGCAAACGATCAATAGGATCACTTGCATACTTCTCTGCGTGACGAGCATCTATTGCAGCACGAGCAGCTTTAACATCCGCATAAGGATCATCAGATACACCGGTCATCTTTTGGATAGCCTTTTGTGCAGCGTATATTTGTTCTGGCGATTCCATCTTAACCATGTCGGGAGTTATTCCAACAGGCAACGCAGATTTTGGAACCTGTGCAGGGGCTTTTTGTAGACTAGCTAAACCATCATCGGTAACGGTAATATTGTTTTGGTTTGGTCCACCACTAACATTAGAATCATCAGCAGAACTTAATGTACGCAATCCACTTTGCGTATTATCCGCTGGCATATCTTCATCCACAGGCTGATCTGGATTATCTTTAAAAGCAACCATGCCGCCACCAGCATACGCCGATCCACCACCAAACAATGAAGCCACACCATCTTGTACATCTGGAGCAGGTTCAGGACCATCGCCAGGCGTTGCTGCATTATTAGTCATATCGGTAATACCAGCACTTTGTCTTTGCGCTGCCGTAGGATCTACCAGAGGAGATTGTCCTGCTGGGTTTACAGAAGCAGGCGCTGCACCGGGATTGACTTGTGGGTTCTGTAAGAGAGAGTTACCTAGTTGCTGAACAACTGTACCTTGGTTAGCCGGTGCTTGTTGGGTGCTTTGCTCCAACATCTTGCGGCGCATAAGTTCACTAGCTGCCATGTAACCCGGAACATCTGGATTAAGATTCTGAGAGTAATCCATCAGCATCTTTAATCCCATAGGAGTATTAGGGATAGCACTAAGGTCGCTTTGTGTTTGTATTAAATTCATAGCCATTACTATCCCCCAAATGGGATTAAATTACCATTTGCATCATATGTCCCAAGAGGATTCCCATTAGAATCATATGATATTTGTCCAGTAGAAACACTTTGCCCAGTGGTTGGAACATAAGATGTGTTTAAGCTACCATTAGCTGGAGTATTATTTCCAAACAAACTCATAATACCGTTATTGCCAAATATACCTTGCGCCAGATTTCCTATACCGGAAATTCCACTTGCAAGTTGTTGCAATCCAGAAGGCATAGCACCATAAGTGTAAGTTGAGGATGGCTGCAATCCTGATAGTTCGCTGCTCATCAATGCCGCCATTGTTTGTGGGTATTGGAGCTGCCTTAAGTATTGATTGTACTGGGCGGTCAATGCATTCTGTTGTTGCTGTTGTTGTGTAGCACCAGCACCTGCCAATGCCTGTAGATCAGCAAGATTGTACTGTGCCATATTGGTACCAATGTTACCCATAGCTTGGTTAGCAGAAGTAGCGGCCTGTAATCCTTGTAATCCTAACTGGGCATTCTGGGTTGCCATTTGTGCGGCATTGTTATAACCAGTATTAAACCCAGAAGATATAAGTTGATTCTCTGCTAAGTTTTTGTTCTGTTGATTAAGACCCTGCATAAGGGCTTCACGACTGCCGCCAAAAGCACCTGCCGATGTAGCCGCACCTTGTTCAGCCGCACCTTGTTGTCCATATTGCTGTTCAGCTAATTGAAGCTGCGGAGCAAGAGAAGATTGAATGTAAGGGTTCATATACTGCTGGACAGTATTTGGATCAATGTATGCTGTTTGTGCAGCACCAGAAATATTTTGCAAGTTTCCAGAAGCTTGACTCATCTGTGAAGGCAATGTCAGATTGCTTAGTCCCTGCCAAGCTTGCGTCTGAAGATCAGATGGTCCTGCCGTAAGCTGACCCGTATACGCTGGCATTGGTGCATTTGCCAACGCCTGAGTATTGCTCAACATATTCGAGATATATGGAGCGTAATAATCTGATGGGGCAGTTACACTAGCGGTACTTGGCGTAGACGTTAATCCTGGGGATGTTAATAATGACATATTCTTTCCTTATGCAGGGACAAATTTATCAGGGTTAATTTGCTTGCCCTGCTTTGTGGTTCCGGTACGAGCCTTACGTACTTTATCCATCATCTTGTATAACACTTTAGCTCCAGCATCTGAAGAGCCATTACCTAATCCGCTTACAACATCTGCG
>Ga0316221_1004366_pt1 | contig 10817 bp, 10 predicted proteins | sample TBH18007metaG_FD_206003 | JGI IMG/M metagenome (GOLD analysis project Ga0316221, IMG submission 206003) | Freshwater microbial communities from Trout Bog Lake, Wisconsin, USA - TBH18007 | ecosystem: Environmental > Aquatic > Freshwater > Lake > Hypolimnion/Profundal zone | place: USA: Wisconsin... | reverse complement strand
GTTCGTAGAGGCGGGACGCCTCAACCAACACCCGGGACGGGTGCGCTCCCCGGAAGCCGCATCCGTCGCCCCTCAGTTTGTTCGTGGCTCCCATTCCCACCGAAAGGTTTCCTAAAGTTAGTGCCATTCAGTCTGAGCCTCGTTGTTGGCAACCGAAAGCCCGATTCACACGGGTGTGACGCATGACTGCGGTCAGATAGTCAATTATCAATCAAAAATTATCAATTATCAATCCGTTGTGTCTTGTCGGTTGAACATCCGCGCCTTTGCTAAAGATCAGGGTAAACTTCAAGATTTCCGCTTCGCGATTGCTTTTCGGGCCAACCCGGTTATTCTGCTTTCGAAATATGAAGTTGGTCCGCTGGACGCGTTTTTCGTGGGATTTGACAAAGTTTGCTCCCGTTTACCCCGCGATCGATTCTCACTACCGCATTCGCCAGGCTATTGCCGGGGACGAAAAGGTGGTGCGCTCTGTTGTGTTCAGCTCGTTTACGCTGGATCAGAACTGGAACTTCCTCTTGCGGGAGATCCGCGAGCAACTGGATGGCTCGCTCGACGGCGTTTTCCACGATCGCCTCGACCGCGGTCAGCGAGTGAACCGAACCGAGCAGGCCACCGGCACCGAGCGGTTTTGCATGGTCGCCAGCCACGGTTCGCGGATCATCGGCGTCTCGGCGCTGTCGTCCCAACAGGATGCCGAGAATCATTTGCTCACCGGGCCGTGCGTGCTGATGGAATACCGCAACCGCGGCCTGGCCACGGCGTTGCTGGCGCAATCGCTGCTGGCGTTGCGCGAAGCCAATATCACCACCGCTTACGGGTTGACCAAGCAGGGCAGCGCCACCGCCCAGTTCGTGTACACGAAGTTCAGCTCCAAGAACACGCCGTACGAGAATCAGGCCGATCTGGTGGCGAGTTGAGAGTGTTTGGAGCGATCAGTGCGCGGGGATTCGTTCCCATGGCGCCACCACCGGTTGCCCTTGGTGACAACTCCGGAACGCCGTGATGCCATGCGCGTCCGCCAGGAGGCTGTCGGTGAGCACTGCCGTGGGCGAACCGTCCGCCAGGAGCGCGCCCTCTTTGAGAAGCAGCAGTCGATCGCAAAACCGCGCGGCCATTCCGAGATCGTGCAATACGACGAGAATCCCCCGGCCTTCCCGCGCGCGCGCCGCAAGCAGTTCCATGAGCTGAATCTGGTGGTAGGGATCGAGCCCATCGGCCGGTTCGTCGACAAGCAACAGAGCGGGATCGCCCGCCAGCGCACGCGCCAGCAGGACGCGGGCTCGTTCGCCGCCGCTCAGTTCGGCAATGACCCGTTCACGCAAATACAGGGCGTCGACCGCTTCCAGAGCACGGGCGACATGCGCCTGACCGGCTTCGGTGTGGCCGTCGCCGAACGGCAACCGCCCAAGCGCCACGACGCGCTCCGCCGTCAATGGCCAGTGGCACTCCGCGCCCTGCGGCAGGTAGGCGAGCGTTCGCGCGGCGTCTCGAATGCGCCACCGGCGCAGTTCCCTGCCGTTTAGCAGAACCTGCCCGGACTCGGCGGGAAGCAGCCCGGCGAGCGCTCGCAGCAGGGTGGATTTGCCCGAACCGTTGGGGCCGATCAAGCCGACGACCTCGCCCGTGCCGACCGAGCACTCCACTTCCCGAACGATCCGCCGCCCGCCTAAACTGACGCTAAGACAATGAGCTTGAAGCATGGCTAGATCATTGTCCGCCGGGTGCGGACGAGTAACAAAACAAACACCGGAGCACCGACGAGCGCGGTTACGACCCCGAGTTTCAACTCCTGGGTGGTCGGCAGCAGCCGCACAACGATGTCGGCCCACAGGAGCAGCAGAGCGCCGCCTGCCGCGCTGAACGGCAGCAGCCGTCCCGGATCGCCCTTCACCAGCGGACGCAGCAGGTGCGGCACCACCAGGCCTACAAAGCCTATCGCACCCGTCACCGACACCGCGGCACCCACCGCCAGCGCAGATCCCGTGATCGTCAGCGCCCGGATGCGCGCCGGCCGAAAACCGAGGCTGTGGGCGGTGTCTTCGCCGAGACTAAGCGCACGCAGGCCGTTGGCGCAGGCGAGAAGCAGCCCGCTGCCGGCCAGGATGAGCGGCGCGGCGAGTTTGACGTGGTCCGCCGTGCGGTCTTCCAAGGAGCCGAGCAGCCAGAAGACGATTTCCATCGCTGCGTAGGGATTGGGCGAGAGATTCAGCACCAGCGACGTTAGTGAGCCGCAAACCGACGAAACCGCCACGCCCGCCAGGATAACGCTTTGAATGGAACCGTTTCGCCCGGTGAGCAGTTGCACGAGAATCACAGCGACGATCGCCCCCGCCATTCCTGCCAGAGGCAGTCCATAGGCGAAAGCGGCGCTCAGGCCGGAGTAAAACGCCAGCACCGCACCGAGAGCCGCTCCCGCGGAAACGCCCAGCAAACCCGGTTCGACCAGCGGATTGCGCAACAATCCCTGCATCGCCGCCCCGGCAAGCCCGAGCGCACCGCCCACCATCAGCCCCAGAAGCAATCGCGGAAGGCGGATTTCCCAGAGGATCAGCCGGACCATCGGGTCGCCGTGACCGGTGGCGGCCCGCAACAAGGCGCGGGGTGAAATCGCTGCACTGCCGACGCACAACGAAACCGCGGCCGATGCAAGAAGCAAGGCGGCCAGGGTTACGGTGGAACGGGACGGGAGACGCATGAAAGGCAAGTTTAGGGCAAGTCAGCGGGGCGATGCACCAGGAAACTGCGGAAACTGCGGAGTTGTGGAGATTAAAAATGCGAGCGGCTCCACGCGCACTGTTTTCCTCTACCGTGCGTGGCGCTCCCGCAATCGCGCATGCAGCAGTTCCACGAGGTCCAGATTATCCGGATCGGGGCACGCGAGATCGCGGAACGAGACGGAGAGCACCGTCGTGTCGGCGCCCAACTTCGCAAACAACGGTTGCTCCGCAGCTATCTGCGTGGTCGTGGGATTCGCCTCGCGGTAGCGCGTCAGGATCAAAAACCGAGGCCGCGTCATCAGCACTGCTTCCAAAGGCGCGGAAGTGCCGAACCCAGAGCTGAATTTCGCACCCAGATTACCAAAACCGGCGGCTTCCAGAATCGCATTGGCAAAGGTGTGGCCGCCCGGTGTGAACCCGTCTTGAAAATAGAACATTGCCTGCGGGCGTGTCGGGGACGCCGCGTTTTCCGTCTTCAGCCGTGCCAGCCGCCCATCCATTTTTTTCACGATCGCCTCCGCCCGCCGCTCCTCTCCGAGCGAGCGCGCCACTTCGCGAATCTGCGCGCGAAGCTCGTCGAAATCGTCCGGCGCCGCGATTTCAAGCACGGGGACGCCCAGTTTTTTCAACATCGCCACCGCGGGCCGCGTAGTCGCCTTTCCGGCGATGACCAGGTCGGGATGCAACGCCACCAAGTCTTCCGCGCGTCCGCCGATGACGGGAAGCCCGCGCGCCTCCCGCCAGTGCGGGGAGATGTCGGGGTCGTTTGCGAGATCGCTGAGCGCTACAATGCGCTTTCGCTCCACAAGCTGAAGCAACAGTTGATCGCCCTGCCCGCAAATGGAAATCAGCCGTTGCGGAGCGGCCTGGGCAAGCGGACCGGCGACCATTAGGAGGCATGTCAGCAGGAAAGCTTTGAGTTTGCGCAAGCGATGGAGGCGTTGCGTCGACGCTCGAGGACATTTTTTACCGGAGCCCACAACGAGCGCCGGAGGCGAATTCCAAGGAGAGTCTGAGATGCCTAATGCGGTTCGAGAGCAAAAAGTTCGTGTCGGCGGGACGCCGACACCAACACGCGAGACGCGTGCGCTCCCCGGAGTTCCACATCCAAGCCCCCACCGAGAATGGGTGCTTCCCTTAGGGCGTTGCTCAATGCTCCATTGCATACGTGTTCAGCCCCAGTAACCCGCGATCGGCGTCTGGCAGAAGCGGCAGCGCCCGTTCACCACGTCGCACCGGGTGACGGCAAACACGTCCCGCTCGACGATGTTGCGCTTGCAACCGGGACACCATGTAAACGCCGCATCGTCAATCTCCGGCGCGTTGCCGATGTAAACGTAGTGCAGCCCGGCGTTGCGCGCGATCTCCCGCGCCTTTCGCAGCACATCGGACGGGGTCGGCGGCAGGTGGGTCAGCCGGTGCAGCGGATGGAACCGGGAGAAGTGCAAGGGACGATCCGGGCCGAGATTGTCCGCGATCCAGCCGCACATCCGCTTGATGGCGTCCAGGTCGTCGGTGTAAGTGGGCACGATCAGGTTAATGACCTCAAACCAGACCCCTAGTTCCTGGTATAACTTGAGGGTGTTGAGGATCGTGCGCAGCCGTCCGCTGTTGAGCTTCCGGTAAACCTCCTCGGAGAAGCCCTTTAAATCCACATGCGCCGCATCGACATTGCGAGCCAGGTCTCGCAACGGGCGCTCCTCGATCGAACCGCAGGTCACCACGATGTTGCGAATGCCCGCGTCGCGCGCCGCCTTGCAGCAGTCATTGGTGTATTCGTAGTAGGCAGTGGGTTCGCTGTAGGTGTAGGCGATGGACGGGCACCCCAACGCGCGCGCGACGCCCGGCAGGTCCCGCGGGAAAAGGCTCAGCCGGCGCAGGTCGTCATTGGAGAGCGTTTGCGGCAGCGGAACGCAAAGCGCCAGCGGTTGGCCCGCCGCATCTTTGGTTTCCTCGGGTTTCTTCTGGGAGATTTCCCAATTCTGACAGTTCAGGCAGCGGAATACACAGCCGGAGGTGGCGAGCGAAAACGCCTTGGTGCCAGGCAGGAAATGAAAGAGCGGCTTTTTCTCGACCGGATCGACATGAAACGTGCAGGGGTTGCCGTAAGCCAGCGTGTAGAGAACGCCGTCCCGGTTCACCTTGTTGCGGCAGTGACTGCGGTCGTCCGGCTTGAGCACGCAGTTGTTTGGGCAGATCTTGCATTGCACGTTGCGCGCGACTTTCAGGTAATGCGTGGCTTCCTTGACCCAGCCACGCCGCACCCACTGGTCCCAAGTCGCCCCCGATGGACAGTCTCCCGTGAAAATCTCGGCGGGCATCGCGTTCATCGATTCACGGTAGAAATACCAGAGCAACGCGCCCGCGCCCGACGCACAGGCGATTCCCGTTGCGCCGTAGCGGAGCAATGCGCGCCGGGTAATCGCGGCATCGCCGTCAGGCTCATTCTGGGGAAGGGAATTCATTATTGGTTGCGGCGCCAGCGTTTGATGGACATGTAAACAGCCGGGGCGCTATGCACCAACGTCAGCACGAGCAGCGGCAAGTGCAAGAGCTTGTGAATCGCCAGCGCGCGGTCTTCGTCCATCCAGCTTCCAAAGCCGAAGCGCCCGCTCATCGCGTACCCGGTTACGAAAAAAACAGCCATGAGCGCCAGCAGCGGCCAACTGCTCCAGCGAACGGTCTTCAGGCAGAATCTATCGATGTGTTTCATGAGGTTTTCCGACGAAGCAAAAGCGCCATGCCGGCGGCGGCATTGAGGGCGCCTGCCAGAATACAGGTTTTTCCGACCCCGAACATGGGAATCGTGCAGGCGCCGGTTACGAACGCGCCCAGGGACGCCCCAACGAAATCGGCGGTGTACACCCGCGAAGCCGCGCCGCAGCCGGACTCGATCGCCACCGCCAGCGGAAACTGCATTCCCACCACCGCGGCCAGGAGGAACATCAGCACCGGAATGAGCGTCTCGGCGACTGCGTTCGGCAAGCCGAATCCGTCCGAAGCCGCATGGGCCTGGAGATAAAGCGGGAACATGAACGAAAGGGCAGCCAGGGCAAAGGCGGTGGCGGCCAAGAGCGTGCTCGTTCCCAAACTCCATATTTGGGTATGCACTTTACTCAAGTGGCCCCAACTGGTAGTGGCGCAAGGGCGAAGGGGAGCGCGGGCATCCTGCCCGCTGCCGTCGGCATCCTTGCCGGCGGGCGTGGTGCATGCCCCCGGACCGTCGCCTTCCCCGGAAGCCGGCAGGATGCCGGCTACCGCGGGCAAGATGCCCGCGCTCCCCTTCTGAGCGTAGCGCGCATCAGGGCTGAAAGCCCGCCCCAAAGCGCTTGGAGTCTTGCTCCCCGCCCAAGCCCCAACCGCCAGTCCCGCCATGAACGCCGTCACGATCCACCCGATGCGTTCATAAATCGACCCGTAGAAAACCTGGAACGCGAGAATCGCCACGAGCGACAGCGACGAACCGGTGAAACCGGAAGCGAAGACAGTCAGAGGCGCGGGACGGAGACGCAGCAGGTAAATGCCAAACGGCGCCAGCAGCAGCCAGGGGATGGCGTCCGGAACCGACCCGGTTGTGGAAATCCACCGCCGCAACCCATAAGCACAAAGCACGGGGTGAAAATCGGTGCTGATTGAGGCCGGATGCCCGATGGCGCGCTGGACATCGGCCAAGCGGTCCGGTGCGAACATCGTTTCGATATAGCTTCGTTTCACCAACCGGGTGCGAATCCCGCCGGCTTCGAGGCGATCGGCGATATTGAGGGTCAGCGCTCCGTCTGACCCAAGAAACACCATGCGCCGCTGGCCCGGCAGCACCAGTCCGTTTGAAAACGCGCTCTTGAGCGTGCGCCAGCCGGACGCCGCGATCGAGCCGAGCTCAGGGCTGACATAGTTCTCGTACGAAGCGAGCTGGAAACCGAGGACGCCGCCGGGCACAAGCGCGCGCTTTGCGACAGTGAAAAACTCCGCCGAGTAATAGCGGGCAAGCTGTACGTTTGTTGGGTCGGGGAGATCGATAAGAATGACGTCAAAGCGCTCAGGTGTCCGCGCGAGGAACAGGCGGCCGTCGGTGTTCACGACCTTCACGCGGGGGCTGGCCAGCACCTCCGGAAAAAAGCGGCGGGTCCCTTCGATGATGTTGGGGTCCAACTCCACGCAGGTCACCCGGCAGTCATGGTACTTGAGCGCTTCGACTAAAGCGCGGCTCGCGATGCCGCCAATCAATAACACCTTCCGGGCGGCGGGCCGCTGGCTCATCGTATAGTGAACCGACTCCTCCGAATCCGTGGAATCCCAGGACGAGGCCGCGAAGTAGCCGTTCAGGACGAAAGCAACACCCCGGTTTTCCATGCCAAGCGCAATTAGCTTGCCATAAGGCGAACTAGCCGACCACTCGACCGGTCGCCGAAATTCGGGACTGCCATGGCTCCACTGCACGTTTGAAGACCACGTATCGACATCGCCCCACAGACATAGCAAGGCAATGCCGGCAGCAATGCCCGATGTCCCCAGCGAGAACAGCCATCTCCGGTCCGAAACTGCGGCACCTGCCACGACTAGCAATGGCACCAGCGCCGCGGCCGACAGCAGCGCGAAGTGATCGGACGAGCGCACCAGCACAAACGTGAATGCCAGTCCGCCTACGATGCTGCCGACGCTGTCCGCGACGTAAACCCGGGTGGAGGCATTGACTTCCTCCGAGCCGACCCGACAAGCGACAGGCAGAAGAAATCCCGACAGCACGCAGTACGGCGCAAGCAACAAAAGAGTGCTGACGGCGATTCCCGAAACTCCGATTTCCGCCCCGCGCAAGAAAAAGGTGTGGCAGAAGACGCGCAAGAGAACGATCTGGACGGGCGGCAACAGCGCCAGCAGCACCAACCCAAATCGCACAACCCGCGCCGGGTCAAGTCGCCGGGCGTTGCGGCCCAGAGCCGCCCCGATGCCGCTCAGCAGGAACCAACTCCCCATGCCGATGCCAAGCACCAGCTCGTTCCCGGCAAACACATTGAGCATCTCCCGCAGGAGCGAAAGCTGCGCAACGATGCACGAGAAACCGATGGCCCCCGCCAGCGCAGCCTGTGCTTTCCATGACTTGCCGCAGAAGGTCATTGGCGGGCGCCCTGCCGTCACGTCGGACGTGAGATGTTTGACGCGCGTTCGAGGGCGGGGCGCGAAGCGCTTTGGAGTGCGCGCGGTCCTCCGCCGCTTTGGAAGGGCGCCTCTTCTGCGCGACAACGCTTTTCAGTACAGAAAGGCCTTGAACCTGACTGCGAAAAAATCCTTTTCGCGCCGTGAAGACGCAGCCAAACGAGATCGAAAGGAAAATCTCTCACGGAGACACTAAGACACAGAGATGAGAATTCCGGCAGTTCCTCCTCTGTGTTCTCCGTGGCTCCGTGAGAAAAAATCCTCGCAGAACTGTGCGAAATCGCGGGATAGCAGTGCAAAGCACGGGCGTGACCCCGAAAGCGGCGGGGGGCCGCCGCACTCCAAAGCGCTTCGCGCGGGCTTCCCTCGCACACGTTATCACCTCGCTTAACTGTCGATCGATGGTGTCTCATCCTCCTCCTACTCCGTGAAGACGCAGCCAAACGAAATCGAAAGGAAAATCTCTCACGGAGACACAAAGACACAGGGATGAGAATTCCGGCAGTTCCTCCTCTGTGTTCTCCGTGGCTCCGTGAGAAAAAATCCTCGCAGAACTGTGCGAAATCGCGGGATAGCAGTGCAAAGCACGAGCGTGACCCCGAAAGCGGCGGGGGGCCGCCGCACTCCAAAGCGCTTCGCGCGGGCTTCCCTCGCACACGTTAGCGCCTCGCTTCGCTGTCGATCGATGGTGTCTCATCCCCCGCCTACTCCCCTTCCTTGAAATGCTCGACGTGGTATGTCATCACCGACGTGCCCGGCTGGCGCCAGGAACCGGGGGCGCAACCGGCTTTCTGCGAGAGCGTGTCCAGGAACGCCGTTTTCTCGGGAATCTGCGACCATACCTGCGGCAAATACGTCGCGCCACGGTCACCGAGCTTGAGCACCACCCCATCGACGCCGGGATGCAGCTTGGCCAGAAGTTCGTCGGGCGAGTTGAACAGCAGCGGTCTGGGCACGGTAAGCACGCTGATCTCGATCTCGATGCTGTCGAGTTCCAGCGAATCCACCGGCAAGAACCGGTGATCGCGTAGCGCCGCGCTTTCGGCATTGTCCACAACTGCCTGGGCCAGCGGTCCGTTCGGGAAAATGTAACCGATGCACCCGCGCAGTTCCCCACGTTCGGTAAGGGTGACAAAGCAGCCTTTCGCGTCGCGCAGCTTGGCCGGAAGCTCCCCGAGGGCGGGCTTGGGCGCGGGGCGTTTGTTCACCACCTCCGTCAGGGTGTTGCGCGCCATTTCCAGCAACTGCTTGCGTTCCGCCTTGCCGAAGTTCTCCCCGACCGGCTCGTAAAAAGCAACCGCGCTGTAGCCGACCACGCGGACATGGTTTCCCGACGTATCCCCGCTGTTGCGCGCGTCCAGCAGCACCGGCTTCCACCCTTTGGCCCGTGCAAGGTGCAGCAGCGTGAGAATCGGACCCTTTCCGCAAGCTTCCTGCTCGGCCATCTTCTCCGTGTCGAGATGGAGGATGGCGTCGATGCATGAGGCATCCATCCGCCGGGCGGTGTCGTACGTGTAATAGTGGCTCAGGTCCGAACTGGCGATCACCAGCGTGTCGTCATCGATCAGCGGGAGCAACCCTTTGGCCACCTGTTCGCAATCCACCTGGCCGAACACGATCGGCAGCAGCTTGAAATTGCCCAGCGTGCGTTGCAGGAATGGCACCTGCACTTCGTCCGAGTGTTCCCATGTGTCCGGCGTATCCATGCCATCGGCGGGGGGCCGCCTCGGCGACTGCGGCACCCACTCGGGACGCTGCACCTGGCACGGCGCTTCCCTCACAAACGGCGCGACGGATGCGAGCGATTTCGCCCGCGCCGAGATCGGCACCGCACCCAACGGCGTCCGAAAGAGATCGGCTGACGACACCGATGCGCCGCGAAACAGCGCGTAATGGCTGGGCGCCAGCAGGACCACCTCGCCAAATTGCCGTCCTGCCAGCAGCCGATAGGAGACCGCCGCCACCGGTCCCGAAAATTCGTAGCCGGCATGGGGACAAATCAGCGCCTTCAACTCGCCGACAGCGTGGTCGGAGGCGGAGGCCAGGAGCGAATCGATGGTCGCCGCAAGCTGGCGCGGATCCGCCGGATAAAACAGCCCGGCCACGGCAGGCTCGCGGACCTGGAGGCTCAGCGGCTTCCCATCCGTGAGAAGGGCGGGCGGCTGCGGTTGCTCGTTGGCGGGAACCGGCTTGCGCGAGCAGGATTGCAGCGACGCAACGCCGACGACCGCCGCAATTGCGAGTGCCAAGCCGGAAAGCAAAGGGCGGGAAATCCGACCCCAGGGGAATCTTGCATTCATGACCGGATTTTCACCGATGGAGCCAACAAATCAACCCCGTAGCTCGTCGGGAGATTGCTTTCCTGCCGGAATTGGCTCAGAAATCGCGCTCTATGAGCCATATTCCTTTCGATTCCGTTTTGCCGATGGCTGCCGTCGCCGGCGGGTTCATGACCAAGCTGCTGTCCAAGACGAACAACTTTTGGGGTTTTATCGGCGTTTGCGGCGGGTTCGTGTTCAGCGTCCGTTTTGTGATCCAGTGGATCGCCTCCGAGCGCGCCGGAAAGAGCATCATTCCCTTCGGCTTCTGGGAATGCAGCGTGCTCGGTTCCATTATGGTGCTGATCCACTTTATTTACGAAAAGGACCTTACCGGCATCCTCCAAAGCGCCCTGCCGCTCCCGATCTACCTGCGCAATGTGTACCTGCGCGCAGCGCACAAGACGCCGAAACACCCAGGGAACGCGCCCAGGCCGGCGGAATAAACGACTTCTCAGAAATCGAAAGGAAAATCTCTCACGGAGACACTAAGACACAGAGATGAGAATTCCGGCAGTTCTTCCTCTGTGTTCCCCGTGGCTCTGTGAGACCCCCCCCCAGAACTGCGCGATTTCCGGGATCTCAGAAATCGAAAGGAAAATCTCTCACGGAGACACTAAGACACAGA
>Ga0316221_1004364_pt1 | contig 10823 bp, 8 predicted proteins | sample TBH18007metaG_FD_206003 | JGI IMG/M metagenome (GOLD analysis project Ga0316221, IMG submission 206003) | Freshwater microbial communities from Trout Bog Lake, Wisconsin, USA - TBH18007 | ecosystem: Environmental > Aquatic > Freshwater > Lake > Hypolimnion/Profundal zone | place: USA: Wisconsin... | reverse complement strand
GCACGGTCCGCCAGTCCCTGGGCGTGCTCGGGAAATTGGCCCTTGCCGTGGGTATCCCCATGCTCTTGATCATGAAACAACCCGACTTGAAGTCGGCGATCGTGCTCCCTCCGATGGTCTTTTCCATGCTCTATGTCTCGAAGCTCTCGACGCGGTTTTTCGCGGCGGCCTTGGGGGCGTTTTTGCTCATTCTGGGCATCGTGGCGTGGGATACGGCCAGCTACCGGAGCTTCATGAAGGAGCATGGGTATTCCTTCCTGCGGGACCAGGGCAAGTACGACCAGCAGTCCTGGGTGCCCCTGCACGACTATCAGCGCAACCGCATCGTCGGCTTCGTCTGGCCCGAGGAGGTCGACCCCATGGGCGTGGGCTGGAACCGCACCCAGTCGCTCATCTCCGTCGGCTCTGGCGGCCTCACCGGGAAGGGCTGGACCGAGGGCACGCAGGCCCAGCTCGGCTACCTGCCCCGCTCCGTCGCGCACAACGATTTTATCTTCTCGGTCATCGCCGAGGAAAAAGGATTTCTGGGAAGCCTCACGGTTCTCGGCCTGTTTGGTCTGGTTCTGTTCAACGGCATTCGCATCGCCGGTCTCGCCCGGGACCGCTTCGGCACCCTGCTCGCCCTCGGCGTCACGGTGCTGTTCGCGGTGCATGTGTTCGTGAACATCGCCATGACCATCGGGCTCGTGCCCATCACGGGCATACCACTTCCCTTCATCAGCTACGGTGGCTCCTTTGTGCTCAGTTGCTGCTTGCTGCAAGGACTGGTCCAGAGCGTCTATCGCTTCAGGAAGGATTTCATATGAGATCGCTTCTTCGCGCTATCGACCGCTCTGCCGGAATTTCCTGCGCCGCAACGGACGCGCCCGGGGGCCCCGTGCCAACCCAAACCGACACCCACCATGAGCGATTCCTCGCAACCCTCGCCCGGCACCCCGCCGGACGTCGCCCAAAAATATGACGCCGAACTCGTCAACCCCCCGGCCGCGGCCGACAGCAAGCCCGTCAGCGCCGCCGAACTGAAGGCCGGCGCCGCCGAGCGTTCCCAGCAGCGCCCGCTGCTCCAGAAGATCCTCGCGGTCTTCAAGAAGGAGAAGGGCTCGTACCGCGAGCTCATCATCAACTCCGAGCCCCTCGAGAAGCGCGTCGCGCTCCTCGTCGACGGCCGCCTCGAGAAATTCGAGATCGAGCGCGAGTCCGACAACCGCATGGTCGGCGGCATCTACAAGGGCCGCATCAAGAACCTCGACCCCGGCCTCAAGGCCGCCTTCGTCGACATCGGCTACACCAAGAACGCGTTCCTCCACTACTGGGACATGCTCCCCGCCGCCGCCGACTCGTCCGTCGAGGTCGTGCGCGTCAACAAGAAGAAGAACGCCCCCGCCCGCGGCGCCGAGCCCACCGTCAAGGACATCCCCAGCCTCTACCCGCCCGGCACCGACATCGTCATCCAGGTCACCAAGGGTCCCATCGGCACCAAGGGCCCGCGCACCACGACGAACCTCTCCATCCCCGGCCGTTACCTCATCCTCACCCCGTTCAGTGACGGCTGCGGCATCTCCCGCAAGATCGAGGACCCGCAGGAGCGGAAGCGCCTCAAGACCCTCATCAACGAGCTCACCATCCCCGAGGGCATGGGCGTCATCGTCCGCACCGCCGGCGAGGGCAAGAAGGCCCGCTACTTCGTCCGCGACCTGCACATCCTGCTGAAGACCTGGCAGGGCATCACCACAAAGATGCAGAATGACCGCGCACCCGCCTGCCTCTACCAGGAGCCCGACCTCGTCGAGCGCACCGTGCGCGATTTCCTCACTGAGGAGGTGGACCGCGTCCTCATCGACAACAAGGAGGACCACCTCCACACGCAAAAGCTGGTCGCCCAGATCTCCAAGCGCTCCGCCGGGAAGATCGCGTTCTACAACGACAGCATCCCGATCTTCGAGCGCTTCAACATCGAGCGCCAGATCGAGCAGACCGGCCTGCGCAAGGTCCCGCTCCCCTCCGGCGGCGAGATCGTCATCGACGAGACCGAGGCCCTCATCTCCATCGACGTCAACACCGGCTCCCACAAGTCCCGCGGCGGCGACGAGAAGAACGTCATCTACGCCGTGAACCTCGAGGCCGCCACCGAGGCCGCCCGCCAGATCCGCCTCCGCAACCTCGGCGGCCTGCTCATCATCGACTTCATCGACATGAAGGAGCGCCGCCACCGCAACGCCGTCTACGAGAAGATGGTGGAGGAGATGTCCCAGGATAAGGCGAAGAACCACATCCTGCCCATCTCGACGCTCGGCATCCTCCAGATGACCCGCCAGCGCCAGCAGGAATCGCTCTCGTCCAACCTCTACACCGACTGCCCCTACTGCCGCGGCCGCGGCATCGTGAAGAGCGCGACGACGATGTCCGTCGAGCTGCAGCGCAAGCTCTCCTCCGTCGCCCGCCGCCTCCAGCTGCGCAACGACGGCAAGGAATACAGTCTCCGGGTCCTCGTCCACCCCAGCATCCTCGAACGCCTCCGCAGCGAGGACGCCGAGCTGCTGGTGCGCGTCGAGAAACTGTACGGCGTGAAACTGGCCTTCCGCGCCGACCTCAACTACCACGTCGAGAACTTCAAGATCATCAACGCCGTGACGGGCGAAGAGTATCGCTGAGCGAATGTATGGTGACATTAAATCCGTGTTGGTGACACGAATTCCGTGATGCCTACACGAATTCAATGACACGGTGACACGAATTCCGTGTCACCGTCATTCCCTTGAGCCCGCCGCGAGCTGTTATGGCCCGGCGGGCTTTTCGTTGGCTGGCTCCACCCTCGCTACCGAAACGCCAGACTGGTTAGAGGGTTTAATTCCGTTTTTGCGGTTTAATTACGTCTTCCGCGGCTTTAATTCTGTTTTTCGAGACCTGGCCCCTGCAAGGGCCGGGTCTTTGCTTGCCCGCTGTTCACTTTGCGACCGACACCGGCGCCCGCCCGGGGGTCTTTTGGCTTCCAGCTTTCAAGGTCCTCAATAGCTTAGAAAGCCATGACGGACTTTGACCCTTCAGCTATCGAGCGATGGGCGCTTGGCTACCTCATCTTGACGGGTGTTTCCCAGCTATTCTGGGGTAACATATCGGCTCTGGCTGATCTTGGACGCAAGGCGGATCAGGGTATTGACCATGCGCACATTCTTCCGATTCAGCCGCAGGCCTCGGGGACACAGGATTCCAAGCTCTGCCGCCAGCTGGTGGGCATCTCGGAACTCGCAGAGGCCACCTTCCTGGCAACTTGATCCGTTGATGATAAGAAAATCCGTGCCAGTCATTCGGTCGCCTTTGGAGAGAATGCCCTCCAGGGTTCCATAGAGCAGGGCGAGATTAGCGCGCGCCGTTGCTTCGTTATCAGTGTCGGTATTCATGGGAGTGGGTTTTTTAGGGGTCATGTCAAACAAGGGATAACACTATCTCCACCCGTCCTTCGCGGCCACCCAGTGCCCATAGCGAGCGCACTCCCGCACCACCGCCTAGGCCTATCAAGTTGGGGCCGAAAGCACCCAATAGGTCGACGACATGGAATTCATGTCACCTCGACACGGAATTCATGTCAGCACGCCACGGATTCAGTGTCAGCATGCGTCACGGAATTCATGTCGGCGCCCCCGGGGCGAACTCACACGGATTTAATGTCACCATACAGCGAAGTCCACATCTCAATCCAAGTAGGGCGGGTCTCTGACCCGCCCTTTTTTTGCGCCCAAACCTGATGGAGCCGGAGGGCGCTTTCTCCGGCTACCTGGTACAGAAACGCTTTCGTGTCCGCCGGCTCAGGTCACCGCCATTGGCGCGGGCCGCCGGTCGCACGAGAAGGGGAAATGTATGGTCAGCTTGGCAGCAGCGCCAACCCTGCCCCGCCGGGGAGCCGCCGGCCCGGACGGCCGTGCCTTACGCTTCCCCGCCACTGATCCGCTGGGAAATCAATTCGGTGTTCTTGGAGACATCGACGATGGACTGGGAAATTTCAGCCGTGGCCTGCACCTGCTCGCGCACCGAGGCGGAGATGACTTCCGCGCCACGATTCACCTGCGCGATGGCTTCGTCGATCGAGGCCATATGCCGGCCGACCGAGCCGACTGTGGCCTGCATCGACGCGACCTGGCTGCCAATGTCCTCGGTCGCCTTGGCCGTATTCCGGGAAAGGTTTTTCACCTCGGCCGCGACCACGGCAAACCCCCGGCCGGCTTCGCCGGCCCGGGCTGCCTCGATGGTCGCGTTCAGCGCCAGAAGATTCGTCTGGCTGGCGATGGTGTTGATCAGCTTCACGATGTTGTCGACCTGCTTGGCCACGTGATTGAGCTCGGTGACGGCGGCGACGGCCTGGCGCACGGCGGTGACAGCCTCATCCGTCAACTTTGCCGACCGGCCCGCCTGCTGGGAAATCTCCGTGGTCGTGCTGGTGAGCTCCTCGCACGCCTCCGCCACGGTCGTGACGCTGGCCGCGGTGTCCGCGGCGATGCGGGCGGTGCGCTGGATCTGGTCGGCACTCTCCTTCATCTTCAACCCGGCGGCGTTGATCACGGCCGCACTCTGGCGGTAGGCACCCGGGAGTCCGCGCAGGAGCACCGGCCGGTGGTAAAGGTCGCGGCTGCAGTGGTCCATAGCGGCCGAAGCCTCGCGCACGAAGGAATCCGCCACGTCGAGCATGTGGTTGATGGCCGAAGCCAGCGGCTGCCACTCCGGATCATCCGCCAGACCGGTCACCCGGGCCTCAAGGTCGCCGCGCCCGGCGCGTTCGCAGATGCGGGCGATCTCGCGGATGCGCTGCGCGGTATTTTTCCCGGGGTTGGCGTCGGGCCGGGACGGGGATTGGGTGTCGGCGTTCATGGCATCAGGCCGCCGCGAGACGCGTATGCTTGGAAAGACTGAACCCAAATTGGGAGTAGTCCGTTTGGGCCGCGCCCAGAACCTCGCCGAGCAGCTGGCGACCCGCCTCGACTGCCTTGGCCGGGGTTGCCTGCCGCTGTTCCTCCTGCCTTAGCCGCGCATAGAGGTCGCGCACCGCCGGAAGCGCATCGGTGTAAGCCACCCGGCGGTTGGAGTGATAGCCGATGAGGCGACCTTCCTGGTCATAACTGGGCGTGACGTGCGCAAAGACCCAATAGTGATCGCCTGTCTTCGCCATGTTCAGGACATAGGCGAAGATTTCCCGGTTGGCTTTAAGCGTGTCCCAAAGCAGCCAGAAGACACTGCGGGGCATATCGGGATGGCGGATCAGATTATGCGGCTGCCCCAGGACTTCCTGCTCCCTGTATCCGGCGACGCGGAGGAAGACATCGTTGGCGTAGGTGATAACTCCGGCGGTATCGGTCTTACTGACAATGATTTCGTGCTCGGCGAAAGTGATCTCTCGCCCGGTAGGGGTGACGGTCGGTCTGGCCATGGGAGTCGGAAAAGGGCAACGGGCGGTGCCAGAAACGGGAACCGGCAGGCCGTCCACTATCTTTAAGCGGCAAATTACGCCTTTATTTTAGCGAAATCCGGCCTGCCCCATACCCAAGCTAGGCGGGGCTGGACGACTCAGGGAAATCAAAGGGCCAAATTGCCACCAACGGACTGCCCTGCGGACGAATCCTGGGAAGCAATTAACATGACGGCCATGCACCTTTGAGCCATTATTATATGCACAGCGCGCGCTCAGCTTTGCCTAATCCGCAACATCACTGCCTCAGGCACCGGCTCGCCTGGCACCACGGCATCCCGGATGCGAAGGAAACCTGCTTTCTCAAAAACTCGGATGGACCGCGCATTGCTCACCGCCGGACCGGCAACCACGCGCGACACTCTGCTCTCGGCGAAGACCACGTGGGTCACAAATTTGTCCAACGCTCCAGAACCCATGCCGCGACCCAAAGCCGAAGGCTCCCCGATCAGGAGATCCAAGCCCGCACTCGCGGCCGGATCCTCGCCCACGGCCCGCGCATAGCTTGGAAAATCAAGCAGACTATACCATTGGATCAGGCCGATGGGTGTGCCTTCGAATTCGATGATGAAGCGATGCGTCACGCCGAGCCCGTCAACTTCCGGCCCATACTTCGCTTCGACCTGCTTCATCGTCGCCGCATCAGGGCCCGCGCCTCCCAGTGCTCCTGGCCCTGCCTGCCGACCCCACCATTCGTACACGTGCGGAAAGTTCAGCCACTTTTGGAGCAGGCGAAAGTCCAACCGCGTCAGGGACCGAAAGGTAATGGCGGTGAGCTCAGGCATGAAACGGCAACCGGGAACTTAATTTCCAAATCTGAGCCCATCCGCCCACCCGAAACAAGCATCGCGCCCCTGGAATCGACTTTTCTCCATAAGTGGTTCAGGTGTTGGTGAACGTTGCCCCATGTCCACCTCCGCCGTCGCCCCCGCCAAACCCATCAGCAAGAGTCAGTTTGTTGACTCCACCGCGTTGCTCGCCGATCCCGCGGCCCTGCAGGCGCGCGCGGCCGAGGATGGCTATTTGTTTTTCAAGCAGCGGCTGCCCAAGGACGAAGTACTCGCCATGCGCGCGGAGATGCTCGCCGTCGTCGAAAAACACGGCTGGCGCCAGCCCGGACAGGATGCCCTCGGCGGCCTCATCGACTACGACGCCATCAACCGCCTCACCGAGGAGGAGATGCACCGCACCGACGTCGGCGTCACGGCCGACGCCTATCACGACGTGCAGAAGCTCGAGCGTTTCCACCGCCTGCCGCATCACCCGCGCCTGCTGGAAATCTACCGCACGCTGTTCGGTCGCGAGGTGCTGGTGCATCCGCGCCACATCGCGCGAATGGTCACGCCGCACACCTGCATGGTGCCGACGCCGCCCCACCAGGATTTTCCCTACATCCAGGGTTCCGCCCAGACATGGACCTGCTGGTTTCCCGTGGGCGACTGCCCCAAGCCGCTCGGCGGCCTGATGGTGCTGCGCGGCTCGCACACCCAGGGCTACCTCCCGGTCCAGCCGGCCCGTGGCGCCGGCGGTTTCGCCGTGCCGCTCTGCCCGTCCGAGACCGAGTGGATGGAGGGCGAATACGAGGCCGGCGACGTGCTGACGTTTCCCAGCCACACCGTGCACAAGGCCGCGCGCTGCCAGTTCAAGGATCGCATCCGCCTCTCGATGGACGTGCGCTACCAGCCCGCCGATGAAGTCGTCGACAACAGCTCGCTCAACCCACACTGCACGCTGAAGTGGGACGAGATCTACGCCAACTGGCAGGCGGACGACCTGAAATACTACTGGCGTAAACTGCCGCTCAAGCTGAGCGCGTGGGACGACGGCTACCTCAAGCCCCGGCAGCGGATCTGCTGATGGTAGGGCGGATTATCCCTAATCCGCCGCGTTTGGCTTCTGCGGGCTCTCCGGCGCGTCAGGGATAACGCGCCCTACCCCCACAAAGAAACCCGCACTCAGCACCAGAGACTTTCGGGATTCCGGATTTTGCGGCGATAGACGCAGCGGCCGTCAGTCAGGTAGAGCCGGTCCTGCTCCTTTCCGCCCAGCGCCACCCCGTCGACCCGTTTGCCCCGCCGCGGATAGAGAATGCCGGCGATGAGGCCGTTGCGGTCGGAGATTTTCAGGCCCAGCTCCGTCGCAAACACGATCCAGCCGTGCCGGCTGACGGCGAGTTCGCCGCTCGTCGGGCCGGTTACTTCGTCACCCGGGCGATGCAGCGGAAAGAACGGGGCCCCATGGGCCAGCCCGCCGTCCGGCAAAATCATGAACAGGTGCGCGATCAGCCCCAGTTCGTCGGTCACGATCAGCTGCGCTTGATCCGGCCACAGCTGCACGCCCGCCGGACGGCCAAGGTTCCGGGCCACCACGCGCCGCTCCCCGCCGGGCGTGACGAGCCAGATGCAATGTTTGACCGGATCGGTCACGTAGCCGTGGCCGTTGGCCGCGAATGCTGCGCTGTGCGCATCGATGTCCTCCAGCCAGGTTTCGGTCCGGCCGCCCCGATCGCAGGTTAGGATCCTTCGGGCAGAGAGCTGGCAGCCATGGAGTTTTCCATCGGCACCGCAGCTGAGGCCCTGCGCGCCCTCGAATCCTTCGGCAAATCTCACCGCCGCACCGTCATCTTCCACGCGGTAAACGCACTTTTCATACGGGCTGAAAACAAACACCTCGCCCGCCGGGCCCGCCGCAAGCGCTGTCGCGGACATGTAGTCTCCCGCCACCAGCTCCCACGGCTCGCCCGGCACCGTGATGCGCGCTAGCGCCTGCCGGGAATTCACCCCGGCCTGCACCGGCTGGGGATAATCCCGCCAGAGCCAGCGCAGCGCATCCGGGAAAATCATCGAGCCGTGGAAATCGTCGTGACCCGCGTGCTCGGCCCACGCGTGGTTGACCTCGTAGCCGGCGTACTCGAGCGACGCGAGCATCGCCAGGTTGGCCGTCCACCAGTCGCCGCAGAACATCTTGAAATCCCGCGCGCCGCTCTCGAGGAACACCCGCAGCGGCTTCGGCTCCGTCACCCGGATCAGCGGCGCCAGGGTATCGGCGCCGCGCATGGGCGTGTAGGAACCGACAATGCTGAGGACGCGCGAGAACGCGTCCGGACGCTCCCACGCGGCGTTGAACGCGCACATCGCGCCGCTGCTTCCACCCATGATGGCGCGGCTGTTGGCGTCCTGGGCCAGTGCATAGCGGCGGCCCACCTCGGGCAGGATCTCCTCGATGAGAAAACGCGCATAGCGGTCGCCCAGGCTGTCGTATTCGAAGCTGCGGTTGATGCGCCCGGCCGCGCCGGCCAGCGGAGATGGAATCACGCCCGGGTTGATGAAGATCCCGATCATGACCGGGATCGCCCCCTGGTGGATCAGGTTGTCCAGGATCGTCGGGATCCGCCAGCGCCGCTCCGGCTGCCAGTGCGCCTCGCCATCCTGCACCACCAGCACGCACGCCGGTTTGGCCGGATCGTACTGCGCCGGCACATGGATCCAGATATCGCGCACCGTGCCGGGAAACAGGCGGCTCTCCGACCACGTGAGTTTCTCCATCCGCCCCGCCGGCACGCCCGGTTGCGGCAGCGAGTCGGGACCCAGTGGAAATTCCGCCTCAAGCTCCTGGGGTGTCATCCCGTCCAGTCATCTGCGTTTCCCCACCCAACTCAATCCAACAAAAAAACGGTCGTGGTACGGTTTGCCCTGTCATCGCGAACTCGGCGAAGCCGAGTGTGGCGATCCAGCTCGACGGATTGCTTCGTCGCCCGCTTCGCGGGCTCCTCGCAATGACAAACTACACCACGACCAAAAAAAGCCCGCCCCGTTTGCCACCCAAAAGGTGACAAACTGTTCTTACCGCCTGGCGGCGGTTTGGAAACGGGCCGCAAGGATCTCGATCAGGCCGGGATGATCGCCAACCAGTTTGGTCCGCACTATCCGAAGGCGGGGATTTTTTTCCCATGCCCGCCGGCAGATCGCCGCGATGTCGCCAGCCGGTCCCGCATGCCGGCCAGGTAGCAGGAAGAGTTGCGCCACGATGACCGGCCCGGCGTTCCACGGCGGCGTCCCGAGGAGATTTTCCAGCAACGGCTCGTTGAAGGCGTAGGCGTCGCCCAGGCGGCGCTCCATGCTGCCCGCCGCCACCCGCGCCACGCTGCGGCCCAACCGACGGCGGAGCTGGCCGGCGACCCGGTCGCGCACCTGCGTCACGGCTCGTGCCGGACTGCCGTGATCCACCAGCACCACCCGCGCTTTTTCCCCGCGCAGAAACCCAGGTGTAAGCCGGGCCCTGACCTGAGCTTCGAGCAGCCGGGCCAGGCGCTCATCTCCCGCCGCCCCGAGCGGTGCGGCCAGTCGGACCTGCAGGCCGGGATATTTCCTTTTCCACAAGGCGAGCCGCGCAGGAATATACTCCGTCAGCGCCCGGCTGCGGCCGAGAAAAAGCGGCACAATCACAAACTCCCGCGCCCCGGCTTCGGCCCGGCGCAGCACCGCGGCCTCCAGGATCTCGGCCTTGCGGCCGCCGAGCTTGCCCGCCGCCACTGCATTCGCGTGCAGCAATGACACCGGCTCGACCTTCCGGCCCAACCGCCGGCCCAGCGCCGCCGCCAGGCTGCGCAGCTTCCGGATCGCCGCCGGCCGGAGCGAACCGTTGTCCATCAGCAGCACAGACGGACCCATGGATTTTGGCGTCATTTCCTTTCGAGGCCGGGGCGCGCCGCCCTTGCCTTTCATGCCGGCAGGGTTTCCAGCCGGGCCCGCGCTTGCGAGAGAACCTCTGCGAGCCGGACAACTTCGCCCACGATGATCAGTGCGGGTTGGCCCGCGAGCGCAGCCACCAGCGTCGCGGCGGAATCGAGGTCGCCCGTCTGCACCGTCTGCTGCGGCAGTGTGGCGTGGGTAACCACGGCCACCGGCGTTGCACCACTCAATCCGCCGGCCCGCAGCTCTTTCACAATCACGGGCAGCCGCCGCACGCCCATGTAAATGCACAGCGTGGCGCGCGTCCGCGCCAGCGCCTGCCAGTCCACCGCCGCCTCATCCGGCTTGTCCCGGCATTCGTGGCCGGTCACGAACACCACCGCCGAGGCCTGCCCGCGCTGGGTCAGCGGAATGCCCGCCACCGCACCTGCCGCCGAGGCCGCCGTCACGCCCGGGACAATTTCAAAGGGAATCCCCGCCTCGGCGAGCACCTGCGCTTCCTCCCCGGCCCGGCCAAACACCAGCGGATCACCGCCTTTGAGCCGGACCACCTGCCGGTCCAGTCGGGCCTCACGTACCAGGATCGCCCCGATTTCCTCCTGCGGCGTATAATGGCGCCCCGCCCGCTTCCCCACGTAGATCCGGGTCGCCCGCACCGGGCAAAAGTCCAGCAAATC
>Ga0316221_1004354_pt1 | contig 10840 bp, 7 predicted proteins | sample TBH18007metaG_FD_206003 | JGI IMG/M metagenome (GOLD analysis project Ga0316221, IMG submission 206003) | Freshwater microbial communities from Trout Bog Lake, Wisconsin, USA - TBH18007 | ecosystem: Environmental > Aquatic > Freshwater > Lake > Hypolimnion/Profundal zone | place: USA: Wisconsin... | reverse complement strand
ATTCAATTAATTACCGATATTTTTTTAGCTTTCTTTGCTTGCCTGCCGATCAGGAGTGCAAATAACGCAGCGACCCACAATCGACGCTGAGAATGTATAAAAATACTAGCACTCTACGTATTGTACTTGGTAAACTATTTCTAAATAGCACAATATGTTGGTTTCTAAATGAAAATTTAGGAGCTACCATTTCCTATGTTATACATTTTGTAAAGATCTGGGTTCTTTTAATTAGCATATAACCGTTATGTGATAGTGATATAACAGTCATGTAACGCTGATCATCCTTCGTTGCAACGCTGATCATCCTTCGTTGTAATTCTGTGCTTGTTTCGATGTTCCTGCGTTGATCTTTCGTTCATCCTGCGTCCATCCTTCGTTTTCTTTTGTGGGAATAGGCTTTTTTCATCCAGTACTGCAGCGCCCTAGAAGATAGTTTCAGGGTATAGGAAGGTAGTATTGTAAAATGCAAAAAATCAGAAATTATCTAAAGAAATGAAAGAAAAATATTTTACAATATTTATTTCTTTCAGCAATTTATATGCCATCCTCAGCAAAATACTGGCACAATTCAATCCAAGTTTCTTTGCCTGCCCTACAGGTCATTCAGGCGGTCAGCCAAAGAAGTAATAAAATTAATTATCTGGCACCCTATATTGATAATTCCTTTTTTTAAAATTATCTTATACTAACCAATCTAATAGCACAACATGTTATTAATTAACGTGTTGTGCCATTAGAATTATTTAAAATTTGCTATTGAATAAAAAACAAGCTAAGGAGGGTGCCAGATGAATAATTACTAATCAGTCCCTGTGGACGGCCTTTATTGGTTCGATGCCGGGCGAATGGCCCCAGCAAAAAAAATGATGCGAAGCACTCCCGCCGAGGGCGGGATTAGAAGCAATATTAGTCCCGCCAATGGCGGGATAACAGGGACGGGGCCTAGCGGCCGTGAGCGACACGGGGTTACGAATATTAATATGACTGAATTTTGATAGCACAACACTTTATTAATTAACAATTTAAAGTGGTACTCGGCTAAAAAATTCAATTATCAATTGTTAATTACTCAATATCCTAGCCCTAAATCCCGCCCCTTCATCACCGCTGGTACGCCTTCGGATATCCATTTTGAGGGTTTATCGCCTTTAAGCATATAATCAAAGAATTGCTGTTCCCGGATTTGGATATCTTTTCGGTTCTTTCTTTCCATCAGGTTATGTACTTCATTGTTATACGTAAGCATCCATACTTTTTTGCCTAAACGACGCATACCCGCATACATTTCAATTCCCTGGTACCAGGGTACAGCATCATCCGCGTCATTGGCCATAATGACTAAAGGAGTGGTTACTTTAGGAAGAGAGAATAAGGCTGAATTTTTTATGTATAGCTCAGGCTTCTCCCATAAAGTAGCTCCGATCCTGCTTTGTGATTTTTCGTATTGAAATTGTCTTACAATACCCGGTCCCCATCTTACACCACCATAGGCACTGGTCATATTGGCAACAGGTGCACCTGCCCAGGCAGCTGCATATAAATTCGTTTTGGTAATCAGGTAAACAATCTGGTATCCTCCCCAGCTTTGGCCTTGTAAACCAATTTTCGTGCTATCCACATATCCTTTCTTTACTACAGCCCTGGTTCCACTTAGTATATAATCGTATGCGCTCTGTCCCGGGTACCCGGTTTTATACCAGATATCGGGAACAAATACAATATACCCCCGACTCACAAAAAAGGGAATATTCAATGCAGAAGGTGTGGGTGCCGGAGAACGATAGTTGTATAAGGTTGTATTATTTCTTTCATAGAAATAGACAATCATCGGATACTTCTTTTTCGGATCGAAATCTTCGGGTTTATAGATAATTCCTTCAGTTTGCTTTCCGGTATACGCTGTCCATTTGAATAATTCCGAACTACCCCAATTGTATTGGCTTTGCTGCTGGTTGATATGGGATAACTGGGTAGCTGTCGTCAAAGGATTTAAGGTATATACATCCGGCGATTTTACATAGGTTTCTTTTGTAAAACTGTATACCTCTGCATCTTTTGCTTTTTGTACCAAGGCACCCACCGAAACAGGCTCATTGAACAAGATATTGGTAGTATTCTTAGCAAGATCCAATACAGCCAGCCCACTACTCTTATCTTTTTCATCAAACACACGCAATAGTATTTTTTGTGTTGGCGTAATAAATCGTTCTTCTCTGTCAACATTAATATACCTGTATTCTATTTTATCTTTTCTCCCTGTTGTTAAGCAAACAGATTTTGCCTTTCCTTCCGGGTCAATCTGCCAGATATCATACCTGTCATAGATATATACATATTTATCTCCTTCAGCCCATCTTACCACCCCATACGCATTGGGATCATCGGGCACATCGTTTTCTTCATCCACCAAAGAAGTTTTGATATCTCTTGCAACCGGGTTCAGTTTTTTGTCAATCGCATTATAGGCAAAGTATCCGTGTTTTACTTCATCGTAATACAATACATATTTACCCGAATAAGAAGGATAGAGTGCACTTCCTTTGAAATTCTTGGCAATTAATTCCTGTTTCCCGGTTTCCGGGTTAATTACATAAATATCGCTATAGGTGAATCCCTGCCATTGTCCGGCTATTCGTCTGCCTGTATCTGATGTTCCATAAAAAAAACTTCCATCCCCTTCTTTGGTTTGTAAAACAGACCTGAGTGCCGGATTAGCTAGTTGTACCATCTGCTGAGAAGCAAGATCAAAACGAGTGAGGTAAGATCGTTTTAATTCGCCATCCAATGATTTCAATTGTGCGGGTTGTATCTGGTCGTCATTATAATGCCAAACATCAAGACTTACCCTGTCAAATTCCGGAAGTGTTGTGTCTTTGGGTGGAATAATAACAGCTGTGCCAAAGAAAAGTCGTTGACCGCTTTTACTAAATCCCATGGTTTCACCCGCATTTCTGGCGGCTCTTCCCCCTCCTGTATTCGCAAATTCGGCAACTGTCCAGTTTGGCAATAACCCTTTGGTTCCACGGGAAGCCAGTAATACCGCACTATCCGAACCTGTTTTATAATAATAGAGTTTATAGAATTTTTGTACGGCTTTTGTACTGCTATCACGTTCTGCAATAAATGCTATCTGCGAGCCGGTTTCATCCAGTACATAAGATTTTGCATCGTTGAATTTTTTAAAAATCGTTGTGCTTACATTATTGGTCAAATCCAGTTTTACTACCGATGCCAAAGAGCTGGAATCATTCTGTTTGCGGGATGTTTCATACAGCAGCACCTGACCGTTTTTACTGAAATAATATTCTGTAACCAATTGAATAGATCGTGTTTTACCGGTAGCAAGATCTTTCAATACCAATTCCGTACCTTCTTCAACAACTTCATCAGGCGTAGTTGCGGAAGCAGCACCAGCACGACCGGCATTGCCTGTGGTTGCACGGACTTCGGGTTTTGGAGACTGCAATACAGACATTCCTTTGAGTTTGGCATCATTGGCTTTATTGCGGATACTATCGGCAATATGCACGAGGCTATCGGCAATGGAAACCATGGCATTGATTCTGCTAATTGAGTCAAGTTCCATTTTTCCGTTTTTCCTGGATGGGTCTGCAAGCGGTTTTTCCATCAGGTAAGCCAGCCAATTATTCCCCCCTTCTTCCGGTGTTTTGAAATTTTTGACACGGGCAGTTTTCACCAATTGCCTTTTGCTGATATCATAGATAGCCAAACTATCCTTTGGCATATCATCCGGCCGCTTTTTTTTGATTCTGGCATCACGGGTATCTTTAAAATAAGGTTTAATCTTACAAATTATATACTTGCTATCCTCAGTAATCATGGCCCCGTATCCTCTCGGGATCTCTTTTTTCTCTTCTCCATTTACCGATTGAATCACCAGCACTCCATCTCCTTCCTGTGGATTAATCGTATAAATCACCCATTTCCCATCATTACTGATGGCTTTTTCACCAATGCTCTGCCATCCGTCATATACAGAATGATCCAATGGCTTTTTTTGTGAAAAGGATACAATTGAGAAACTTAAAAAAATAAGGAAGGCAAAGGTTTTCATGCGCAGTCATTTTTGTCTGATTCCGAAGATAATTAAACATTGGAATAAGCCATTTGTAAAACAGGAGTATTTGATAAGCGGGGAAGTATTCTAATGGTGAGCAGCTTTTTTTTGCACGATTCTCGCCATTTGTAATACTACGGATAAGGCAATCAACCCAAAACCCACATAAAAACTAATTCCCAGTTCCTTATTTTCTTTAAATAGAACAAATGCGAGAATGATACCATACACAGGTTCCAGGTTAAGAGTAAGATTTTGTGTGAAAGCAGAAATTCGCTGTAAAGCCTGCAGCATCAGGTCCATTGCCAACACCGTGCAAAGCCAGCTAAGTATTATTAACCATATCCAATCCTTCCAGACCGGAAAAATATAGGTGGTAGGAAAGTAATGCAGATAAAAAGGCATTCCGATGGTAAGAATCAATAAACCACCACTCAATTGATACAACATAACCGTTTTTGCTCCGGCAATTTTGACGTTCTTTTTGGTAAGTACCGAAAACAGTGATGCCAATACTGCAGAAACTAATCCCAGCAAAATCCCTGTCCGGTAACGGGTATCAAAATGAAAAATCAATAAAATGCCAGAGAGGCTAATCAACCCCAAACCGGTTTCTGACCAGCTGAATAATTTTTTGGTAAGCAGGGGTTCCAATATGGCCGTGAATAATCCTACGGAAGCAAAACAAACCAGGGCAATGGAAACATTCGCTATTTTGATACTGCCATAGAAGAATACCCAATGCAAGGCAATTAAAGTGCCAATCCCCAATAATTTCCAGACGGATGCAGGTGATATGAGTTCGAGAGAGCGTTTGATAGATAGCCAGGCAAATAATGTAATCACCGTAATCAGTATCCTGTACCAGACAAGTAATCCTTCATTTAATTGAATCAATGCGCCCAATGCACCGGTAAACCCAGCCAGGAAAACAGAGATATGCAATTTAATCAACGCCTGCTTCATGGTTTAAAGAAACAGAATATTCTTGTAGCCAGGCCATTTGCGATAAAATAAACTGTATTATATTGTAATGATTTAAATATTAGTGCTTACTAACATCAAAAAAAAGTAATGAATCCGATCATCAGCCTAAAGAATGTTTATAAAAACTATGGAGCCAAACAGGTATTAAAAGGGATCAATCTTTCGATCTATCCCGGGCAGGTTATAGGCTATATCGGTCCGAATGGTGCAGGGAAAAGCACAACCGTTAAGATTTTATGTGGACTGATTTCAGATTATGAAGGAGAGGTTTTGATAGACGGAATCAATCTTCAGGACGATCCCGTTGCAGTAAAAAGTAAGATTGGCTATGTACCAGAGCTGGCAGAATTATACGATGTATTAACGCCTGTTGAATTTCTTGGATTTATGGCCCAGTTGTATAATATGCCGGAAGAACTGGCGAGTGATCGAATCAATCGAATGTTAACCGCTTTTGGCCTAGAAGCCAGCATGCACCAACGGATGGATACGTTTAGTAAGGGTATGCGGCAAAAAGTGCTGATCAGTTCCGGACTATTACATAACCCGGATATTATTATCCTGGATGAACCCCTAAGCGGACTGGATGCAAACAGTGTAATTATTGTGAAAGACCTGATCAGTAAACTGGCCAAAGAAGGGAAAACCATTTTTTATTGCAGTCATATGATGGATGTAGTTGAAAAAGTTAGCGATCGAATTATTCTGATCAATGAAGGAGTGGTAATAGCCGATGGAAGTTTTGAGGAGTTGAAAGAACAACAGGGTAACCAGAGTCTTGAACAGATTTTTGCCCATATGACAGCAAAAGATTCACTTTCAGATGCTGCCGATCAGTTAATGAACGCTTTTGGAAAATAAACCAGACCCTGATGAATATTGTCAATAGATTTTTTCTAAAACTGTTATTACTTCCTTCTGGTTTTTACCGTAAGATGGGTGTGAATACTGATCATCTGGATACGATACTTTCGTTTAAACTAATCATGGATGACCGCCGACCGAATAGTATTCACCAAACACGTCAAAAGAAACAAGTTAAACCAATCAGCTTTGCTACTTTGGGGTTAATGCTTTTCTCGGTTATTTTAGGTTGTATATTTTTGACAAGTTTTGCAGTCGGAAACGATGATATCACCAAACTGACCATCTATTTCTCCTTTTATATTTTTGTTTTAGCATCTACCCTGATCACTGATTTTACATCAGTTTTGATTGATGTTCGGGATAATATGATTATACTCCCGAAACCCATCAATGACAAGACATTTGTACTGGCCAGGTTATTGCATATTATTATACATGTATCAAAAATCGTTATCCCGATGAGTTTGCCGGGAATGATTTTTATCGCAGTAATGCATGGTGCGCGTGGCTTATTTCCTTTTATTTTTTTAATTCTTTCCGCCACGCTGTTTACTATTTTCCTGATCAATGCTATGTATATTTTGATTCTGCGGTTAACAACACCGCAGAAATTTAAATCCATTATCAGTTATTTTCAGATCGGATTTGCGATTGTATTTTATGGTGGCTATCAACTCGTACCCCGACTCATCAACAAAGCTGCACTTGCGGGATATTCAGTCAGTTCCTCTACCTGGGCTTTATTTGCTCCTTCCTATTGGCTAGCGGGCAGTTGGCAGTTCATGAAAGGTCCTGATTATACAGCTTTCGGATTTGTTTGCTTACTAATCAGTATCGTGCTTCCTGTTTTTAGCATCTGGATTGTGATTACCTATTTTGCTCCTTCCTTTAACCAAAAATTATCGATGATCAGTGGAAGCGAAGGTGAATCTGTACCAGTAAAAACTGGAAAAAATCAGGTTTTGTCAACTACCTCTTCTTATATTACCCATATCTCAGACTGGATTACTACAAAAGGGGTTGAACGAATGTCATTCCTGTTTACCTGGAAAATGACAAGCAGAAGCCGGGATTATAAGATGAAAGTTTATCCCACATTTGGGTATCTCCTGGTTTATATAGTACTTATGTTTATTAATGTTTCAAATGGTAAAAAATTTTCTTTCACTGATATCCAGTCACAAACCGGGCCTGGGAAGATTGTTTTTATTGGCGTGATTTATGTGAGCAGTATTATGCTGTTGATGGCATTATCGCAGTTGATCTTTTCAGAAAAATATAAAGCTGCCTGGATCTATTATATCAGTCCTGTAAAACTACCCGGTACTTTGATCAGCGGTGCAATTAAATCTGTGTTGGTTAAGTATTTTATCCCGGTTGTTAGCTTTATATCCCTGATTGCCATCGGCATTGTGGGTATTAAGGTCATTCCCAATCTCCTACTTGGCATTTGTAACCAATGTCTGGTGGTTTGTTGCGTAGCGTATATCAGTATAAAAGACTTGCCATTTTCAACCTTGCAATCGATGAATTCAAAATCAGGTTCTTTTATCCGGGGATTGTTTTCAATGATTATTCCTGGAGTTTTGGCGGTAGTACAGTATCTTCTGTACAATTTTACCATCGTTATCAGTATCCTTGCAATCCTTTCCGGCATTGCCTGCTGGCTGATATTAGATGCCATTAAACAAAAAACATGGGAGAATATTATTCAAAGAAATTATGAATAATCTATTGGCTGGGTTCTAGTCTGAATTCCTGATTTTTTTCCGGTAGTTTCCAAAAAGGCTTTTCAATTGAATGCTGAGAACGCCTAATACGCCTTCTTTGATAATCCCTTTACTCATTTTGCTAACGCCAATTTTCCGGTCGATAAAAGTAATGGGCACTTCTTTGATGATAAAGCCCAGTTTCCAGGCAGCAAATTTCATTTCTATCTGAAATGCATATCCTACAAAAAGGATTCTATCGAAGTTTAAAGATTCGAGTACTTTCCTTTTATAACAAACAAAACCGGCTGTGGGATCATTCACCGGCATCCAGGTAATTATTTTTGTATATAATGCCCCACCTTTAGAATATAACTGACGATCTAAAGGCCAGTTTTCGGTTTTGCCTCCCGGAACATAGCGACTGCCAATAGACACATCGGCTCCCCCGTTTTTGCAGGCATCATATAATCTTTCCAGATCGGCAGGGTTATGCGAAAAATCAGCATCCATTTCCATGATATATTCATACCCGTGTTTCAATCCCCACTTAAATCCATGAATATAGGCAGTACCTAAACCCAGTTTGCCTTTTCTTTCTTCCATAAATAACTGACCTGGGTAGTTATTGATCAATGAACGAACAATCTCTGCTGTTCCATCAGGCGAATTATCTTCAATGATGAGAATATGAAAATCTTTCTGCAAAGCAAAAACTGCCTGAATGATTAAGGCAATATTTTCCTTTTCATTGTAGGTTGGTATAATGACTAATTTCTCCAAATGCTTGCGGGGGGCTTAAAACTAAGTTACGACATTGATTGATTAGGGTCGCAATTTAGTTCATAAGAATATAATATTTAAATTCTTATGGTTTTTTTAGTAGTGTTCTGTTGAGGATTTCTGTTAATTTTTGCTTGGTATTCATAGCAAAATCGCCTTTCATCATCCAATCGTAATACTGGGGCTCTTCTTTCAATACCTGCACCACAGGTTTTCCCTTGTGTTTTCCGAAGTTAAAGATCTCAACTCCTTTCTCCTTCACAAAGCGGCGGGCAAAATCAACAATATCATCTTCCCCTGTAAATTTAACGATGCTATCAACCGTTTCTCCAATTTGGGGATAGCGCTCAACTTGGGCTTCCAATACTTCCCAGGTGGCAGTGGCATCTGCTTCTGCGGAATGGGCATCTTCTAATGTTTTCTGGCAATAAAATTTATACGCCGCACTAAGGGTACGTTGCTCCATCATGTGAAAAATCTTCTGTACATCTACCAGCTTTCTGCCATCCACGCTAAATTCAATACCCACTCGCAGAAATTCTTCCAGCAGCATAGGTATATCGAAGCGATTACTATTGTATCCGCCAAGATCACATAATTCAATAAACTGTTTTATTTCATTTGCCACCTGTTTAAAACTAGGTGCATCTTTTACCATTTCATCTGTAATTCCATGAATCTCACTTGACCCAGAAGGAATAGGCATTTGCGGATTGATTAGTTTCCTCTTTACCTGCCTCGTACCATCCGGAAGTATTTTTACTATGGCAATTTCCACAATACGATCAGTGCTGATGGTAATACCGGTAGTTTCGAGATCAATAAAAGCGATTGGTCGAGTTAGTTGCAATTTCATTTGTGGATCTGCTTAGTTATGGGTTATTTGATTTGCGAAAGTAAGCATATCTAAGCCATCATAGTTACCACTACTCATCAAAACAAGGTTTGTTTGATTATATGTCTGTTTTTGCAGCCACTCGTATAATACTTCCTTTGAATTCATCACCAATAAACCTTCCTTCTGAAAACCCTCTATTACTTTCTCAGCTGGCAGATCAGGCATTCGTTTCAGTTCCAGCGCATGTTTTGAATAGAACACGATTGCCTGGTCTGCTTTATCCAAAGCCCCGTTATATTGTTTCATAAATTCTTCATTCAAACTACTGTAGGTATGCAGTTCGAGTACCGCAATCAGTTGTCGGTCTGGATATTGTTGCTTTACCGCTTCAATGGTTGCTTTTACTTTACTGGGCGCATGTGCAAAATCGCGGTATACATTCGTGCTTTGGTTGGAGGCAAGTAGTTCCAATCGTTTAGCGGCGCCTGTAAAAGAAGCAATGGCCTGTATAAAATCAGTTACGGATACACCCAATTCCCTGCATGCCAGAAAAGCAGCATTCAGGTTCATCAGGTTATGGTTACCAAATACTTTTAATTGGCCGGTAATGCCTTCTATTGTAACCTTGGTTTTTCCATCCCGAATCGTATGCTCAGGAACCCCGTAAGGCTGGTAACGGATATCTGCACGAAGATTTGCTTCAACCAATTCTTTCAGTACGGGATCAGATGCATTGTAAATCAACACTCCTCCTGATTCTATTTTATTGATAAAGATCACAAACTGCTCCAGGTAAAATGGGAAAGTAGGAAACACATTGATATGATCCCAGGCTATCCCGGTAAGGATGGCTATATGCGGAAACAGAAAATGAAATTTCGGTTTTCTTTCCAGGGCACTGGCTGGGTATTCATCTCCTTCGCAAATGATGACAGGTGCATTGGTTATGTTGACCGATTGACTAAACCCCTCCAATCTGGCACCAACGAGGTAATCGAAGTCTCTGTTGAGTTGCTTAAGAACATGCATAATCATGGCGGTTGTTGTGGTTTTGCCATGACTACCGCCTACCACTACCCTTTTTTTATCCTGGCTTTCATGGAAAATATATTCAGGAAAAGAATAGATGGTAAGACCTAATTCCTGCGCTTTCAGCAGTTCCGGATTATCCGATTTGGCATGCATACCCAGGATAATGGCCTCTATCTCACTGGTAATCAATGAAGGTTGCCAGCCAATCTGCTTAGGCAAAAGCCCTTCTTTTTCGAGATTACTGCGGGCAGGTTCAAAAATTTCATCATCAGTTCCGGTTACCTGGTATCCTTTTTTATGTAAAGCAATGGCCAATTGGTGCATAACACTACCCCCTATTGAAATAAAATGAACCCGCATACGTTATATATCTTTAATTCACAATTAACAAATATTGTAAAGCTGGTGGGCAGCGTTTACATTTGAAAGTTTATCTTTACAATAACGCAAAATACAGCCTTACTATTACTTAAAACACAACCATGAAAAAGATATCCCTTTTATTGATTATGCTGATGGTAGCAGCAGCTGTTTTTACCTCCT
>Ga0316221_1004346_pt1 | contig 10856 bp, 9 predicted proteins | sample TBH18007metaG_FD_206003 | JGI IMG/M metagenome (GOLD analysis project Ga0316221, IMG submission 206003) | Freshwater microbial communities from Trout Bog Lake, Wisconsin, USA - TBH18007 | ecosystem: Environmental > Aquatic > Freshwater > Lake > Hypolimnion/Profundal zone | place: USA: Wisconsin... | reverse complement strand
TGGCGGGTTCGCCGGTCTGCTCGTGAATGCTATAGAACAGTGCGGCGTGGAATAGATTCGCGTAGTACGTCCCCAGCCCGTTGAGGATAAGAATGTCTTCTTCAGCCCGACGGAACTCCGGCGTCTTCGCCTTCGATCCCGCTGCTTTGCGCGCCACCGCCAGTCCTTCAGTAGAAGTGCTCACCATCGCCTCTAGCCACTGGATCACTTCGCTGGTGTTGTAGCGCGCGTTCTTGGTGCCCGTGACCAAATCCTTGGCGTGCTGGTCGATGGTGGTGAAGAGTTGCGGATCGAGCGGGCTGATGGCGCTTACGTTGTGCGGCGCGGGCGAGTCGCTATAGAGTGCTCTGCCGGTATAGGGCAGGATCGACACAGGCGTCAGCATCTCCGGCCAGAACTCATGGTTCGATGCCGACGGACACCATGCCGTCGTCACCAGCGGCAGAATACGGCTGGAGGCCGCAAGCGCGCTCTCCAGCCCGGTACCGGCGGGGCCATACGCCTGGCGGTAGATGCGGTGAGATACCTCGGGGGCGGTGTCGGGGTTATATAGATAGCGCCCCCATAGTTTGTATGTCAGAACAAACTTGGCGGTGTCGAGGTTGGCTGACCCCAGCGATGCATCGGCGTAGGCATTGCGTCCGCCAGGATGGCCCGATCCTTCGCGCCCCTTGAAGGTCAGCGGCTCGCAAAGCTCCATGCCCGCGGCACCACAGAAGTTTGCCGCGCGCCCATATCCGGAGGCAAGCGCCGGGTCGCCCCACAGCAGATGGCGCTGCGTCCCTGGCCACACGCGATACAGCAGGTCCAGCCCAATGCCTTGCTGGTAGAAATCCCCATAGCCGTAGCGGGTAAAGTTGCGCGCGCCCGCCGAGACGGCAAATGTTCCTGTCACGCCTGCGCGGGGATACTCATTCGCGCGGATGTCGGCCTGTTGATAGCCCAGCCCGAGGTGTTCGGCCCAGTATTTGGCCCCAGCCTTCACCGGCATACCGGTAGCGCGGGCAATCTCGATCATCTTCTGGTCCAGGCCCTTGGCATGCATGTCGATCTCGATCACTCGCGGCTTGCCATCGGGTGTCCGCGCCGCCGGGATCGCTTCAAACAGCGTCTGCCAGAACGGGTAGCTGCCCTCCGGAATGCCGCTCTCGCCATGGATGCGCAGGGTGAGTCCGGTGATCTGCGGGCAGTCTTTCAGGATCACAGCCAGCGCATCGCGGCAGTAGGCGGCGTGGATCTCTGGCGTGAGGCCAACGATGTGGTGGTCGGAGTTTGGGCTGTCGGTCCACTGATACGCGTGGGTCCACAGGCCAAGCTGGAAGTCCATGCCGCGCCGCGCAGTCCCTGCCGCGATAAACTGCAGCGTCTCCAGATTGCGCTGGCGTTCGCCGGGTCGTAGCACCGGCTCAACATGTACTTGCTCGTATCCCGGGACCTCCACCAGGTACGGGTAAGGGAAGTGGAGATAGTCTCCCGTGACGCCACGCGGGAAGTCCCAGCCCATGCCGAGCGAGAAGTTGAATCGGTTAAAACGCGCTGCGGCGAGTGTGTCGAGGTACTCGGTCCAGAAGGCGCGATCGTAAAACCACGGCTTGTCATCCACCTCGGAGAGGAACGCACGCAACACGCTGCGCACTTTGTTCGGGCTTGCTTCGGTGACCAGAGCGGGAAACTTAAGCGATGCTATGGGATCGTCGCTGAAGCGAATGCGCTCGGCGAGTTCGAGTATCCCGTACACAAGACCGCGTGCATCGCTGCCGGAGACCACGACTGCGGGAGATCCCTTGTATTCCGTGGGGAGGAAGACGATGGCTTCGGGGTGCGTAAACGTGAGCCGGCTCGGGAGCGTTTTGCCGAGAGGATAAACAGCGGTACGAATAACAATAGCGAAATCTGCGCCGTCTTGTTGCGTGGCGAGGCGCTCAGGTGTGATTGCCTGGCGTAGCTTTGCCGTAGCCCAAAGTACGGGTTCGGCGTCCGTCAACGGATAGTCAGGGTCGGAGATAGTGGTGACGAAGATGCGACGTGTTGCAGGCAGCGCGTGGGCGAACTCGACCGCGCCAACCGACGCGGCTGCCGCGCTCAGCTTGATGAAAGTCCGGCGACTTGGTTTCTTACGCATATGTAGCTCCAGACGCTACAGCACGAATCAAGCAAAGCGCAAGTTCACGCTGCCGGCATGGCTGAAGGTCGCCACAGCCGTCGATCCAGCCGGTGCGGGCGTGTTGCCGGTCCAGCTTCCCGTGGTAATCCATTGGCCAGCCTTTAGCCCTCCGGTGCGCGCGGCACCCTCATTGGCCAGGTAGGGAAGCAGACGCATCAGGTCGCCCGAGGTGTTCGACCCGGTCCGCTCCACCTCCACCTTGCCGTTGACGGTGAGCTTCACGGTCTCAGTCTTGAAGTCGATGCTCTTCCACTCCGCACACGCAGGGCCATATATAAACCCACCATGCATCTGCAGGTCGGCCAGCGCTGATAGGTGGTTGCCTTCCGCCTTGGGATTGATTAGGCCTGACTCCAATTCCTCGATAATGGGATGGCAGCTTGCGATGGCGTCCACCACCTCGTCGCGAGTATAAGGCGTGGCGCGCGCCGGCAGGTCCTTGCCCAACTTGAACGCGATCTCCGCCTCCAGAACGCGAAAACGGAAACGCGGTCCTTCCAGCAGCGTGCCGCTGGGCACCATCCACGCCTGCGGCATGGGCGCGAAGAATGGCGCGGCGTCGGGCGATCCTGCGGCGATCTTCCATCCGCCGATAGGGCCGAAGACAGCGATGATAATGCAGTGAACATAGGCAGCCTCCTCCAGAGACTGCGGCTGCAGTTCTGCGGGCAGTGCGGCAATAGGGTTGTGGTTGCGGCGCGCCTCGATCAGCAGATGGGCGGTTTGGGTCAGTTGTGCATTGCGGGTTTCGCTCATAGTGGTAACAGTGTCGCTCAAAGGCGAGTGCTCTGTCATGCGCGACTCGCTGTAACCGCAAGCTTCCGTTCTAACGCCGCCGCTCCCGCTTGTGTGCATGCACAAAGTTGCTCACGCAGAAGTATCCGAAGAATGCCAGCATCGCCACAGCCACCACCAGTGGCCGATGTCCTGCCGCGCTGGCACGCCACTCACCACGAAGGTGTAATACGGCCCCCAATGCGAATAGTGCGAACAACCCAAAGAAGACCCCCGAGACCTCCAGCCACAGCACTCCGCCCAGTCGCTTAAATGTCCCCCAGGTAGTCCCGCCAAAGCTACGGCTGCCACGTCTCAGGCCCTCTTTTGCTCCGCGCACTTGGTTGAAGGCTTCGGCTACTGGATGGATTGCAGCGCTGCTCACCGTCTTGGTTACAGCAGGTGTGACGAGTCCGGCCGAGGGCTCCGGCGGCGGAATCGCTGCGTCGCCCGCCCTCACGCCTTTGCTCGCGCCTTGGGTTGTGGGCTTCTCCGCCGCGGCTGCCTCCACCGCAGCCGTCACTGTCTTCACCGCCTGCCGCGCTCCGAAGCCAAGCGCACGTCCAAAGCGAACAGCATCCATTCTCGAAGTGTATCTGTTCGTGCCCGCCAAGCGGTAGCCTCTCCTGTTTGTGCCGGATCTTGTGCATTACTGCCTGGATTTCCCTGGAGTCAATTTCATTTTCTGATGCATCCAATCCTTGGACAGCATCCTGCTCGTGGTGCTCCTTGCAGTCAGGAGGAATGGCTCGTGAAAATCTTTCTCTGGAATCTGTGTTCGTCTTGCACTTCCGCGGTAGGATTCTTGGTCTGGTCACCTGGGAACTTACATTCCGTTCATCATCTCGCTCATTCGCTCAAAGATGCATGGGCAAGCCAGAATTCGACCTTCTAATGCATTTCCAACGCACTCCAGTGTGCCGCACTTTGAGGAAATCCTGCCGCAAGAATCATTGCTACAGATGTAGGCCCAGCGTATCCTTGAGTGGAGAGTTAATGAAACGGACCGCATTGCAGTTCCCGCTGGATACTGAACTACAGGGCAGGGAATACCCTATGCGGTCGAGTCGCAGACAGGAGTTCAATCCCAGGGCAGCCCGGAGGCGGCATTGAATCAAAATGTGAAAAACCTGATCCAGAAGTTGGGAGAGGCAATCCATGAATCAGTCTCCGAGTCAGAAAACATCGCGGTAGTAGTCCGTAATATCCGTGACCAGGGTTTTGACGTTATGCTTATGCTGGAAGCCACTATCGGTCTCAACGAAGTGGAACCTGCAGGCCAGGCGAATGAGGGCACGGACGCTGCATCCGAAACAGCGACAGGCCCGTTTACCCATAACGACCTGAACTTCCTCAAATCTTTGCGCATTACACTTCCTGATTCCGATACGGAATCAAATGGCCTCAACGTGAGTTCTTCTGTGGCTCCTGCAGACGATCCCTCTACGGATCAATAGACCGAATACCGCCTCCGCATCCTCTCCCGGCCTGGTCTGATTGCGCTTCCTCTTCGGCCTTGTAGGGCTACCCTGCGGTCTGTGATTTCCACCGTTGCACAAACATAACCGTCCCATGTTAGACTCTCGATTCACGTTCGGGGGCTGGAGCCATACCACTCCGCTCTCTGATATGGTCTTAGACAAGACGCACTTCGTAAACGAGGTAATGGGCTCATGAGAGATACGCTCGGTGTGCTGCTGGCTGGTGGCGCTGGAGAACGGCTCTTTCCCCTCACACGCGATCGCGCCAAGCCAGCCGTGCCTTTTGCCGGCCAATATCGAATCATCGATATCACTCTGTCCAACTGCATCAACTCCGATCTGCGCCACGTCTACATCCTCACTCAGTACAAGGCACTCTCCCTCAACCGTCATATCCGCGAAGGATGGGGAACCGTTGTGGCCAGCGAGTTGGGTGAGTTCATTGAGATTCTTCCCCCCATGCAGCGCGTCTCCAAGTCCTGGTACCAGGGCACCGCCGATGCTGTTTACCAGAACATCTACTCCATCGGCGCCGAAGAGCCGCGCCACGTCCTCATCCTCTCCGGCGACCACATCTACAAGATGAACTATGGCCTCATGCTCAGACAGCACAGGGAATCCGGTGCCGACGTCACACTCGCTACCCTGCCTATCGCACCTGACGAGGTCTCCCGCTTCGGCATCGTCGAAGTCGCGCGTTCCGGTGAGGTTACTGGATTCGTAGAAAAGCCAAAGTCCACCGACATTCGTTCCCCCATCGATCCCAATGTGGTGGACGCATCCATGGGTATCTATCTCTTTAATACGGATATCCTTCTGCCCGAACTCATCCAGGATGCCGAAGACCCCGACTCCACCCACGACTTCGGCCACGACATCCTTCCCAAGCTGCTTGGCCGGGTCAAAATGCACGCTTACAACTTCGTGGATGAGAACAAGCAGCGCGCCCTTTATTGGCGCGACGTGGGAACCCTGGAGGCCTACTACGAGGCCAATATGGACGTCGCCGGGATTACGCCCATCTTCAACCTCTACGACAAGAGCTGGCCCATGCGTACCCGCCCCTACCAGTACCCACCCGCCAAGTTCGTCTTCGGCGAACCGGGACGCACCGGCATGGCTATCAACTCCATCGTCTGCTCAGGCTCCATCGTATCCGGAGCCGTCATCCGCAACTCTGTCGTCTCCCAGGACGTGCGCGTAAACTCCTACGCCGATGTCGATTCGTCGATTATCTTCTCCCACGTCAACGTGGGCCGCCACTGCCGCATCCGCCACGCCATTATCGACCGAGACGTCCACATCCCCGACGGCACCGTCATTGGCTACGACCCCAACGAGGACAAGAAAAACTACTTCGTCTCCGAATCCGGCCTCACCATCGTCACCCGCGACTACTCCGTCTACGAGAACCCCGTCAGCCCAGAGTTCATGCAGCCCGGCAACAACTGGTAGCCGCCACTCTCTTCAATGTAGTAACATATCTACATTGGAGGTGGGCTATGCCGATTACCACCCTGTCCAGCCGTGAGTTCAATCAAGGAGCTTCCCGCGCCGCGAAGGCCGCGCAGAAGGGGCCCGTCTTTGTCACCAACCGTGGTCGGCTCAGCCTCGTCCTGCTCAGCGTTGACGAGTACCACAAGCTCTCCAGCAAGGGGAAAGACATCGTCGAGCTTTTGAGGATGCCGGATGATACTCCGATGTTCGACTACGACTTCCAAGAACTTCGTTCAATCTCCCCACGGGAAGTTGACTTCGATTGATCTATCTACTGGATACGAATGTCATCTCCGAACTCCGCGAACCACGAGTGCGTCGGCCTGTTCCAAGTGTGCTCCATTGGTTTAGAGGTGTTTCACCTGCCTCCCTTTATCTATCGGTTGTCACGGTAATGGAATTGGAACTTGGAATTCTCCAACTTAGACATCGTGACCCGACGGGAGCAACTGTCCTTCGGGCCTGGCTGAGCGATCATGTATTGACCGTTTTTTCGGGTAGAATTCTGCCCGTCGACATTGAAGTTGCACAACGTGCTGCCGCTCTCCATATACCTACCAGGATCTCTGAGGTGGATGCGTTCATCGCGGCTACCGGACTCGTCCACCAGATGACGGTTGTGACGAGGAATGTATCTCATTTTGCCCCAACTGGTGTCCCTACCCTCAACCCATGGCAAGCCTGAGAGTTATTGATCCCTCAAAGATTGCGTGGTCCAAAGTGCAGCCACCAGACCACCCCGCTGGCTACCAGACAATATATTCCGAACAGATACCAGCGGCCATTCTCCAGCCAGTTGCTCAGCCACTTCAGCGCGACCAGTCCGGCGAGGAATGCAAATAACGCGCCCAGCAGGCTCTTCACAATGGTGTCGTGTAAGTTGGTCGGCACACCTGCGGTCGCCGCATCGTGGGCCTGATGAAGCATGCGGAGGGCCTCACGTCCTATCGCTAGGGGTGTAATGATCACTGCCATCGCAAAGCTGAATCTTTCCGCACGTTCCTTCGTCGTGCCGGTCAGCATGCCTGCCGAAATCGTCACGCCCGATCGCGAGAACCCGCGGAAGGGAAGCGCCAGTCCCTGCAAGATGCCCATCCAGCCTGCTTGTCCCATAGTGACGCTGCCACTCGGACGCCGCGTGATGCTGTCGACGGCAGGCTCCGTTGGAGCGTCCTTCTTCTCCCGCAATCCCGCAATCAGGATCAAGATTCCCGCGCACGCCAGCGCCGGAGCCACCAGGTCAAGCCGACTAAACAAATCCTCGATCTGCGCTTTAGGCGCACCTTTGAACAACGTGTGCTCAATTACCTTCATCAGCGCATATCCCAACGTCAGCGTAATGCCCGTCGCCCATGCCGCCCGCACCAGGAACCGCTTGAACGCATCTGCAGACGCAAAGTAGCTCTGCTTCCACTGCTCCCAGAAGTAGGCAATCACCGCGAACATCGTGCCGGTATGCAGCATCACCAGCAGCAGCGTCATCTGTGGCGAAGAGGGGTCCAGCCCCATCAGCTTCTCGGCAACAACCACATGGGCGGAACTGGAAACCGGCAACAACTCAGCGAGTCCCTGCACAATGGCCAGAATAATCACTTGATAAATCGGCATCCCACTATTCTAAGGGAGGTCCCTCTCCGGCACCGAATCTAACTTGCAACCAACGGGAGAACCACGCAAAGCCCAGCACGCGTCACGAAGTGACCTCTGCCTCATGCTCCACGGGAAAGTTCACTGACCGCGCAATAAAGCACTTCTCATGTGCCTCGTGATGTAACTCCTTCGCCTTAGCCACGTCGCTTCCCGCTGCCACAGTGACCTTGGGCCGCAGCACCACCCGCACAAACTGCCCGGCACCATCGGGCGTCATTACCATCACGCCTTCCGCGTGGTCCACATATTCCACCACCACGACCCCTGCCACCGCACAAAGATGCAGATACGCAAGCTGATGGCAGGATGACAGTGCCGCCACCTGTAATTCCTCAGGATTCCACCGCGTAGCATCGCCGCGAAATACCGGATCGGACGACCCCGCAATTGCAGGCTTCCCCTCTGCCGAAATCTCATGTGCCCGCTCGTACTCCCGATACCCGGATGTTCCCGTCCCACGATTCCCCGTCCACGTCACCGTGACGGAGTACGTATGCTCTTTGCCAATGCTCATGGGTCCACTCCTCAAACCGCGAAACCTTCGTTGTTTCTCACGCGTGCGAGCATATCGAGAACGGCACGAAGTGCCTACTCCCTATCATTCCCATACACCGGGATCTGTTGCTGGACGCGATACGCAATACTGGCCGCGCGTGCCGCATAGTCCGACTGCGGATACTTCTGCTTCAGCTCCGCCGCCAGCCCCTGCGCACTCGCCGCCGCCTGCTGCGACCGCTTCTTATCGTCCTGCACAACGTACATCTCCACCAGCACGCCCTCGCGGTAGGTCGCGTTGTACAGCGCCTCAGCGGCCTTGGGGCTGTCTGGATAGCGGTCAGCATACTTCTGGTACAGCCCAGCCTCCATCTCCGGACACTTGGGTAACCCCTGCCAATCGCCGCACAGCTTGTTGTCAATCAGGTCGTAAGCGGCCAGCGCTGCAAACTTTGAGTTCGGGTACAGCTTCATCACCTGCTGCATCTCCCCTTCGTAGAGCTGTGGACGCAGGTACGCTTCCTGCTCGTGGGCCGAGGGCAGCGTGCTGATGTCGGTCTTATCGATCTGCCACCTCACATCCGCTGAACGGAACATCGCCTCCGCCGCCAGTGGCGAGCTGGGAAAGTAGTCGGCCACCCGACGGTACAGTAGGTGCGCCTCCCCGGCCGCGTCCTTAGGTGCGTGTGGCTGCTCCGCCAGCTCCTCATAGTTTGCCGCCGAGCCATACAGAATCGTATCGCCGTTGGCCGTTGCCGGCGTTACGATACCCTTGTCGTGAATCCATCCCGATGCAGGAGTCACGATCTCGTCCGCGCCGAACTCCGGTTTCACATCGTCGGCTTGCTCGTCCGGCGTATCGGTGTTGGCGAAGACGCGAACCCACGCCCCGTTGCGTTCGATTACCACCACCTCGTGTCCGGGCGTCACCTCGGATATATGCTGGGCATTGTCGTCAGGCGAGACGTACACAATCGCAGGATGCACCACAGTCGCGCGCGCCGCACGGTCGTAACCGGGCAGCGTGCCCGTCGGCTTCTTCTGCGCCATCATTCCACTAGGCCAAACCGCAATCAGTAGCAACCCAGGCAGCAGGGAAGCAGCCGATCTTTGCGTTCGTATTAGTCCCTGAATGGCAGGCCTCATGGATGTATTAGACGCCACCTCGCCCTTCCGTGGAAGCACCCAGCAGGCGCCCCGCGTTGGGCCATTTATTTCTCAGTGACAAAGGATGCTCCCGTCCGGTAATGTTACCGCTCAATGAATCAAACACGGAAGGGGGCGGCCTGGCCGCAATACTCGATCTGTGATTGCGATCCAGGAGGGCCACACCTTGGACACCATACTTCGCCGCTTGTTTGCAGCCTCAGCTCTCACTGTTCTCCTCATATCCACACTAGCCTCCGCCCGCGCTCAACAGTCCTATGTAAGCCGCTTTGATGCCTATGCCGGATTCGCCGACATCGATAGTCCAATGCTCGGTCTCAATGAGCAAGGCTTCCATGCGCAAGTTGGGATGAACCCGCGAAGTTGGTACTCCATCGGTGCGGACTACAGCGAAGGAACCGGCTCTCAACTTCTTACTACCAACCTTTTGCCTGCGGCGCTACAGGCGACGGTCAACGGAGCGCAAGCTCAATACATTGCGGCGCACCTACTGCCCGCAAACTACTTCCTCGCCGTGCCCACCGACGCAGCCACCCAGACCTTCGCCTTCGGGCCGCAACTGGTCGACCGGCACTACGCCAAGCTCACTCTCTTCATCCGCCCGTCGTTGGGTGCGCTGCGAGAGCGTGCCGTGCCCCATGCGGCCGATGCTTTCCAGGCCGTCATCGTAGGTCAGCTTGCTCCCGCCGGATTCAAACTCGACTGGACCGGCTTCTATGGCGTCGGGGGAGGCTTCGAAATCGCCGTCAGCAAACATGTCGGACTTCGCGGTCAAATGGATTTCGTCTATAACCACCCCTTCAACGACATCCTCGCAGATGGCCGTTGGACCTACCGCTACTCGGTCGGCCCCAGCTTCCACTTCGGCCGCAACATGGCCGCGGGCGGAAAGAAGGGCCACTAGCCGTAGCCGCGCTAGTGAACGGCAGAACGCTCCGCCTCGTGAATCATCAGCGCGAAGAAGTGAATCAGCCGCCATTGGTCCATCGCTCCCGGCTTCGGCCCATTCAGGTCCAGATGCGACAGTAGGGGGCTCACCAGCATCGCTTTCAGATCGTGCGGCTCTAGCTCGCTAGCCAACCACAGCGTCTCGGCTGCGGGGATGATGTTGTCCCCTTCGCCGTGTAGCAGGTACACCGGCGTTCCTAGCATGTGCAGCCGTCCTACCGGCGAAAGCCCCGCCGAATCCCCTGCGTGCCTCGTAATCGAAGCTGCGATTAGGGCGCGTGTGGTAGGCAATTTCGTGTCCATCAGGTCAATCGCTTCGTGCTTTTGGGCTTCGTTCAGTAGCCGCGTCGCCGCGGCCTCACCCGGCCTGTCTTCATACAAATGCGCCCGCAGCACCATACGCACCGGAACAAGGTCCTGCGCGGGGACGAAGTCGTCAAGGTTCTCGTACTCCAGTACCAGAGGTCCGTATTCATGCGGTTCCAGCGTCTCCACCGAGCCATCCGCACGCGCGTCGCGGCCGCTCAAATAGTACTCTGCCACGCGTAGCATCGAGTCCTGTGAGCCCACCGCAACCACAAACCGGAACGAAGCGTGATACTGCGGTTCGCTTGCCGCCACTAGCGCTAGTCCGCCTGCGAAGCTCAGTCCCATCACACCCACCGGCCCACCCGTCTGCG
>Ga0316221_1004335_pt1 | contig 10872 bp, 10 predicted proteins | sample TBH18007metaG_FD_206003 | JGI IMG/M metagenome (GOLD analysis project Ga0316221, IMG submission 206003) | Freshwater microbial communities from Trout Bog Lake, Wisconsin, USA - TBH18007 | ecosystem: Environmental > Aquatic > Freshwater > Lake > Hypolimnion/Profundal zone | place: USA: Wisconsin... | reverse complement strand
GCCAACAATGCTTGATGAGGATCTGGGATAGAGGCCGAATACTCCTTCAGCTTAGAAATGGCCGCAGCAAGGTTAGGCACCCCTGGGAATGCTGTACCCCATGGATTTGGCAAAGGTAAATAAGTCAAGGGAAAAGCAGTTTGAATAAATCCAGCCATTAAAGGATGGTTGTGAGGATCAACAAATCCAGGATATAAAATATTATTTTCAAACTGGCGATTAATCTGATGCGGGTATTGATCCAACCAAGGCTTTAAATCAGCCAATGAGCCAACTGAGATAATTGCTCCATCAGAGACCGCTACCGCCGTTGCTATTGGAATCGCCGGGTCCATTGTTACAATTTTCTTAGCTACATACACCGTGATCATCCTTGGTTTAGGGGAGAACGGTGGATCAATAAATTCCGTAGCAGATACACTAGCAGTCAGCAAGATTAATGAAATAAATAGCGGAAAGCGATTGAATGATGAGGTCATAATGCTCCAACAATTGAACGATACTTCAAAGCTAGGGCGATAGTCTTAGCAGGAGGCTAAGGCAGCTCGAAGATCTGTTAGCAATGATTCTACAGCCTACAACAACTACTAAGCAGCCCCTTCCCCCGCATATCCAACGGGGGTATTTTTGAAGTTCCTGCCAAGCGATGCCCAAAAAACGTCTATTACAAACTTATTATGCTCACAATGTAAGCCAAAGCATTTTAATAATACGAAGTGCTTGAGCTTCTGGATCATCTACTTCGTCAAGAGTATCTGAAAATTGCGGAAAAGGACTCGCAAATTCTTGAGAATCAAATTACTTCATTGACCAATTATGGAAATGTTTTTTTGAATTTCAGAAACTCCGACTAATGCAACTTAATGATGCGTTGCATCCATCGAGGATTTGACTTAAATAACCTTTGTCAAAAAATAGGACTCTAGTGATCCCATGACGCTCATAAGTTGTACGAGAAGCATCCAATATTTCTGTCAACCCATAATGTGAATTAAACCAAGGTCCAACATGCGTCACCGTTAAACGACTAAAATATTAATAAGGTTAATTACCAATCATTTTTTGTGGCTGAACCCAGGCATCAAATTGATCTAGATCGACGAAACCACTTTCTATTGCTGCCTGCCTTAACGTAATATTTTTATCAAATGCAATCTTGGCAATAATGGCAGATTTGTCATAGCCAATATGTGGATTTAAAGCGGTGACCAGCATTAGCGAGTCACTCATTAGAGTGTCGATTCTGGATATATTGGGACGAATTCCTTTTATGCAATGCAAATCAAAAGAATTCATTCCATCACTTAAGATTCGCAAGCTCTGCAACAAGTTATGCAAAATAAGAGGCTTAAAAACATTTAACTCGAAATTTCCTGATGCAGCACATAACGCGATCGTTGAATCATTACCCATTACCTGATAACAGATCATGGCAAGGGCCTCGCACTGTGTTGGATTAACTTTTCCCGGCATGATTGAGCTTCCAGGTTCATTCTCTGGAATAAAAATCTCCCCCAATCCAGATCTTGGACCCGATGACATCCAGCGAATGTCTGTAGAGACCTTCATTAATGCTACAGCTAGGGTCTTGAGAGCTCCATGCGTGAATACAATAGGCTCATGCCCAGCTAACGCAGCAAACTTGTTAGTGGCAGAAGCAAAAGGAGTAGCCGTGAAATTACTAAGCTCAAGGGCTACTTTTGGGCCAAACTCAGGATTTGTGTTTATTCCAGTGCCCACAGCGGTAGCTCCAATTGCAAGTTCAAACAATAATGGCAATGAAAGCTCTATAGCTTGGCGAGCAAGTTTGAGCTGGGCAACATACCCAGAGAATTCCTGGCCCAAAGTTAAAGGAACGGCATCCTGCAAATGAGTTCGGCCGACTTTAATAATCCCATTAAATTCATGAGCCTTTTCTTCTAGGGTAATGATTAATTTATTTAATGCGGGGAATAATGCCTTTTTTATTTGAATTACTGCTGCCACATGCATTGCGGTTGGAATAATGTCATTGGAAGATTGCCCAAGATTAACATCATCATTAGGATGAATAAAATGGTCACTACCGAGGGTGCCGCCTAATAACTGTATTGCTCTATTTGCAAGGACCTCATTCATATTCATATTTGTTTGAGTGGCAGATCCAGTCTGCCAAATGGATAATGGAAACTCTTTATCCAGCACTCCACTAAGGACCTCATCAACCGCCAACAATAAAGTTTCGCCTTTTTTCTCTGATAACTCATTCAGTTGAATGTTGGCTAAAATACATCCCTTCTTAACGAGCGCCAACGCATAAATAAATTCTGTCGGCATCTTCTCTGTAGAGATATTAAATTGATTTAATGATCTCTGTGTTTGGGGGCCCCACAAACTATCATAAGGGACATCAATACACCCAAAACTATCATGTTCGGATCTTAATTTTTCCATGAAGCCATCCTACACCTTAAATGAAAAGCATAAAATATGATGTCGGCCTTGTTATGCATTAGATTGAATTTATGCTGCCGATAAAACCATCTTAATTTATTTAGAGATAATTTGGAATTCACCTCTAAATATAGACATCTTTACACCCTGCTCTTATTAATGTTTTTTTAAATTAGAAACTTAATGGCAATCCTTCCAAATACAGTTTTCGCCTACGCAAGACTGAGCCTGCAGTTTAAGTACGGATAACACCCTTTTATTCTAAAATTTACTGAGCGTTGATTGGGGTCGCTTATTTTGTTATCTAATTATTTGATAATTATGATCAATTCAATTCATTGGACTAATATATAAACAACCTTCAAAATGCATCAAGTTGTATTTTTTCACAAACCCCGAAAGGAACATCATGTCCATAATTAATACAGTAGTTCAACCTTTTAAAACCCAAGCCTTCCATAACGGCAAGTTCATTACTGTTTCTGATGAGAGCCTCAAAGGCAAGTGGTCTGTTCTTATTTTTATGCCAGCAGCCTTTACATTTAACTGCCCTACTGAAATTGAAGATGCTGCAGATAACTATGCTGAATTTCAAAAAATGGGTGCAGAAGTGTATATCGTTACAACAGACACTCATTTCTCACATAAGGTGTGGCACGAAACTTCACCTGCGGTTGGAAAAGCAAAATTTCCTTTAGTAGGCGATCCAACTCACACCCTCACTCATGCATTTGATGTTCACATTGAAGAAGAGGGTCTAGCATTGCGCGGCACATTTATTATCAATCCTGAAGGCGTGATTAAAACTGCAGAAATTCACTCGAATGAGATTGCTCGTGATGTTTCGGAGACACTGCGTAAGCTTAAAGCAGCTCAATACACTGCCGCCCATCCAGGTGAAGTTTGCCCTGCTAAATGGAAAGAAGGCGCAGCAACACTGACTCCATCCCTAGACTTAGTAGGCAAGATTTAAATAAGTAGTTATTGACCAACCAATCAGACTCTCTTCGGAGAGTCTATTGGAGAGGACAGGCTCCTGCCCAATAGACTCACCATATAAATATATTAAGGAAATCGTCATGTTAGACAACACCATCAAGGCTCAACTAAAAACTTACTTTGAGAAGATAGTGAGCCCTATCGTTTTGACGGCCACACTCGATGACAGCCCTACATCAGAAAGCATGCTCGTACTTTTGAATGAAGTCGCAGAGCAATCGGACAAGGTTACCGTCATAACCACCGGTAAGGCCGAGCACACTCCAAGTTTTACAGTCAGCAAAATAGACGAAGCGGCTAGAATTACATTTTCCGGACTGCCAATGGGTCATGAAATGACTTCCTTTATTTTGGCGATTTTGCAAGCTAGCGGTTACCCACCCAAAGTTGAGCAAGACATCATTGAACGTATTCGTGGAATCAATGACAAACTTCATTTCCAGACGTTTATCTCCCTGTCTTGCCATAATTGTCCTGATGTAGTGCAAGCTTTAAACCTCTTTGCAGCACTCAATCCAAATATTGAACATGAAATGATTGATGGTGCCCTATTTCAGAATTTAGTAGATCAATATCAAATTATGGCGGTCCCCACACTAATTCTTAATGGTCAGGTATTTGGTCAGGGTCGCATGGGTGTTGAAGAAATCATCGCCAAGCTCGATACGGAAAGCCCGCAAAAAGACGCGGAAAAACTCAACACCAAGGAAAAGTTTGACGTTTTGATCGTTGGGGGTGGGCCGGCTGGTTCAGCTGCTGCTATCTACGCGGCACGCAAAGGCATACACACAGGGATTGTTGCTGAACGATTTGGCGGTCAGGTGATGGATACCTTGGGAATTGAGAATTTCATCTCTGTTCAGGAAACTGAGGGACCAAAATTGGTTCAAGCACTAGAACAGCACGTAAAGAGTTATGCAGTTGACATTATGAATTTGCAACGCGCTACAGCATTGCGTAGCTCTAGTGACGGCATTGAAGTTGAGTTAGAAAATGGGGCGATTCTTAAAAGTAAATCGATAATCATAAGCACCGGTGCCCGCTGGAGAGAAATGGGCGTTCCAGGCGAACAAAAATATCGAAACAAAGGTGTTGCATACTGCCCTCATTGCGACGGCCCACTGTTTAAAGGAAAGCGAGTCGCCGTGATTGGCGGTGGTAATTCAGGCGTTGAAGCTGCAATTGATTTGGCTGGGATAGTAGGTCATGTCACCCTAATCGAATTTGATAGTAAATTGCGTGCCGATGCTATCTTACAAAAAAAGTTGCTTAGCCTTCCTAATGTCACCGTGATTAAAAACGCCCTCACGAAAGAGGTCTTAGGTGATCAAGTGAAGGTAAATGGCTTGCGCTTCTTGGACCGCATTAGCAACACAGAACATAGTCTTGAACTTGAAGGTATTTTTGTCCAAATTGGCTTACTTCCCAATACCGATTGGTTAAAGGGTACGGTTGATTTATCAAAGCATGGAGAAGTGATTGTTGATCCTAAAGGCGAAACATCTATGCCAGGTGTTTTTGCAGCGGGTGACTGCACCACCGTACCATTTAAGCAAATCATCATAGCTATGGGTGATGGCGCCAAAGCCTCTCTTGGCGCTTTTGATTACTTGATTCGTTCCTCGGTTGCTGAGCCTGTAACAGCATGAACTATGGCTTAGGTCACCATTAAAGCAATTGGAAAACCTGGGAAATTTATAAAAAATGATCCTAGGTTTTCCTAAAGGCACTCAGTAACCCAGTACATAAAAATGTAGTGCCATTCAAACCAATGCCTTAGACCATAGATCTAAGAACCTTTTTTTAAGTGAGGTTGTGAGGTACCAGTCAAAATTGGGTTTGCGTAGGTCTTAGAAATAAGATTAGACGATCTTAATCAATACGTTAGATCAATACATAGATCAATACATAGATCATCGTAGAGGAAACCTGGGTATAAGCTACTATCAACAGTTATGCTATTTACCATCCATAGAAAAAACCGCCCTCAGTTTCTTTACGGAATTTTAATGGCGGGTGCTGGCTCTATTCTTTTTTCAGGTAAAGCCATCATCATCAAGCTAGCTTTCGTATATGAAACGGATGCAGCAACCTTATTGGCCTTAAGAATGCTAATGGCCCTACCTATTTTCTGGTTAATCTATTGGCAAAAAACTCGTAGACAGAAGATGAGTGCGCTCAGCTGGTTTGATATCGGAAAAGTTATTGGCCTTGGTTTTATAGGCTATTTTCTATCAAGCTATTTAGATTTTTTAGGGCTTCAATATATTTCAGTTGGTCTTGAGCGAATTGTTCTATACCTCACGCCGACTATCGTGCTTTTGATTTCCTACTTTTTTTTAAATAAGCCCATATCAAGCATGCAGTGGTGTGCTTTGGTTATGGGCTACTTAGGGGTTATTGCAGTTTTTATTCAAGATGTTGCCTATTCAGGTCTATCGGCATGGCTCGGTATGGGCCTTGTCTTCGGCGCTGCCTGTACCTACGCAACCTACATGATCGGCTCAGGCATGATCGTCAGGAGGATAGGCAGTATTCGTCTAGTGGTGTATGCCAGCTCTGCTTCTGCTTTATTTAGCCTTATTCAGATATTACTTAAAAATCCCCATTCAATCTTTTTACAAGCACCGCAAATCTACTGGCTCAGCTTAATTAATGCCGTATTTTGCACTGTTGTGCCCATGCTACTAATCATGATTTCAATCAACAGGATTGGCCCTCCACTTGCAGCACAGGCTGGGATTTTAGGCCCCGTCTCTACTATTTTTATGGGCTCATTTTTTCTCTCCGAACCCATTACTTTATGGCAAATAAGCGGGATGAGCTTAGTAATAGTAGCAATGTGGTTTTTAATTAAAGATGGTAAATCTAACAACAACTAACTTTTTAATAAAAGAGTATATTTTTCTAAAGAAAGTGGCTCTATCAAGAGAAGTGCAATGCTTATTGCTTTAGCCATATGCAGTAGTTAGGGCCGAATACAGTTGGGCATTTAAACTACTAAATATCAACAGAAAATCAAAGTTTAGCCTCTCAGAATGCTTGACCTACAATGCGTTAAGACAAATATGCAACAAATCAATAATGAAAGAAAAATATGTTTAATGACTTATTAGGAAAACTCGAAAAACTAGATCTTAAGCTCAGTCGAGGTTATGAAAATCACCATGAAGCGACGCAACTATTAATTACCGAATCTGAGAATTATTTAATGTCTGAGTATGGAATGGTCGCCCCATGGGAGGCAAAGGAGCTAGAGGCAGCGAAGAATTTTGTGAGCTCAAATTGGCTCAAGGCGGCAACCCAAGCGATTGCTATAGCGTTAGTTGTCTCTGAATATGCAGATGATGAATATTGGGGTGCGTATACCTATGCAAATAAAGATGCGATTAGAACCTCTCGGAGAATTTAATTTAGCCTAAATTAAAATGAAATGACTTAAGCTATTCTGCACCCATCTTCTGCGTTACTTTTTAAGCCTTGAGGCTCCTTGCTTTTGCCTTATGCAATCTTTCATTTATATGAATCGCTACCACTTCTATAGACACTTTCTAGCCTAATATTTAGTCTATTAGGAGGTGTGTAATGAGTACAAGAAGACGATTTACTGAGGAGTTCAAGTTAGAGGCAGTTAAGCAAGTAGTTGAGCGGGGTTTTGGGGTTCGAGATGTGGCTGCTAGATTAGGCACTTCGCCTCATAGTCTATATGCCTGGATTAATAAATATGGCATTCCAGCAGAGCAACGCTTAGTTCAAGATGATCAAGCAGCTAGGCTTAAAAGACTGGAGGCGGAGCTAAGACGGGTTACCGAAGAGCGCGACATCCTAAAAAAGGCCGCCGCGTACTTTCACGCCTAATCTTGCTGCTTTAGCAGCTTAGATTTGCGGGGAAGACCTTGACGGTCTTGCCAAGGAGTCCGGTTAAAGTACGCCTTCATCAAAGATCATCAACATGAGTATGCTATCCGCACGATGTGTAGGGTTCTGCAAGTGCACCACAGCGGGTATTACGCTTGGCTTAAAGAGCCACTCTCGTCTCGAGCGTGCGAGAACCAAATGATTGTCAGCCAGATTAAACAAGCCTGGCTTGCGAGCGGCACCATCTATGGTTATCGCAAGATCCATGATGATCTGCAAGCTCTGGGGATTGCTTGTGGGGAGCAACGGGTGTATCGCTTGATGAAGGCACAAGGCCGCTCTCAAACAGGTTACAAGCGTAAACCACGGCACCATGCTGGTAAGGCTCATGTCGCCGCCCCCAATCATTTAGCTCAGCAGTTTGATGTTTTAGAGCCTAATGAGACCTGGGTAACGGATATTGCTTATATCCGCACCCATGAAGGTTGGTTATACCTAGCAGTGGTCTTGGATTTATTCTCCCCCCAGATTGTGGGTTGGTCAATGCAAGGTCAAATGGATAAGGAGCTCGTAGTCTCAGCTTTGCTGATGGCTTTATGGAAACGCAAACCCCAGCAAACCGTGATGATCCACTCGGATCAAGGCAGCCAGTTTTCTAGTTACGAGTGGCAAGCGTTCTTAAAAGAACATAACTTAAAGCAAAGCATGAGTCGGCGCGGAAACTGCCATGACAACGCCGTAGTCGAGAGCTTTTTCCAACTACTCAAGCGGGAGCGGATCAAACGTAAAACCTATGCCAGCAGAGCAAAAGCAAGAGAAGATATCTTTGATTACATCGAAATGTTTTACAACCCGGTTAGACGCCATAGTTACAACAATGGACTTTCTCCGGTAAGATTTGAACAGCAGTACCAAGCGAGGCTGGCAAGTGTCTAGGATATTGATAGCGATTCACTGAAAGACTCTTTTTGCCATGCTAATGGTCAATAGTAAAATTGATTTATGGATGACATTCAGCATGCAGAAAGGGTGATAGACTGAACTAGAAAAAGATATTACAAGCTCATTTATTGAAAGCTACTACCCCACCAGGTAGTGAACTTTCAGCACGCAAGTAGCTGAGATAGATCGCGCTAAAGATTTAATAAGGTCAAGGGAAGATAAATTCTTCTAAGCTCGTACCGGGAAGTCTTGAAGCCCTGATTACCCTACTCCGAGCGGACAGGAGCTGGGGGCAGTAACTAGAGAGCCATATGAGGAGCAGCCATGAAGAAATTCGCTATTGCCACAATCTTATGTATGGGGCTAATTGCCTTTAAAGAGGTTCAGGCACAAGTCACCAATATAGTTTGCTCTCCTAAAAAGGGTGTTGATATTCCATTGACTATCAATTTCAAGAATAAGACCGTCACAGACATAGAGGGCCATGTAGCTATCGCTACAATCACTGACCAAAAGATTATCTGGTTTGATGGGAGGAACACTAATTCAATAGACAGATATACCAATCTTTTAAAGAATGGTAAAAACCTACCTCCATGGGGCTGTCATCCACTAGCAAGACAGTTCTAAAGGGGCTGGGCTTATGAAACTAGCTAAGACCCCCCCATTTCTTCTTGGACTACTTATAGCTCTTCTAGGCTCACCATTAGCCCACTCAAAGTCACCTGTGCCTTACGCTGGCGCCCCTATTACCAGTAGCTCCGTTAAGAAGGACAAGGAAGCTAAAGCTCCCGCTGGCACTCAAGGTGGTAAACCTATAGCCATTGAGAATCCCTTTACGGGGGCTACTCGGGACGCTAAGGGACAACAGAAATGAAGATATGAATATTTCATGCCTTCTCTTATCAACAAGCGTTATTGCTGTGAATATACATGGCTACACTTGTAAAGCATCCTAGCCCTTAAATAAGGAGGAGCCTGATCCTTGGGATCAAGTCAACTTATTAATTTGGATGCAATGGTAGATCTGGAGTTATTTCAGAGTGCTACTGGGCTGAGCATCAAACCATTCTCCATCTTCGATTCAGACGGCATAGCTAGAAAAGCTGACTTATTAATTATGACAGTAACGTCCTGACCAATAACTGCGTTCATATTTATTGGGGGATGCTCCGCTATCTGCGAGTTTGAAGTCACTGGAGAGGTGTTGGCATTTGTTTGCGACCGATGCTATTGCCATGCGTCACCGCCTCTCCAGAGCTTCTGGGGCCACCAGTAGCCCTTGGTGCTTCTGATTGAGCCATCACAAAGGTAGGCATAGCGCTACATAAAATTACTAAAAGTTTAATGCTCATATTTCTTCTAAAAGTTAGGCTTGTAGTTTACTCAAAGTCACCAATACTTTAGCTGCACTTGTCATTCAGTATTACTCTCTGAGTTTAGTGTCTTCACTGATTGGCGATTGGCGTAAAGAAATTAAGGGGATTTACGAAGAAGAAGAAAGATTGGCTGCTCATAGTGCTTTATAGGTGGCTAGGGGTGCCATAGAAAAACATCAGAAGCTTGCCTGATGACCACTCTATCTTCCCTATGACCCTATCGTGATAGAGCTAGAAGGTGGGAATATTTAGGAGGAAAGTTAGGGGGAAAACTTCTCTGCTCTAATCATATATGTCATTAATTCTAATGACTTTCTTAGTACTGGCGGTGGGTCCAGTCTAAATCTAGTTTGTCTCAGCATCCCGCCCTGCTAACAGGGAAAGTTACAGGGTATTGAGGCAAAAATTAAAAAAAGACTCTTAAAAACCACTGGCTTAGCCTTGAGATAAACGCCCTAATTTAGATTCTGGCAACTTGGGATCAGGGAAAAGCAGGGAATTTACGTAACTCGTAATTATGAGTAAAATGGCCCCCAAAAAAATTAGCTAGACGAGCATCGAATCTTTAGTCGGATAATCACTAACTCTAGGTTAATGGATGATCCATACATTGATGGTGTGAATCCCACCCGACCCCCTACATCGAACTGGCAACCGCCTTTCATTTCTCTTGGGCCAACTAGGACTTGAACCTAGGACCAAAGGATTATGAGAGCAGAAGCCCTTAGTTGACCCATATAAACAGGGGATCTTCGGGTGGTCAGTGTCGGTGTGTAAGCAAATGTGTCAGCAATTACACCAATTTAATAAAAGAGCTCTTTCGGTCTTTGGTTTTCAAAACCAAAGGATTTTTGGAGCAAGCATCTAGTACTTCGTTGCTCCAAGCACTCCTTTACGAAAGGCAAGCGTTACTTTAAGTAACGCTAGTTTAATAACCCCTTTTGCTGAATAAACTCAATAATTCCTGCTAGCCCATCACCAGACTTCACACTACCCATAATGAAGGGCCTATCACCACGCATCTTTTTAGCGTCTGATTCCATAATGGGTAAAGATGCTCCAACATAAGGGGCAAGGTCAGTTTTATTGATGACTAGTAGGTCAGACCGCGTAATTCCTGGGCCACCTTTACGCGGAATCTTCTCCCCACCAGCCACGTCAATTACATAAATCGTTAGATCTGAAAGCTCAGGGCTAAATGTTGCCGCTAAGTTATCACCGCCAGATTCAATAAAAATAATATCCACATCAGGGAACTGCT
>Ga0316221_1004329_pt1 | contig 10882 bp, 6 predicted proteins | sample TBH18007metaG_FD_206003 | JGI IMG/M metagenome (GOLD analysis project Ga0316221, IMG submission 206003) | Freshwater microbial communities from Trout Bog Lake, Wisconsin, USA - TBH18007 | ecosystem: Environmental > Aquatic > Freshwater > Lake > Hypolimnion/Profundal zone | place: USA: Wisconsin... | reverse complement strand
TCATCAGCCCACCCCCTTGGTTACAAGGATAGGCTTGGGTGAGAATTATTCCAGTTTTTTTAACACAGTAGTACTAGCATCGGCCAGAGAGATCAGCGGATTCTAATTTCAGGACCCCCGGCGAAGATTTTTCGAAAACCCCTGGACGTTGCGACCAATTCTCGTTAGCATGGTTCATCGTGCTAGGAAGGCGCGCGCCGGTCTGCGCCCTTGTTACCCGCGGGTTCTCAGTTCGAAATCCAATCACGCCCCGACCGGGGCCCGCTCCGACCAGAACGTCGAGCGGGTGGGCCCTTCCAGGAGCACTACATGTCCTTTGAAACCCTCGGCCTCATGCCCGAGCTGCTGCGTGCCGTGAAAGACAACGGCTACGAAACCCCCACCCCCGTCCAGGAACAGGCCATCCCCATGGTCCTGGCCGGCCGCGACCTGCTCGCCGGGGCCCAGACCGGCACCGGCAAGACCGCCGCGTTCGTCCTGCCCATCCTGCAGCTGCTGGCGCCCCTGTCCAACACCAGCACCTCGCCGGCGCGCCATGCCATCCGCTGCCTCATCCTCACCCCCACCCGGGAACTGGCGATGCAGATCGAGGAGAGCGTGCGCACCTACGGCAAGCACCTGCACGTCCGCTCCGCCACGGTGTTCGGCGGGGTGAACATCAATCCCCAGGTCAAGGCCCTGCGCGCCGGCATCGAGATCCTGGTGGCCACCCCCGGCCGTCTGCTGGACCACTACCAGCAGGGCAACCTGAACTTCTCCCAGCTGCAGTTCCTGGTGCTGGACGAAGCCGACCGGATGCTCGACATGGGCTTCATCCGGGACATCAAGAAGATCCTCGCCCTGCTCCCGGCCAAGCGCCAGAACCTGCTGTTCTCCGCCACCTTCAGCGACGACATCCGCCAGCTGGTCTCCGGCCTGCTGACCAACCCCGCCTCGGTGGACGTGGCCGCGCGCAATTCCGCCGCCGAGCTGGTGGAGCACCTGGTGCACCCGGTGGACCGGGAGCGCAAGCGCGCCCTGCTGTCCCACCTGATCCGCAGCCAGAAGCTGGACCAGGTCCTGGTCTTCTGCCGCACCAAGCACGGCGCCAACCGCCTGTCCGAGCAGCTGGAGACCGACGGCATCGCCTCATCGGCCATCCACGGCAACAAGAGCCAGCCCCAGCGGATCAAGGCCCTGGCCGACTTCAAGGATGGCAAGATCACCGTCCTGGTGGCCACCGACATCGCCGCCCGCGGCCTGGACATCAGCCAGCTGCCGCACGTGGTGAACTACGAGCTGCCCCAGGTGGCCGAGGACTACGTGCACCGCATCGGCCGCACCGGCCGGGCCGGCACCGAGGGCATGGCCCTCAGCCTGGTCTGCGTGGACGAGGCCAAGCTGCTCAAGGACATCGAACGCCTGCTGCAGCACCCCCTGCCCACCCAGGTGATCTCCGGCTTCGCCCCCGATCCGAGCATCAAGGCCGAACCCATCCTCACCGGTCGCGGCGGCGGTGGCGGCCGATCCAGCATGGGCCGGAGCGGACCCCGACCCAGCGGTTCCACCCGGTCCTTCTCAGGCGGCGCCACCCGGCGTCCGGCCAGCCCCTCGGCCCGAAGCGGCGCTTCGCCCCGCGGCAAATGACCTCACGCTAAATAGACCAATGATCAAACTGCCTGCCCGGTCAAACGGGCAGGCAGTTCCCTTTTCAGCTTTCCCGTACGTCCAGAATCTCAAGCACGTGGGGTTTGAGGGCTTCCACCAGCCTGTCCCTGGGGACATCCTGCACCTTGATGGTGATCTCCCAGCGGACCCCGCGAGCATCGCGTACTTCATAGAAGCCCAGTCCGACGATATCGCCGGAAACACTGGTGATGGCGCTGGTGATCTTGGCGACCGTGCCCTTCTTGTCGGCCGTGGTGGCCCAGATGCGCACCCCCTTTCGGCGTCCACCCAGCATTTCCATGAAGGCGCTGAAGATTTCGGTCTGCGTGACCATGCCGACCAGGTGCTTGCCATCCATGACCGGCAGGCTGCGGATGTTCCGGTCGGCCATGATCCGGGCAGCCTCCTCCACGGGGGTGTCTTCGCCCACCACGGCCACATCCTTCACCATCAGCGACTCCACCGTGATCTTTGCCAGCAGCGTCGGGATCTCCCAGAACGAGAGCAGGGTGGCCGAGGACGGGGCCGCGTTGTGCAGGTCGGTTTCGGAAATGATGCCCACCAGCGTGCCGTGGTCGTCCACCACCGGCATGCGGTGGACCTGCTTCTCCTTCATCAGCTTCAGGGCCTCCGGCATGGTGGTGTGCGGGCCCACCACAGCGGGTTTGGGGATCATCAGCTCGCGGATCAGCATCGTGGCCTCCTTCAGGGTGTGGCCACTATAACAAAGCGGTGGAACCGGATCGTCATGGATATTTTCCAGCCTCAAGTGTTCCGGCATATGTCTGCTGGACGGGTCGAGCGCTGGCCGTGATCATCGCCCTGCGACTTCATTGCAAGTTGGTATAAATGTGTATACTTTTTATACATAATACATCTGGACCCCTCTTCGGAATGGGGCTCTTCCCTGGTAGATGGCCTCCGCTGCCATTGCTAACAGCCATTATTTCTTTACTTGTTGCTTTGCAGAAAAATCTGGGCCTTCAATGTCGAATAACCTCCATCTTTACGGTGATCCAATCTCGCCCCTCAGAGCCCACTGTTTCCCAGAGGCATTTCATGTGTCGAAAAACCCAAGGTTACTCTCTGATCGAGGTTCTGGTCGTGCTCGCCATCATCGGCATTCTTTCGGTGGTTGGTGTTTCCATGATCGGCAACCGCCAGGGCGCTGCCGTGCGTTCGCTCATGGATGAGATCGAAGGCTCGCTTGCCAATGCCCGCCAGGCCGCCGCCGCCACGGGGCAGGATATGGCGGTCGTGTCCTGGGGAAACTGGACGGCTGCCACTCCGCTGGTCATTGCCTACGGCAATAGCGCCCTCACCGACGCCTCGATCCAGACCATCGCCAACGGCCTGCTCGCCAGCACACCGCCCGCCTCGACGGTCCAATTCGGCCAGTCGGTGGCCGTGGCTTTCCACTTCCTGCCCAGTGACGTGACCCAGGCCAGGGCCCGGGTGGCGCCGACCGCAAGCACGGACTGGGCGACCGCCATGACCCCCATCAACGCCCAGCGGTTCAACGCGGATATCAACGGTGTGCCACCCTTCAATTCGGTGGTCGGCTGGATCGGCCAGGTGGGCGATGCCACCAATCTGGTCACCGGGGCGCTCGGCCGCACGGTCATCAGCGGCAACAGCCAGCGGTTCACTTCCACCTTCTGCATCGAGATCGTCGGCACCAGCCCCAGCGCCGGACCACTTCCCGGCAGCCCGATGGGCTTGATCTTCGTGCAGGCGAACGGCGGCACCATCTACAAGTTCTACAACCCTGGTGTTCTCGAAGGAAACGGCCAATGGCGGAGGATCTGATGACAAACCGGAAGCACCCTGATCCTTTGGCCGGCCAGTCCGGCTTCAGCATGGTCGAAATGCTGATGACCGCCTTCGTCCTGGCGATCGGCCTCCTTGGCCTATGCATGCTCCAGACCCTGTCCCTGCGGGCCGGCCGGGGCAGCCGCAGCCTGACCACCGCTGTCCACGTTGGCAATGCCGTGCTGGACCAGGTGGAGATGGAAGGCCGGCTGAGCTGGCTCAACCTCAATGAAACCAATTTGACGGGGCAATCAAACGCCAACCTGAACCTGGTCTACATCCCGCTGGCGCCGGGCGCCAGCGCCCCAGCCCAGTATTTCAACGCCCAGGGCAATCTCGTGGATCCCACCTCCGCCGACCCGACGGTCAAGAACAACTTTTTCACGGTGGTCACCCAGCATGTGGATGACGTGGGCAACGTCGCAGGCATCGGCCAGGTTTCCGATTTCACAGTGGTGGTGCAGTTCGCCGATACAGTCAATGCCAGCAACGCGCCCGTCCAGCGTTCGGTCGTCCTGACCCGGAGGATCACCCATGGTTGAGCTTCGAACCGCCCGCCGGACCGCCGGATTCTCCCTGGTCGAGATGCTGGTGGCCCTGGTCTTCACCATGGTGCTCATGGCTGGCATGGCCTCCGTGTTCAAGGCCAGCCTTTCGACCTTCTACACTGCCGGAGAAAGCACCTCCAGCATGCGCCGGAGCCGGATGTCCATCGACATGCTGGGCGAGGACCTCAACACCGCCGACATGTACATGGTGAATCTGACCGGACCGCCAACCATCGATCCGGCCCATCCGCCGTTCTACGTCTTGCCCAACATGCCCATCGCCGGCGATCCCAACTTGAAGACCGCCGACCAGATCTACTTCACGCTGGACGCTCCGCTCCAGTTCGAAGGATCCATCACGACCGGCGGAACCCAGGCGTCCGCTTCGCAACTCCTCGCCAGCGGTCCCTCTGGCACAGTCGCCGTGAACAATGCCAGTACCTTCAACGGTATAAAAATCGAATGCAACAGCACGACCTACGCCAATCAGGTCGCCAACAGTCAGACCATCATTTTTAAGGACACCTTTGAATGCGGCAAGATCGTCAGCGCCGTGCCCAACGGTACCGCAGTCTACGTGGTGATGGGGACCGATCCCTTGGCAGCGGTCACCGGCATCGGGGCGAGCGGAAATCCCTTGCACGCGACGCACATGAAGGATACGAAGGTAGTCTTCACCCAGCAGAACCAGGTGATCCGGTATCAACTCCAGTACCTGAGCCTTGACCCCAACAACACCATCCCCTGCCTGGTCCGCGACCAGGGCACCTGGGTGGGCAATGTTTTCACCCCCAATACCGCCCAGCAGATCATCACGGAGAATGTGCAGAATTTCAAAGTCTACCTGAGCGTCAATTCCGGCCAGACCTGGGCAGGCTGGAACAAGGCCTATCAGGATATGACGGCAGGATGGACCAACGGCCTGCTGACGGAACTCACAGGGCAACTGAACGCGGTTGTGCTCAACGGGTTTACCGCCATAACCGGGAATCCCAGCTGGTTCCGCTCCATTCCAACGCTTATCCGGATCGATCTCACCACCCGCTCCGCGACCCAGCGAACGGAATATTCAAGCACCCCCAATACCAGCGCATACAAATTGCTCACTCAAAGCTTGATCTTCATGCCGCGCCATTCAGGCCTGCCCATGGATGCCAATTAAATGGGAGGAATCACCATGCCCAACCCTCGACGTCCCGCCGCCCCTGACCGCGAGACCGGCGCCATCACCATCATGGTCGCGCTCCTGCTTCTGGTGCTCCTGACCATCGCCGCCGTCGGCATGTCCCGCAACTCGTTCAGGGAGATCGTCAGTTCGGGGTTCAACCGGCAGGGCGCCATGGCCAACAACGTGGCCGAGTCAGGCCTGGACTGGTCGGTGTACTGGCTGCAAAACGCACCAACCGCTGCCAATCCCTCGGCCCAGAACCTGGTCGCCCTGAAGAAGGCGCTGGGCGCTGACGATGCTTTGCAGGGCCTGGCTAAAACCATCACCGATACGACCGGTGGCACAGCCTACGCGGTAGGAGGCACCGTACCCACCGATCTGGCCTGGTCCGGCCCCACCGGCGGCACCGAGGGATACACCATCGGCCTGACCCGGATGGGCAAGCTGCCCGTCACCGGGATGAGCCAGGGCGCGGGACCCGGGGCCTTCGCCCCCGCCTCCGGCGTTTCCACCAACCTGCTCAACCCGGATCTATGGGCGGTCAGGTCCGACGCCCAGGTCACCCAGGGCAACGTCTCCTTCACCCATGGCAAAGAAGCCTGGATCAGCACACCAATCGTTCAATAAGTCGCCGGAGGAATCGAGCCATGTTCAAGTATGCGAAGAGCCTGCTCCGCGTGTCCCTGGGCCTGCTGCTGGCCCTCACCTGCCTGCCGCCGCTGCGGGCCCAGTTCGCCGAGAGCCTGGTGACCCAGAACCACCTAACGCCCGGCACCCCTACCTACCCCGATACCGACTTCACGGACCTGTTCAAGCAGTCCAGCACGGCCCAGGCCATGCCGGAAATCGTGACGATCTTCGACTGTTCGCGGTCCATGGCCACCCTGATGTTCCATCCGCTCTATCAGAACAACGACAAGTTCGACCAGGATGACTACCGGTACATGAAATTCCAGCTGACGACCTCGGAAAGCGCTGGAGGTGCGGTTACCTACACCACCTACACGATCTATTCGACCGCCGCGGACGGTTGCACCAGCGCCCAGGCCTACGTGCAGGTGAAAGTGGGATCGGACGGTTCGATCACGGTCACGCCCAATGCGCCTGGTTCCGCCTGCAATCCCAGCGGCGGCAGCACCGCCCCTGCCGCCGCCACCGTGAAGGTGACCTCGGCCGGGAACGGTTCCGCCTATGCCCAGATCGTCTACAATCCGGCCTGCACCACCAACAGCGCCGCCTGCAACAGCACAACCTACTCGTTTGCCAGCAGTGCTGCGGCCACCGTCCAGGGCGTTTCGCCCACCACCTCCCCGGGCCAGTACACCATCACTCACGCCAACAAGACCCAAAGCCCCACCCCGGTCATGGAAGTCTATCTGCACGGCACCTCGACCCCGGCCGGCAACGGCCCATTCGCACCGAACACGGTCCTGGACCTGGTCGCCTACATCTACCACCCGACCGTGGAAGGCGACACGCCGCTCCCCCCCACCGCCTCAGGGGTCGCGGTCGGCGGGATCTATGCGGGCAATTGGTCGGGCACCGGCGTCGCCGGCGGGACCACCTATACCACCGCCACGGCCGGCGTCTACAAGGCGACCGCCACCTGGACCGTGCCCAAGTTCACCTATGCCGCGCCGACCCAGCCCATCCCTACCGCACAATTGCAGAAGATCACCGTGTCTCCCGCCGCCGGCCCCTACACCCTGGGTCAGACCTTGACCTTCAGGGACTATTTCGTGACCATGGGCACCTGCACCGGCAAGCTCAACTGGACCACCGCCGTCAGCAGTTCCTGCGGCCAAGCGGCGGGGAGCACCAGCCCCACTTCCACCACCGGCAACACCACCACCGGACCGGGCGGGGCCGTCACCTGGGTGATTCCCAACTGCAAGCCCACCGCCACCGGAAGCACCGTGCCGATCGTCACGGTCACGCTCGATGCGACCAAATCGGCGACCTACTCGGATGCCGGGCTCACCTATTGCTCCACCGTGCTGTCCGCGACCACCAATGGCGCCGGCGATGCCACCTCGGCGCTGAGAAAGCCCGACGGATCGGCGGTGCTTCCCTCCGATGTCGACAACGCCACCATCAGCCTCCCTGGCGGAGCGGTCAGCCCGAAAGCCAATGACGTCCGCAACTGGATCCGGGCGGCCAGTCATGTCCGCTTCAAGTACGCCGCCACCGGCCGGACCATCGATCTTCCCATTCCATGGAAGATCATCGACCCCACCCAGCTGACCGTTCCCCTAACTTCCCAGTTCGTGACGGATACCGAGTCCAAGGTGGTCACCAACGCGGACGGCAGCAAGACCACTAAAACCTATGGGACCGGCAATCAGATCGAACTGGACCGCTGCTACGGCATCAACGGCCAACCGGGCGGAGTGATCACTACGGACACCGTGGGGTCGACCGCGGGCGGGGCCGGTGCCGTAACCACCGCCTATCTCTACACGGTGGTCTACCGGCCGAGCTACATCGCCTGGTTGTTCAACACCAAGTACCAGAACACCTCTTCCGCCAACGCTTACTATTCGCCGGATTCGACCCTCAACGGCAAATACATCGCCTTCGATGCGGCCGTCGGCACCCTGGCGGCGGGCCAGAGCGCCAGCACCCTGAAATGGGGGCAGGGCTACGGCACCTTCTCGGGATCGGACACGATCCTGGTTCCTCAATACAACATTGATGGCACCCTCAAGAAGAACCCAGACGGTTCCTACGCCCCCAGCGTCTCGGTGTCGGCCCAGAGCTGCGCGATTCCCTCCCTCACCCGCATCCAGGCCGTCAAATCTGCCGCCATCAACACCTGGACTTTGCATCAGGCCGACGTCTACTGGGCCTTCCGCAGCCTGGATACCACCAACGAAGCCTTGAACGCCGGCAGCCCGGCTTCCACCATCAACAACAACAGCAAGACCACGCTCCAGGGCGGGGATCCCACCACGACCCACACTGACGGGGTCGATTCCGGATGGGTGGTGCTCAACAACACGACCGCCAGCCCCACCGCCTCGGTCACGGGCATGAACCGGATCGCCAGCCTGTTTGCCAATGGCCCCACGCCCCTGACCTATGCCATGGCCCGCACCATGGCCCAGTATGGTGACCCCAACAGCATCTTCAACGCTGCGGTGGGCACGAACGTCTCGCAATGCGTGCCGCATTTCCTCATGCTGTTCACGGACGGTGTGGACAACAACGGCATCGAGGGGCAGTCCAATCCCACCACAAGCCCGTACTTTCATTATACGGGCACTGTTCCTACCGATCTGACGGTCACGGCCGGAAACCAGGCGATCATCGGCAGCCCAACCATCATCAACCCCGGGGGCTCCTACTGGAACCTGTTCACCTACGCGGCGATCGGCGCCCACCTGTCGGACCCGACCCTGGGCACCGGCAACTTCATGGCCCCGTGGAACCCCGGCTCCGGCGTCACCTCCCAGAGTCCCTCCCAGTTCCTGCCCTACTCCATCTACGGCCGGAGCGGCGTGACCTTCCAGCTCCCCCAGCCGATCACCATCATGACCGTGGGCGTGAGCCTGGGCGGGGTCTACACGGACCAGACCAGCCCCAAGTCCAGCCTGTATCTGGCGGCCGTGGCCGGGTCGCCCAAGGTGGTCACCGGTTCACTCCAGACCTATTTCCATCCCTTCGACCCCGCGGTGGACTGGGTCGTGCCGGATCCCCTCAATCCCAACGTCGGGCATCCCGCCGACGGCGCGGTCTATTTCTTCGATGGCACCAACCCGACGAAGCTTCTCGACAGCATGAAAGATGCTTTCCTGATCGCGATCAACAGCACCGGCAACAACGCCACTGCCAACCCGAACCTGCCGTTCATCGGCGCCAGCCTCGGCAAGGAGATCTACGTGGGGAATTTCCAGCCTCCCTACGGCGGCGGCGTCATCTGGCCAGGCGATCTGCTGATGTTCAACACCCAGGAGACCAACGGCAAGATCACCATCCTCGACAACGCGGGCAATGTGCTCCTCAACATGAATGACAAGACCAAGGCAGGATGGGCCGCGTCCAGCGCGCTGGCCACGACCAAACGGTTCTGGGATGCCGCCACGGTGCCCTCCACGCCCACCGGGATCATGGCCCGGAACCTTTGGACGCGCCTGCCCAGCACCAGCACCACGGAACCCGCGCTCACCCAGTTCACCTATTCCACCGCCAACAGCAACAAGGCTTTCGATGACGGCGGCGGCGGCGGACTGCAGAAATACGTGGCGACCAGCCAATCCTACGCCACCAAGCAACTGGTGGTCCAGCGCGCCATGGGCGGGGATACCCTCAATCCCGGCACCGCGCCGGCCGTGCCGCCGATCGCGAACCGGTCCGACATCATGGGCGACATCATCAGTTCCGCACCCAACGCGGTGGAATACACCCTCAGCGATTGGAAGACCTCCCTGCCGCCAGCCTTGTCGGCCCTGACCGCCAACCACTTCCGGCTCATCCTGGTGGGCACCAACCAGGGGTGGCTGCACGCCTTTGGCGAAGTGACCCAGGACACCACCCTCAATTCCCAGACATTCGTCAAGGGAGCGGTGGACGAACTCTGGGCCTTCATGCCCACGGATTTCCTGAACAACCTCGACTGGATCAACAACCTCAACAATCCCCATAAACTGATGGTCGACGCGGCTCCGGCCATCTACTTCCTCGATGTGCCAACTTCCAGCGGAATCGGCAACGGCAAGATCGACAAGACCGAACGTGCGATCGCGGTGTTCGGCCTCGGCAAAGGCGGGCGCAGCTACTACGCCCTGGACATCAGCAACCCCTTCACTCCGGCCCTCAAATGGTCGCTGGTCCCGGACGAAGCGGCGAATTTCGACATGGCCCGCAATCTCACCAAGCCCCTGATGGATCCAACCGCACTGAGAAAGATCATCAGCAACATGGGCTTTTCGACCGGCACTCCGGCGTTCGGCCGGATCGTTCACAACAACATCCTACGGGATGCGGTCTTCCTGGGTGGGGGCTTCAGCACCCCCGCCGTGGATACCGCCTTCGGCACCAAGCTGGGACGCTCGGTCCTGGCGCTGGATGTCTCCACCGGCGAGGTGCTGGCGGCGGTCGATCTCAGCACGCAGGCGTCGATCGGCCCGATCGGCTCAGGAGTCATCCCGTTCGAGTTCATCCTGAATTCCGGTATGGCCCAGCGGGCCTATTTCTCCGACTACACAGGGGGCCTGTTCTCCTGGGGCCAAAAGCTCGCCGGGAACGCAACCATTCCGAAATTCCGAGCCGACAGTTCGGAGCTTACCTCCTGGAACGTGCGCAAGGTCTTCCAGGACGACAACACCATGGGCCTGAGCTCAGGCGGAACCAACAACCGCTATACCACCCCGCCCGCTCCCTTCCGGGTCGGCACCTTCAACGGCCCGGTCCTGAGCGGAGAGGTCGAGCCGCCCGCAGTCGGCATCGCCATGATCAGCGGGGACCGGAACAACCCGGTGGATCAGTACCCAGCGGGCGGCCCGAACGGGCTTGCTCCGGTCAACCACCAACTGGTCGTGGTGTTCGACCGCCAGGACAGCTCAAGCTCGGATTTGGCGCTGGACGACGGGACTGCGGACAACGGGCCCGACCTCGGCATCAAGCCCAATACCGCTCCCGGCGTATACACCGGGCGTCTGGTCCCGCTGCCCACGGGCAGTGTCACGGCGACGCCGGGCCCGGTCGA
>Ga0316221_1004323_pt1 | contig 10898 bp, 6 predicted proteins | sample TBH18007metaG_FD_206003 | JGI IMG/M metagenome (GOLD analysis project Ga0316221, IMG submission 206003) | Freshwater microbial communities from Trout Bog Lake, Wisconsin, USA - TBH18007 | ecosystem: Environmental > Aquatic > Freshwater > Lake > Hypolimnion/Profundal zone | place: USA: Wisconsin... | reverse complement strand
GCCATCATCTTTCGCGCAACCAGCGCGCGAAACGCTCGGCTCATCAACGGGAACGGAATTGAGCCAGAGGCAATCGCTTCGTCTAAGCGAAGCGTTAATCCATGGACCAAAGTCAAGGACATAAGAATACAAAGACAAATGCAGGTCCCTCCACTTCGCGCTACGCGCTCCGGTCGGGATGACGACAAGAACAAAGGCAAAGACGGTTCGCGCTGCGCGCGAAGATCCCATGTCTCGAAATCGAGACATGGGGCACCCAGTCACGGGCGGGTATAGAATCCAGCCTCAAGGGATGTTGCAGGGGCCGGGAGGGAGTGAACGATGAGGGGATTGCGTGGCATCGGGGTGTGGGTGTTGCTGGTGGCGTGCGTGGCGGCGCAGGCGCAGGTGGGCAAGACGGCGATGTCGGCGGTGACGATGTCGAACAACCGGTTTGCGTTCGATCTGTACGACAGGCTGGGCGGGAGCGGAGAGGGGAATGTGTTTCTGTCACCGTTCAGCGTGTCGAATGCGCTGGGGATGACGCTGGAGGGGAGCGCGGGCGAGACACGGCGACAGATGGCGGCGGTGCTGCATTTGGGCGAGACGAGCGCGGTGCGGCAGGCGGGGTTTGCGGCGCTGCTGGGGGCGACGAAGGCGGGGCCAGACAAACACTATCAACTGACGGTGGCGAATGCGCTGTGGGCGCAGACAGGGAGGCACTTTGCCCCGGCGTTTTTGAGGGCGACCAGCAAGGCTTACGGCGGGGCGCTGTTCAACGTGGACTTTGCGGGGGACGCGGAGGGCGCGCGCACACGCATCAACGGGTGGGTGGCGAAGCAGACGGCGGACAAGATACAGAATCTGATCGGGCCCGGAGTGCTGGGGGCGGATACTCCGCTGGTGCTGACCAACGCGATCTACTTCAAGGGGACGTGGGATTCGCAGTTCAAGAAGGAGGCGACGGCGAAGGAGAATTTCCATGTGAGCGCGGCGCAGAGTGTGCCGGTGGAGATGATGCACCAGACGGAGCGGTACAAGTTTGCGCATGAGGACGGATGGACGGCGATCGAGATGGCGTACAAGGGCGGCGACCTGGCGATGGTGGCGCTGCTGAAGGACGCGGGCGAGGGGAAGGCTCTGACGGAGGAGGAGATGGCGAAGCTGCGCGGCGACATGCGCGCGGTGCAGGTGGAGGTGTCGCTGCCGCGGTTCACGGTGGAGACGACGTACGAGTTGAACGCGGCGCTGGCGGGGATGGGGATGGCGGATGCGTTCAGCCGCGGGAAGGCGGACTTCAGCGGGATGGATGGGCGGCGGGATTTGTACATCGGCGAGGTGGTGCACAAGGCGCGCATCGAGGTGAACGAGGAGGGGAGCGAGGCGGCGGCGGCGACGGCGGTGGTGATGAAGGCGCTGGCGGTGTGGCACGAGGCGCCGCCGGAGGTGTTCCGGGCGGACCGGCCGTTTGAGTTTTTCATCGTACACAACGGGACGGGGGCGATTCTGTTTGAGGGGCGGGTTTCACTACCCACAGCGGCGAACTGACGCAGACGCAGAAACGCCCGGCCGGAACCGGGCGCATCTGCGGAGGGACAACACATCAGCACGGTAGCAACGATAGCTACTTCTTCTTCTTTTTCGCGCTCTTCTTCTTGGCGACCTTCTTGACGGGTTTCTTTGCGGCCTTCTTCATCATCTTCTTCGCCACTTTCTTCTTTGCGGTTTTCTTGGCGACCTTCTTGACGACCTTCTTCTTTGCGACCTTCTTCACGATCTTCTTGGCGGCCTTCTTGGGAGCGACTTTCTTGGCAGCCTTCTTGGCTTTCTTGACTGCCTTCTTCTTGGCCTTCTTGGTGGTCTTGCGGGAGGTGATGTCGGAGACGGCCTTCATGGCCTTGGCGGACTTTTTGGCGACGGCCTTCTTGGCGGCCTTGGCCTTGGCTTCGACCTTGGCGGCCTTGACGGCGGGAGTGGTGACGGTGACGAAGGGGAGCGGAGCGGGAGGCTCGGCGAGCGGCTCGGCGTCGAGGAGGTGGTCCTCGGCGGGCTCGAGATCGTTCTCGTCGTCGTCGGAGGTGAGGCTGACCTCCTCCTCGTCCTCGAAGTGGTCGTCGTCATATCCGGAGAAGAGGTCATCGGCGGCGGCGTGGAGCTTGAGTTCATCGTGCGACATAGTGCCCTCCCGTATGGGTGCGCGCAGAGATAGCGCAGAAGTGCAGCTTTGATTACAGCAACAGAATGAACCTGAAACGGCGGGAAGGCAAGGGGGGAGAAGCGATTATTGCTGACTTTTCTTGGTGGCGGCGGTTTTCTTGCCGGAGCGGGAGGGGCTGGGGGCGGGGGCTTTAGAGGCCGGGTGGTGGGCGGTGGCTCCGCCTGACGGTGCGGCATGGGGCTTGGCGGCTGGGCCTCGCGGCGCGGCATGTCCGCCCGATGGCGCGGCATGGGGTTTGGCGGAGGGCTTTGCACCAGAATGGGCGCTGTGAGGGGTGGCTGCGGGGGGGTGGGATGGGGAGCCGGAGTGGGCGGGGTGGGTGGGGGTGGAGGCCGAGGCGTGGCCTTTGCGGCGGGAGCGGGCGCGGAAGGCGGGGGCGAGGTGAACGGGCTCTGCGACGAGGAGGGGTTTGCCCGGGGTGACGACGTTGGAGCGGAGGTGGTTCCACTGGCGGAGGTTGGCGACGGAGACGTTGAAGCGGTCTGCGATGGTGATGAGTGTGTCTCCGCGGCGGACGGTGTAGCGGGAGGCGTGGAGGGGAGCGGCGGCGGGGGCGACGGGGATGAGGAGCTGGTCGCCCGGGGAGAGGTCGTCTGCGGGGTCGAGCTGGTTGGTGAGGGCGAGGTCGCGGGGCTTGACGTGGAAGGTGGCGGCGATGGCGTCGAGGGATTCGCCGGTGGCGACGACGTGGAAGCGCCAACTGGAGCGATGTTCTTCGGGGACCATTTGGATGCGCTGCTGGAAGAGGTCGGCGGTGCCGGCGGGCAGGTGGAGGTCGTAGGCGATGTCCGCGGGGGTGGAGAGGCGGAGGAGGGCGGGGTTGAGGGCGACGAGCTGCTCGACGGTGGAGTTGACGAGGTCAGCGGCGAGGTGGATGTCGAGCGCGTAGTCCACGGTGACGGTGTCGGAGGTGACGGCGGGCTCGGGGGTGACGTCGTCGAGGCCGTACTGCTTGGGGTTCTTGGCCATGATGACGGCGGCGAGGATGCCGGGGACGTAGTTCTTGGTCTCGCCGGGGAGAGCGTTGAGCTTGTAGAGCTCCCAGAAGTCTGCGTAGCCGGTGCGCTGGACGGCGCGCTGGACGTTGCCGGGGCCCCAGTCGTAGGCGGCCATGGCGAGGTACCAGTCGCCGAACTGGTTGTAGAGGCCCTTCATGTAACGAGCGTAGGCGCGGGAGGACTTTTCGGGGTCGAAGCGCTCGTCGAACCAGCCGTTGCGCTGGAGGCCGTAGTTGCCGGCGGGCATGAACTGCCACATGCCGCCGGCGCCGGAGTGGGGGTTCATGGCCTGGGGCTGGAAGCCGGATTCGGCGACGGCCTGATAGATGAGGTCCTGGGGGACGCCCTCGTCGGCGAGGGTTTTGGAGATCATGTCGTGGTAGCGGCCGAGGCGCTCGAGGGAGCGAACGAGGTGGGCGTGGCCGGACTGGGAGTTGGAGAAGTAGTTGATGAAGCCGGCGACGTAGTCGTTGATGACGAGCGGGAGGTCGGAACGGGTGGTGGTGAGCTGCTGCTGGAGGCGGGCGGTGAGCTCGGGGTTGGCGGGGAAGGTGAGGGTGGCGGTGTCTTCGAGCGGGGAGGCCTCGACGCGGGGGGAGAAGCCGTTGCCGCGCTGGAGGGCGTCCATCTCGAGGGAGTTGACGGCGTCGACGATGCGGTCGAACTCGTCGGAGAGGGCGGGGTCGGCGCGGAGGTCGAGGTTGGAGGAGAGCATGACGTCCACGGCGGCGTCGAAGTCGCGGCGAGCGGCGTCGAGGTGGTTGGCGTGGAGGTTGGCGACGCCGGACTGGTAGCTGGACTCGGCCTGATTGATGAGGTTCTGGTCGCGGAGCTGCTGGGCGCGCTGGGCAGCGGCGGATTGTTCGGCGGCGTCTGGTTTGGGAGCGGGCTGGGCGAGCGTGGGCGCGGTGAAGGAGGACGGGGGCGGGGCGGGCTGGGACGCGGGGCATCCGGCCAACCAAGAAAGCAGGGCGAGGGCGGGAAGGAGGGCGCGAGTGGGGAGGCGGAGGGTCACAGGGTCTCTCTATCGATTGTAGTTGTGACGTGCGGGGAGCAGCGATGGGAAGCACACGGAATGCAACGGTTTTAGTGCGGCTCAAAGTGTTAAAATCGAGGAATCACGCCAGCAAAGGCACGTTCCCCCCTCTATGGATCCAGCACACATCCGGAACTTCGCGATTATTGCGCACATTGACCACGGCAAGAGCACGCTGAGCGATCGGCTGCTGGAGCTGACGGGGTCTTTGACGGCGCGGGAGATGCAGGCGCAGGTGCTGGACGCGATGGACCTGGAGCGGGAGCGGGGCATCACGATCAAGGCGCACACGGTGCGGATGATGTACAAGGCGCACGACGGCGAGACGTATCAACTGAACTTGATTGATACGCCGGGACACGTGGACTTCAGCTATGAGGTGTCGCGGTCGCTGGCGAGCTGCGAGGGGGCGATGCTGGTGGTGGACGCGAGCCAGGGGGTGGAGGCGCAGACGCTGGCGAATGCGTATCTGGCGATATCGCATGGCTTGGAGGTGATACCGGTCATCAACAAGATTGACCTGCCGAGCGCGGACATCGAGCGGACGAAGGCGATGATCGAGAGGTCGGTGGGGTTGCCGGCGAGCGACGCAATCTGCGTGAGCGCGAAGACGGGGCAGAACGTGGAGCAGTTGCTGGAGGCGGCGGTGATGCTGCTGCCTCCGCCGAAGGGCGAGGCGGAGAAGCCGCTGCAGGCGCTGATATTCGACTCGTGGTTCGACGCGTACCGCGGAGTGATCGTGCTGGCGAGAATCATCAACGGGCGGATGAAGAAGGGGATGAAGATACGGGTGATGTCGAACGGGAAGACGTTCGACGTGGAGTCGATGGGGGTGATGACGCCGAAGCCGGTGGAGCTGAACGAACTGTCGGCGGGCGAGGTGGGATTTTTTGTGGCGAACATCAAGAACGTGGCAGACACGCGGGTGGGCGACACGATCACGGACGTGGAGAGGCCGTGCGCGGAGGCGCTGCCGGGGTTCGAGCCGATCAAGAGCATGGTGTTCGCGGGGCTGTACACGGTGGACTCGCACGAGCACAACATGCTGCGCGACGCGCTGGAGAAGCTGCGGCTGAACGATTCGAGCTTCACGTTCGAGCCGGAGAGTTCGGTGGCGCTGGGGTTCGGGTTCCGCTGCGGATTTTTGGGGCTACTGCACCTGGAGATTGTGCAGGAGCGGCTGGAGCGGGAGTACGGGCTGGATCTGATCACGACGGCGCCGGGGGTGCGGTACAAGATCACGATGACGGACGGACGGGTGCTGGAGGTGGACAACCCTTCGCGGTGGCCGAATCCGACGGAGATCGAGACGATCGAAGAGCCGGTGATTGAGGCGCGCATCCTGACCAACGAGGAGTACGTGGGCAACATCTTCAAGCTGGTGGAGGAGAAGCGGGGGAAGCAGAAGAACTTCGAGTATGTGTCGGAGACGCGGGTGCTGATCACGTACGAGCTGCCGCTGAACGAGATTGTGCTGGATTTCTACGACCGGCTGAAGTCGGTGTCGCGCGGGTATGCGTCGCTCGATTACCACCTGGCGGGGGCGTGGGTTTCGCCGATGGTGAAGATGGACATCTTGATTGGCGGCGATCCGGTGGATGCGCTGAGCGTGATTGTGCACCGCGACGCGGCGTATGAGCGGGGGCGGTTGCTGGTGAGCAAGATGCGGGAGCTGATACCGCGGCAGATGTTCGAGGTGGCGATCCAGGCGGCGATCGGCGCGAAGGTGATAGCGCGCGAGACGGTGACGGCGCTGCGCAAGAATGTGATTGCGAAGTGCTACGGGGGGGACATCAGCCGCAAGCGCAAACTGCTGGACAAGCAGAAGGAAGGCAAGAAGCGGATGAAGCGGATCGGGAAGGTGGATATTCCGCAGGAGGCGTTCTTGGCGGTGCTGCGGATTGGGGAAGAGTCCTGAGGCGCGGATGCGCGACTGCGCCTTCGGCGCATTTGGGCGTGTCAGCGGCGGTGGGTGAACGCATTCATTCCGATTAGGAAGATGCAAGCAGGTCCTTCGACTCCGCCGCTACGCGGCTTCGCTCAGGATGACGAATTCAACAAGGGATACCCAAACAACGCTGCGCGTTGTTTGGGTATCCGGCTTTTGGGCGCGGAGTTCATCGTCTGTACATCGAACACTGTGTAAATCTGGGGATTGCACTGATTCTGGTTCAAGCGGGTGTTGGGGGAGTGGTCTGTGTGCGGGAGTGCGGGGAAGGGCTTTAGAATCAGTGGAGAGGGCAGCAGGTGAAGGGGAGTGGTAGGGCCGGATGGGGGCTGGCAGCGGGTATTCGGCGGGGTTGGGAGCGGGAATCCACAGGTTAATCCACAATTTTGGGCAAGAAAAAGGGCTCCCTTGCGGGAGCCCTTTTTGTGGAGGGTTGAGCGCTACGGCTTGGCAGCGGGCTTGGGCGCGGTGTGGGCCGGAGCAGAAGCATGCGGCTTGGGCGCGCTGGGCGGCGGAGCGGGAACGTTGGACTGGGCGTCGTAGGCGTCAATGACAGCCTTGGTGACGTCCTGACCGTCGGCGGCCCACATGATCATGGGCAGCTCGTTCTGCTGGCCGTTGGTCTCGTTGAGCAGAAGGGTGAAGCCGTGGTCGGCGGCGTACTTCTGGGCGACGGGGTAGAGCTTGACGGCGAGCTTGTTGAAGGCGTCGCCGAGGTCGCCGTTGTAGTTGGTCTGTGCGCTCTCCTCCTCGTGCTGGAGGTCCTTGGACTTGGAGTCGATGGTGCGGAGGCGTGAGGACTTCTCGTCGTCGGAGAGAGTGCCGGAGGCGGAGTCGAGCTGCTTCTTGAGGGAGTCGATCTCCTTGGCGAGGGAGTCAATCTTGGCCTTTTCGGGATCGTACTTCTTCTGAATCTCGGCGACCTTGGCCTGACCCTCGTGGGTGGCGAAGACGGCCTCCTGGAAGGCGATGAGGGCGACCTTGGCGGGAGTGGCTACGGGCGGAGCGGGCTTGGGCGCAGCGGCGGCCGCCGGTTCGGGGGCAGGGCTGACGCTGGTGGGCGCGGTGGTCTGTGCGAATACCGAGTGGGCGGCCGGGGCGGCGAGCGCCAGGGCGAGGACGAAGGACAGTTTGCGGTTCATGCGAATGGAAGGCTCCTTGGGTTGAAACGGAAACACGTTGCACATTGGTCCGCCGCCTGAGAGGTGAAGCCTGTGATGTACAGGGGAGGAGCGGGTGCTATGGAAAATTATAGATTTGTGCAACAACTCAGGTCAAACGGTGGTGAGGCGCGGGCGACCGCCGAAATACTCCTTACATACAAATGCAGATCCTTCGCTCCCTGCGCTGTCGCTTGGATCGCTCAGGATGACAAATTGCGGTGGGATACGCTCACCATGCTGCGCATGTGAGCGTATCCAGCTAGAACGTAGTACTCACGGTGAGGCGGAAGGTTTTGCGGGGCTCGCGGAGGAGGTACTGGGCTCCGTAGTACTGGAGGGCCTCCTGATAGGTGAAGTCGCCTGCGCCGTTGGTGGGGAAGAGGGAGCGGAACTGGGTGTTGGAGAGGGCGAGCTGCTGGGGAATCTGCTCGTAGAGGCGGAGCGGGTTGTAGGCGTAGTAGAGACGGAAGGGGGCGTTGACGACGGGGAGGATGACCTGAAGCTCGGCGCCGGTGGACATGCGTGGGACCCAATTGGTTCCGCCGACGGTGGAGAGCTGCGGACCCTGGAAGGAGGGGATGTTGGCGCCGTGGATCTGGCTGGTGCCGGAGCAGGCGGCGTAGGCGTAGGGGCAGCCGTAGAGGGGGCTGGTAACAGCGTCGGAGCCGAGGATGCTTTCGCGAAGCTGGGACTGGCGGAGGTTGACGACGACGTTGAAGTCGTCGAAGAAGGCGAAGGTGACTGGGCCTGCGATGGGGATGCGGTACTCGATGTTGGAGGTGAAGCTGGTGTCACCGCCGACGGGGAAGATGCGGAAGACAGGGATGGGAATCTGGATGGGGCCGAGGGAGGGATTGGTGGGGTCGCGGGGGACGTAGGAGCCGTCGGGGTTGGTGAGGGGGAAGAGGATGCTGTTGGGGATGAAGATGTAGGGGGAGGAGGCGCGGATGTCGAAGCCGCGGATGTCGCCTTCGCCGCCGGAGTAGAGGCGGTTGGTGGGGGGAGTGACCTGGCCGCCGAAGCCGGCTGCGTGAGCGAGCTGGAGGCGGTAGCCGAGGACGTTGCGGCCGTCGCGGCTGTAATGGAGGCCGTGCATGGGGAAGAACTGGCGGTAGCTGAGAGCGGGGCTGTAGTACTTGACGTTGCCGCCCGCGCCGGCGATTTGAACGGCGAGGGAGAGCTCCTTGCCGCGGTTGGGGTGCACGGGATTGGCGATGGAGGAGTAGCTGAAGCTGGGGGTGATGACGCTGGTGACGATGCCGTTGAGGACGTTCTGGCCGGCGATGGTCTGGGAGCGGAAGTTGAGGGTCTGGAAGGCGTTGCGGGTGGTGTCGTTGAAGGTGGAGATGGAGGAGCGGGAGAGCTGGTAGCTGACGCCGACGCGCTTGAGGGAGCGGCGGAGGGGATAGCTGGTGGAGATGGAGAATCCGGTGGTGGACTGGTTGTAGTTGCTGAGGAGCGAGTTCTGCGCGGCGCTGAGGGCGGTGGTGGAGCTGTTGTTGATGCCGTAGCTCTTGGCGGAGTTGTAGTCGTACTTGCTGGTGAAGACCTGGACGCCGAGGGAGAGGGGACGGTTGCGGAGGTAAGGCTCGGTGAATCCGAAGGAGAGGTTGCGGGAGAGGTCGCCGACGTTGGCCTGGACGGAGAGGGTCTCGCCGAGGCCGAGGAAGTTGTTGGTCTCGTAGTTGAGGCCGATGAAGGTGCCGCTCATGCCGGAGATGCCGCCGTTGAGGCCGATGGAGTTCTTGCCCTTCTCCTTGAGCTTGAGGAGGAGGTCGACGGAGCCTTCCTGCTCGTTCTGGCGTGTCTCGGAGTCCTCGTCGGCCTTGAGGGTCTCAAAGTAGTTGAGCTGGTTGAGGCGGAGGATGGACATGTCCCAGAGGCGGGAGTTGTAGACCTGGCCCTCCTCGAGGAGGAGTTCGCGGCGGATGACCTTGTCGCGGGTGACGGTGTTGCCGGAGAACTCGATGCGGCCGACGTAGTAGGGCTTGCCCTCGGTGACGTTGATGTCGAGGAAGATGAGGTGCTTGGCCTCGTCGACGCGGGGGGAAGGTTCGGCGACGAAGTTGATGTAGCCGAGCTCGCCGTAGGCCTTGCGGAGCTGCTCGAGGCCCTTGCCGAAGACGGTGGCGTTGAACCACTCGCCGTCCTTTTGCGCGAACTGGGCGCGGAGGACGCGGGTGTTGGTGACGGCCTTGTTGCCGGAGAAGTTGATGCCGCCGAGGCGGTAGCGGCCACCCTCCTCGATGGGCATGAGGATGTCAGTGCGCTTGCCGGTGGAGGGGCGGAGGAAGAGGTTGACGCCGCCTTCGTTGCGGGTCTTGGTGGCGGGGTCGCCGACGAGGGCCTTGAAGTAACCGCGCTCGCGGTAGGCCTGGCGAACGCGCTCGGAGTCCTCTTCGAGCTTGGTGGAGTCGAAGGTGCGGGAGAAGAGATTCTCAAAGAGGATGGAGTGGGGGATGCCGATGGGCTTGAGGTTCTTCATGGAGGCACGCAGGACGCGCGGCTTGATGGAGTTGTCACCCTCGAAGGCGATCTTGCCGACCTTGACGGTGGGGCCCTCGTGCACGACGAAGAGGATGTTGACGCTGGCGGGGGGACGCGTCTTGACCTCGGTCTGGGTGGTGGCGAACTGGTGGCCGTGCTCGGCGAGCATCTCCTTGAGGACGGTCTCGGCGTGCTTGATGCGGGTGGGGTCGTACTGGCTCTCGACGGAGAGGCCGACCTTGGTCTTCTTGAAGCGCTCGAGGACGTCGGACTGGGTGACGGCGTTGAGGCCCTTGTAGTCAATGGCGGCGATGGTGGGCTTCTCGCGGACGTAGACGATCATCTGGATACACTTGGGGGAGTCCTCGCGCTCGATGCGGATGTCCTCGAAGTAGCCGGTGTTCCAGAGGGAGTTGAAGTCGCGCTCGATGACGGTGGCATCGTAGGCGTCGCCCTGGCGGCTGAAGAGGCGGGCGAGGATGGAGTCCTTGGGGATGCGGCGGTTGCCGACGACCTGCGGCTGGCAGAGAGTGGAGGCGTCTTGCGCGCGGAGGGCGGGCGCGAGCGCGGCCAGAAGAAGGGCGAGCGCGACGCGTAGGCGGCGGGCGGAGTGCAGCGGGGATTGTGGTGTGAGACGGAGAATCGGTACACCCTCAACTAGCTCAAGATACAGGCCTGCGCACGCGCGATGCCGGAGGATTCCATTATATGGCAGTTGGGACAGGGTTTACGAGTTGCGGCGGTTGGTTATGTAGATGCATGCACCATGGATAGTGCTTATTGTGCGGCGGGGCGAATTTCGACGAGCGTGGAGTAGAAGGTGGCGCCGCCGGCGAGGTCGGCGAGCTGCTCGCCGGTGAGGGAGTTGACGCCGCGGCCGCCGGGGGAGAGCTTGTTCCAGCCGAGGCGTGAGGCGACGACGCCGGGCTGGACGGAGGTGGTGATGCGGGCGCGGAGGGTGATGCGGCCGCGATCGTTGAAGGCTTCGACGGGTGAGCCGTCGGCGATGTTGCGCGGGGCGGCGTCGGAGGGGTGGATCTCGAGGGTGCCGGAGTGGGGCTCCATGTGC
>Ga0316221_1004322_pt1 | contig 10904 bp, 12 predicted proteins | sample TBH18007metaG_FD_206003 | JGI IMG/M metagenome (GOLD analysis project Ga0316221, IMG submission 206003) | Freshwater microbial communities from Trout Bog Lake, Wisconsin, USA - TBH18007 | ecosystem: Environmental > Aquatic > Freshwater > Lake > Hypolimnion/Profundal zone | place: USA: Wisconsin... | reverse complement strand
CTCTCACAAAGCTTTTTAGATAATGTTAAATTGCAAGCCAATAAGCTTGATGTACCCTATCAATCGCTGATGAAAATTTGGCTTTCAGAAAAGTTGACTGAGCATACTAAATAACCTTTAGTAAGTGACTGGAGGCTCCTTAATCATTCTTGACAGGGGTACGCTTGTTTCATAAAGGTCTGCATGGTGGGGGGCTGAGTCATAAGGGTTAATTTTACACGCAAGGCGAATCAACGAAAGCTGAACGAATATGAAATCAATGCAGGTGAAAATGTATAAAGACGGTCTTCTAAAACTCCCGCAGGGGAAAGCTAACTTATCATTCATTGATGCGACGTCCGATCAAGACATTGCCCGTCAACAAAAAGCAGATGACATAGAGGCCTCAATGGTTGCTGCCAAGTTTGTGCGGTGTGTCAGGCTCATATCAGATTAATCGGGAAGCAAGATGGCGCCCACCAAGTTGAGATTGTGCACTCCCCCTAGGAGCCAAGATGATGACTGTATTTCTTGAACGGTCCGCACCGTCTCGGTTATAATTTAATGCATGCCAAGCACGTCGCTTGTGGTTTTCTTAATCAAAGATTTTTATATGACACTGCCACTTATCGACACCAAGGACCGCGTTGACCAATAGCCAGCTCCCCCGTGTCGCGGTCCTGATGGCGACCTACAACGGCATGGGATGGATACAGGCTCAGCTAGACTCCATTCTGACGCAAGAAAATGTCGACATCACCCTCTACGCCTCGGACGACGGCTCCAATGACGGTACGGATGACACGCTACGAGTACTAAGAAAAATAGACCCGCGTGTGGTTGTACTCCCCAAAATAGCGAGTACCGGTTCAGCTGGACAGAATTTTTACCGCCTGATACGCGATGTGGATACCAACGCTTTCGACTATGTGGCGTTTGCGGATCAGGACGATATTTGGCATCAGGATAAATTGATTCGCCATATTCACCTCATCAACCACCATCAGGTTGCCGCCGTATCCTCCAATGTCACCGCCTTTTGGCCGGATGGCACCGAGCAGTTAATCGTCAAATCACAGCCGCAATTGAAATATGATTTCCTCTTCGAGTCTGCAGGTCCCGGTTGCTCCTTTCTGATGACGCCCTGGCTCGTCGCACGTGTGCGTGAACAGTTGTTAGCCCCGATCAGTCAGGCTAGGCAGGTAGCGCTACATGATTGGCTCACCTACGCCGTATGTCGCGCCTACGGGGCCAAATGGTTCGTTGATGCAACACCAAGCCTTTACTATCGCCAACACGCGTTAAACGTAGTAGGTGCCAACAGCGGCATGCTCGCCAAGTGGACACGTTTAATTCAAATCCAACAGGGCTGGTATCGCGCCGAGGTCGCCAAAATCAGTCACGTCTGCGCCACGATTAACCAAGATCCTAAGATCAACGTTATTGCTCGCTTGGTGGCCAGGCCCTCCCTCCTATCCAACCTTAAGTTGCTATGCCTCGTGGGCGACACGAGGCGACGCTTCATCGACCGTTTAGGGCTAGCGATTTGTCTCGTGCTGTTTATTTTTTAAGGTGGGACGGATGCGGGTACTAGTCACTGGGGCTACTGGATTTGTCGGTCGCGCATTGGTCAATGCCTTACTAGAGGAGGGCATCAAAGTCGTGGGGGTGGGTCGTCGACAGGTTGATTTCCACAAGTTTACCTACCACGCAGTCCAAGATTTCGCGGCGTTTGATGACTGGCAACCTATCCTCCAGGGATGTGATATTGTGGTGCACCTTGCGGCACGCGTGCATGTCATGGACGAACAGTCTGAAAACTCACTCGCAGCATTTAGGCAGGTTAACGTGGACGGCACATTGCGCTTGGCAAGCGAGGCCGCTAAGGCTGGCGTGAAACGCTTTATCTACATGAGCTCAGTCAAGGTGAATGGCGAATGCACGCAGCCAGGTCAGCCTTTTACTGAGGAGGATACAGCCCACCCAGAGGATGCCTACGGCCTCTCAAAGCTTGAGGCTGAGCAGGGACTCTTTTTGATTGCTAGGCAAACCGGCATTGCGGTGGTCATCATTCGGCCACCACTCGTCTATGGTAATGGCGTCAAGGCAAACTTTGCCAGCATGATGCGCGCGGTGAAGCGTGGCATCCCATTGCCGCTCGGTGCCATTCACAACCAGCGCAGCTTTGTGTACGTGCGCAATCTTGTCAATTTCATTCGTGTTTGCATGCATCACCCCAAGGCTGCGAATCAAGTGTTTTTTTTGTCTCCGATGGGCACGACCTGTCAACCACGGAACAACTCACGCGATGCGCGCAGGCGCTTGGGGTAAAGTCCAGACTGTTGCCGGTACCACAAGGTTGGCTTACATTTTGTGCGGCATTGCTGGGTAAGGATGCCGTGGCGCAGCGGTTATGTGGTAACTTGCAACTCGATATCAGCAAGGCGCGAAGTCGACTAGGGTGGACTCCACCATTTGCTGTTGAGGATGGTTTGCATGAGACGGCATTGGGTTTATTAAAGGGTGAGCAGAAATGAAACGTGGCTTTGATGTATGTTTGGCGTTGTGCGCGCTTCTGCTCTTGATAGTGCCCATCATCATGGTCGCGTTGCTGGTGCGAATAACCTCAATTGGCCCCATCTTGTACTGGTCGGATCGCGTGGGTCAATGTAACCATCTATTTAGGATGCCTAAATTCCGCACAATGCGTGTGGATACACCCGCGGTGGCGACCCATCTGTTGGCAGACCCTGAGCAATTTTTGACACCAGTTGGGTCTTTCTTACGCAAATCCAGTCTAGATGAATTGCCGCAACTATGGAGCATTATCCGGGGCGATATGAGTTTTGTAGGGCCAAGGCCAGCGTTATTTAATCAGGATGACTTGGTGGCTTTACGCACCCAGTACGGTGTTAATAAGCTCGTTCCAGGCTTAACGGGGTGGGCGCAGATCAATGGCCGTGACGAATTACCAATACCGGAAAAAGTGAAGCTAGACGTAGATTACTTACATCAACAGTCTTTTACTTTAGATTTAAAGATCATCTTAATGACTTTTTTAAAGGTCTTGCGCAGGGATGACATTAAACATTAAGTTGAAACCCTGTGTTATGTTTTACAATAGACCCTTAGTGATCTCTATTTGCGCGCTTAAACCATCCAATAACCAATGAAAAGAACACCTATTAATCCACTCACCGTCCTAGCGGCGCTTCATGACATAATTGTTGCGTCAATTGCTTGGTATGCAGCCTATCTGCTGCGTTTTAACTTTTCAATTCCTAGTGAGTACATGGTGCACATGTTGCAGTCACTTACTTGGGTGATACCACTACAAACCGCCGTCTTCATTAGTTTTGGTTTGTATCTCGGGGTATGGCGCTTTGCAAGTGTAGGGGACTTAAAGCGTATCGTATTTGCTGTAGGCGCTGCCGCTGTGCTGGTGGCCGCGCTATTGTTGATGCTTCGAACTACCGTGATTGTGCCACGCTCCGTCTTAATTTTAGATCCGATCTTGCTCATGATGATGATGGGGGGCAGTCGTTTTACTTACCGTGCTTGGAAAGAGCGTCATGGCATGCGTCTGATGCAAGGGGAACCCGTGATCGTGCTCGGCGCTGGGGAAGCGGCCATTGCCTTGCTTAAAGATCTGGCACGCAGTGATCAGTGGCGTGTCGTCGGCTTGCTGGATGATGATCAAACCATGTCAGGGCGTGAGATGTTGGGCGTTAAAGTGTTGGGTAACATTGCCGATCTCTCTTTAGTGGCACAACGTAAGCACATCCATCATGTCATTATTGCCATGCCTTCTGCGCAACATCAACAAAGGCGAAAAGCCATCGAACTCGCCAACCGTCTTGGGTTGAATGTCCTCACCGTTCCTGCGATTGACGATCTCATCAGCGGTAAAGTCAGCATTTCACAAATCCGCAAAGTGGATGTAGAAGATCTGCTTGGGCGTGATGCAGTAAAGCTCGACAACACCGGCTTACAAACTTTAATTCTTGGAAATGCCATACTGGTGAGTGGTGCTGGAGGCTCAATCGGTTCAGAACTCTGCCGTCAAATTCTTAAATATCAACCGAGCACCCTGGTGTGCTTAGATATCTCGGAATATGCACTTTACATGCTAGAGCAGGAATTAAGTCGCCAGCATGTCATGGTTAATCTAGTCTTCTTGACTGGTGATGTTAAAAATCAACAACGAGTCAGTGATGTTTTATCTCAATATCAACCGTCGGTGGTGTTTCATGCAGCGGCTTATAAGCACGTGCCCCTGATGGAAAATGGCAATGTGTGGGAGGCACTTTCTAACAATGTCATAGGAACACACACTTTAGCTCAGGCCTGTATTGAGGCTGGTACTGCTAAGTTCGTATTAATTTCAACCGATAAAGCTGTCAATCCTACCAATGTCATGGGTGCGAGTAAGCGACTAGCTGAAATGGTGTGTCAGGGCCTTCAAGGCAAGATGGGTACGCGCTTTGTGATTGTCCGCTTTGGGAATGTTCTGGGCAGTAGTGGTAGCGTCATTCCTAAGTTCCGTGAGCAGATTGCCAAAGGGGGGCCGGTGACGATTACGCATCCTGACATTACGCGCTACTTCATGTCGATCCCTGAAGCTGCGCAGTTGGTCATGCAAGCAGGGCTAATGGGTGAGGGCGGTGAGATTTTTGTGCTAGACATGGGAGAGCCCGTGAAAATTGCTGTCTTGGCGGCTGACATGATTAGGCTTTCTGGTCTGCAAGTGGAGGATATTAAGATTGAGTATGTGGGCTTGCGCCCAGGCGAGAAACTCTATGAGGAACTGCTGGCCGATGATGAACATACACAAAGCACGCCACATAAAAAGTTGCGCATTGCTTTAGCGCGCCCCGTCGATCGAGCTTGGCTAGAAAATCTCTTAAGCTGGATTGCGAAAACACAATCTGCTAATGAAAGCGAGATCAAAGATGCACTAAAAGGTTGGGTCGAAGAATATAAACCCCAATATCAAGTTGCAATGGAAGATGCCTCATCAACTCTTCAACTCCCATTACCCAACAGCAACAACTTAATCACGAGTTCACATTGACCCCATTATCCCCACAACAATTACGTGCACAATCTGAGCAAGTGCATTCCCCTGAGGCTGTCACTACCGCGATTACGCGTTTAAGCGTCGAGATTACACAAGTCCTTCAAGACTTAGAGCCTGTTGTGCTTTGCGTCATGAGTGGCGGGCTGATTTTTACCGGGCAATTATTGACACAGTTAAATTTCCCGCTGGAAATTGATTATGTGCATGCCAGTCGCTATCAAAACAAGACCATCGGTCTCAACCTAGATTGGAAGGTACTTCCGCAAATAGATTTAAGTGGGCGTAACGTGCTTATCGTTGATGATATTTTAGATGAAGGTATCACGATGTTAGCCATCAGGGATAAGTGCTTAGCATTAGGGGCTAAGGCAGTCTTATCAGCCGTGCTGGTTGAAAAGCAGTTGGCGCATGAAAAACCCATTCGTGCTGATTTTGTAGGACTGGTGGTGCCCAATCGCTATGTGTTCGGGAGTGGCATGGATGCCTACGGTTGGTGGAGAAATTTAGCTGGCATTTATGCGCTCAATCAATCATAAAAAATCGAGAAAGTTTATATTGTCCCCTATGTGTTAGATCAACTATCCCAAGTCCAACTGCCTTATAATGGCACAGTATTGTTTAATTGTATTTAACCTACATCCTACCACCTTCAATCACTTATGCTAATAGCTCAAGACCTTGCTTGCCTCCGCGGTGACCGCTTACTGTTTAAGCATGTCAACTTTACGTTAAGCGCGGGTGGTTTACTCACGGTACTAGGGGAGAATGGTAGCGGTAAGAGTAGTTTATTGCGGATGATCTGCGGACTTTTATCGCCAGAACTAGGCAATCTGTCATGGTGCAATACACCCATCAAGCAAGCACCAGAAAGTTATCATGCCAATCTAACCTATATTGGACACTTAAATGGCCTCAAAGATGATTTGACTCCAGTGGAGAATCTACAAATCAGTGCGCGTTTAGCTGGTCAATCCTCTACTACTAAATTAGCGCTTGAGGCATTGACTTCTATGGGCATTGCGCGCTGTGCAAATTTGCCAACAGGCGTCCTATCGCAAGGCCAAAAGCGCCGTGTCGCATTGTCTCGCTTGTGGCTTAATAACAGCCGATTATGGGTGCTAGATGAGCCATTCTCCGCGCTCGATAGTGCCTCAATTGATATTTTAGCGGCGCATATCAATGCCCACATGGCAGGCGGTGGAATGTGTGTCATCACCACGCACCAAGAGGTGTCTTTAAATGCTCTGACTTCTCAAACGCTAAGGCTCAGCGCATGAATCAAGCTTGGTTGACGATTCTTAAGCGGGATCTCCTATTGGCATTTAGACGTCGCTCTGATGTAGCAACGACTTTATTTTTCTTTCTTATGGTGGCAAGCTTATTTCCCTTAGGAATAGGCCCGGAGGCCTCAGTGCTCAGCAATATTGCTCCTGGTGTACTTTGGGTAGCGGCGTTATTGGCCGGTATGATCTCCCTCACTCGTTTATTTGCGGCGGACTTTGCCGATGGAAGCTTAGAGCAGATGTTATTGGCTCCCCAACCCCTGTCGGTTTTGGTGTTAGCTAAAATTGTTGCACATTGGGTGGTTTGTGGGTTGCCAGTAGTTTTATTAGCCCCATTGATCGGGTTACAATATGCGTTACCTAGCAATGCCTTATGGGTCTTGGTCTGGTCCTTATTGCTCGGCACGCCTTCACTTAGTTTAATTGGTGCAATCGGTGCAGCATTAACCTTAGGCGTGCGGGGGAGTGGTTTATTGGTGGCATTGTTGGTACTACCCCTGTATATTCCCGTACTGATCTTTGGTGCAGGAGCGGTAGCCGCCAGTCAGCATGGGATGAGTGCCGAAGCACATCTTTCTTTATTGGCTGCTAGTTCATTGTTGGCCTTAGTATTGGCACCTTTAGCTACTGCTGCCGCGCTTCGTATTTCGGTCGAATAAGGTCTTCTTGCCATTGTGATGATTGAATAAAGAAAAAAGAGATGAATATTCATTGGTTTAAATACGCTTCACCGCAAACATTTTACCCCTTAGCTGGACGCATGATTCCTTGGTTCGCAGGATTGGCGACTATTTTTGCCGTAGCAGGTCTTTACGTGAGCTTTGCTATTGCGCCGACTGATTTTCAGCAAGGTGAGGCTTATCGCATCATTTTCGTCCATGTTCCAGCGGCCTGGATGTCGATGATGATTTATCTCATCATGGCGGGTTGGGCCGGTATTGGCTTAATACTGAACGCACGCTTATCTGCCATGATGGCTCAGGCTTTAGCGCCCACTGGTGCAATATTTACCTTACTCGCTTTGGTCACAGGCTCCCTTTGGGGCAAGCCGATGTGGGGGGCATGGTGGGTATGGGATGCTCGCCTCACCTCAGAACTAATTTTACTATTTTTATATATTGGTTTTATGGCTCTACAATCCTCCATTGACGATCCTCGACGTGCCGATCGAGCCGGAGCGTTACTTGCCCTTGTGGGTGTGGTGAATGTACCTATTATTTACTTCTCAGTGAAGTGGTGGAATACCTTACACCAAGGTTCTAGCATCAATATGGGTGCCGCACCAAAGATGGTGACAACTATGCTGATTGGCATGTTGCTTCTCGCGCTTGCTTTTTGGATGTATACGATTGCCGTAGCATTGATGCGTGTGCGTTGCATCATGTTAGAGCGCGAACGCAATACCGACTGGGTGAAAGCTCTTAGTGGAGTAAAATCATAATGCAGTGGACGAGTTGGACAGCATTCTTCAATATGGGTGGTTACGCATTTTATGTGTGGTTTTCTTTTGGTTTTACGGCACTTTGTTTAGCGTTCGAAGTCATAACCTTACAAAAACGCAGGCTGAAGGCATTGCACTTATCACGCCTACTGGCGCAGGAATAATATGGTTTTAAAGGCACGACATAAACGTTTTATCTTAATTGCGATTGGTTTAATCTTAATTGGATTAGCTGCAAGGCTCATTCTCAATGCCTTCCAAAGTAATATGGTGTTTTTTTATACCCCTACGCAAGTGGAAAAGGGGGAAGTTCCCAAAGGCACTGGTTTCCGAATTGGTGGGTTAGTGGTGCCCGGTAGCCTAAAGCGTGAAGACGATGGCATGACCGTTCATTTTGTGATCACGGACACTGCTAAAACAGTCCCTGTGATTTACAAGGGCGTCTTACCTGATTTATTTAAAGAGGGTAAGGGCGTTGTTGCACAAGGTAGTGTAGATGCCAGTGGATTATTTACTGCCAGTGAAGTGTTAGCTAAGCACGATGAAAACTATATGCCACCAGAGGCGGCTGAAGCGTTAAAACGTGCGAAAATGCAAGGCACCTCCAGTTTGGTCATGCCCAAATAAGCACTTTCTAAAGTCCCATCAAAACATGATATGAATATTAAAAGGATAACGCTGTGATCCCAGAAATTGGCCACTTTGCTCTGATACTTGCCTTACTGGTCGCACTAATTTTAGGCAGTTTCCCTATCATTGGCGCTGCACGCGGTAATGCCGTTTGGATGGGGTTAGCAAGACCAGCTGCACGTGTGCAGTTCTTTTTAATTGCAACATCCTTTCTTTGTCTAGCTTATGCGTTTGCAAGTAAAGATTACTCGGTTAGCTACGTTGCAGCCAACTCAAACTCTACACTACCACTTAAGTTTAGGATTGCTGCTGTGTGGGGCGGACATGAAGGTTCATTGCTGTTATGGGCAATGATACTCAGCATTTGGACAGTTGCTGTCAGCATTTTCTCTAAACATTTGCCCGATGATATGCGCGCACGTATTCTTGGCGTCATGGGCTTAGTGAGCGTTGGATTCTTGCTATTTATGTTGATGGTTTCTAATCCTTTCGATCGCTTGATTCCTGCTGCAATAGATGGTCGTGATTTAAATCCGCTACTACAAGATCCTGGGATGATTTTCCATCCACCAATGCTTTATATGGGTTATGTTGGTTTTTCAGTTGCCTTTGCCTTTGCTATTGCGGCGCTTCTTGGAGGTCAACTTGATTCAGCATGGGCGCGCTGGTCACGTCCATGGACAACCATGGCTTGGGTTTTTCTGACACTGGGTATTATGGGTGGAAGTAATTGGGCTTATTACGAATTAGGTTGGGGTGGTTGGTGGTTTTGGGATGCGGTAGAAAATGCATCGTTTATGCCTTGGTTGGTTGGCACAGCACTTATTCACTCTCTTGCTGTGACTGAAAAACGCGGTAGTTTTAAGGCTTGGACTGTATTGTTAGCTATTGGAGCCTTCTCTCTAAGCTTGCTGGGTACTTTTTTAGTGCGCTCTGGCGTATTGACCTCCGTTCACGCATTTGCTACCGATCCTAGACGTGGCTTATTTATCTTAGTTTTTCTTGTAATCGTCATTGGCGGTTCGTTAGTATTATTTGCATGGCGTGCCCCAACCGTAGGGCGAGGTGGTAAGTTTGGTGTTGTGTCACGGGAAAGCTTCTTACTTGCCAATAATGTCTTGTTGGCTGTTGCATCTATGTCTGTGCTACTAGGTACACTTTACCCTCTATTTTTAGATGCATTAGGCTTAGGTAAGATCTCAGTAGGCCCCCCATATTTTGATACAGTTTTTGTGCCATTAATGACGCCTGCTTTATTTTTGATGGGTGTGGGTCCTATCGCACGTTGGAAAAATGCGACGATACCCGAACTTGCACTTCGCTTACGTTGGGCATTTGGGGTGAGTGTTGCTACTGCCTTAATTCTTCCATTGCTGCTTGGTCACTGGACACCCATGATTGGATTAGGACTGTTCTTAGCATTCTGGATCTTTGCCGCGAGTGCACATTTAGTACACCAGCGTTTATCAGGTGACATTACTACCCTGATGAGTCGATCTAAGGCAATACCCTTCTCTTGGTGGGGTATGGTCGTTGCACATATTGGGATTGCAGTATTCACTCTTGGTGTCACTGTAGTAAAAGGGTTTGAGTCAGAAATTGCCGTACGAATGCTGCCTGGGGATGTGGCGCATTTAGCTGGATATGAATTTAAATTTGAAGGCGTGAAAGATAGCGTTGGCCCTAATTATACGGCGAATCGTGGTCAATTTCGCGTAAGTAAAAATGGCGTAGAAAGGACCATATTATTCCCTGAAAAAAGATTGTATACCGTGCAGAATATGCCGATGACTGAGGCAGGAATTAGTCCTGCGCTCATTAATGATCTTTATACTTCATTGGGTGAGCCATTAGAAGGGGGTGCTTGGAGTGTACATATTTATCATAAGCCGATGGTGGAATGGATATGGGCGGGCGCTGCATTGATGGCATTGGGCGGTTTAATGGCTTTATCTGATCGCCGATATAGGTTGAAGCGTAAAAACGAAACGCCTCAAAAAACCGTTATGGCACAAGCATGAAGCGTTTTTTAATACCGTTAGTCTTATTCCTCATCATGGTAGGATTTTTAGCGGTAGGTTTGCATCTAGATCCTCGCGAGGTGCCTTCGCCGCTCGTGGGTAAACCTGCACCCAGCTTTAGTTTACCAATGTTGGATGATCCAAAAAAAACCTTCTCTCCTCAACAAATGTTGGGGAAAGTTTGGTTATTTAATGTCTGGGCGTCCTGGTGTGGCGCATGCCGTGAAGAGCATCCATTGTTGGTTGCGTTATCAAAGGCTAATATTGTCCCCATTTATGGTATGGATTATAAAGATACCAGTGCAGATGCGCAGCAATGGTTAGCGCAAGGAGGTAATCCTTACTTAGCTAATGCTACCGATGTAGATGGCCGTGTCGGTATCAATTATGGTGTGTATGGTGTGCCAGAAACTTATGTGATTGACAAGTCTGGGGTCATCGCTTACAAACAGATTGGCCCAATTACTTTG
>Ga0316221_1004320_pt1 | contig 10906 bp, 1 predicted proteins | sample TBH18007metaG_FD_206003 | JGI IMG/M metagenome (GOLD analysis project Ga0316221, IMG submission 206003) | Freshwater microbial communities from Trout Bog Lake, Wisconsin, USA - TBH18007 | ecosystem: Environmental > Aquatic > Freshwater > Lake > Hypolimnion/Profundal zone | place: USA: Wisconsin... | reverse complement strand
TTTAACAGTCGCGACATATGAATACTGAAATTATTTATTGCCCTGCTAGTGCTCGCAGATCGACAGACCAAGACATGACGAAGGACGCGTCGCCAAGTTTGACTCCGGCCAGGAAGTGTTCGCAGCGCAAGGCAGCGCTGCGAATGACCCTGCTCTGGACCATGCTTGCGATGCTCTCGGGCTCGGTCTCCGCGCTCCCTGCGGAGGATAGGCTTGTGCCCCTAGAGGGCGTCAAAACATGCCCTATCCCGCCAAAGGGGCGGTCGGAACCCAGCGCCACATACCCTCGGAAACGAGGCTTTCTCCCTACCGCGACGCCGCTGGCGACGTCGCGCTTCTCCAACGACTACCTTGGTAGTTTTGACCCACTCCGACCAACATCGGACTTCGCTCCCACCTCATCGCCAAACGATGAGCTATGCAACACCCTCTTCGGAGGCTCCGTTCATGCAGGTTTGCCTACCTGCAATGCTACTTCACCCTCGATTCTCACTGACATTGACGAGCGATGCATGCAAGATGATTCCCTCTGCCTGAAGAATGGTTACGATGCCCATGAATCTGCCCATACCGTTGCTCGCCAGCTCCCGCACCCGTCCGCTTGCTCGCTCCCACATCTTTCCCAATGTACAAGATGTTGGGCCGCCAAAGGAGCCCTCCCGCGGAGCGCTGAGCTCGCAATGAAGAGCGTGTGCACGAATAAAGGAACAGACTCGCCGCTTGCGCAAATAAGCAGCCCTCTCAACGGCGAGCAACGTCAGGACAAAGCAACGCAAGCCTGCCCGTTGAGTCAAGGCAATCGATGCATAGCCCTTTGCACAGGCCTGTGGTGCGGGAGGGCCAAATGCCAGAGAACCGTCGCACAAGGAAACACTTCGTACTCGGCACACTTGTGTCTGGGCCGAACTCCTGATCCTCCATGGCCCTGGGACAGTGCTCTTACTACTTCGCATGGTGACACCAGTGCCCCCTGCCTGCGATGCCATGCCATGCCAACCCCACCTGAGTGGCCCACTACGCTCCCATGGGCCGCATGCATATGTGCGGGCACCATGGGCCGCATGCTTTATGCACTTGACTGCCGGGTGCTCCTGGCTTTGGGCTGTGTGGCAGTGCGGTATTCAGCCCCCTTCCTCTTCCCCGTGCAGCCAAATGAAACTGGTGCTCCACAACCGAGCACACTAGCACTTCAATGGCAGGAAGAAAAGAAGGCAGCGCAGCGCCACGACGTCATTCAGCATGCTTTACGTAATTTCAGTGACACCAAAATTACCTACATGCGTCAGTGCCTGGGAATGCCCCGTCGCCACTGGGGCCCCTTAGCAATCCGAATGCGAAATCAGGTCACAAATGATACCTCGACTACCCACCTCCGGCAGCTCTACCACGTGCACCTATATGTCGCTCTCTCCACCTCGCACCGCATGGGCGATCGCCTTCATGCCCACCATGTGCTTGAGCATAAACCCAATTCCACTTACCTGAGTGGCTACTCCAGCGAGATCAAAAAGGAAGTTAAATATGTTACGCCTGACAGGATTGACAGGACCAGTTGTGCCCACTACAACGCCAAAGGCGTCCTTGCCCACACCCAGGCAAAATATAGGGCTCATGCAATCGTTGAAATAGAGAGGAAAATCGTTTGGGAGCAAGCCTTGGCTGCCTACCGCAGGGCCGAGCTCAGAAATGCCTCAAAACTCAGGGCTAAGGGTGGTGACATGGCTGAGCCCTCAACCCCTTGCGGGGCCACCAACAGTGAGGCCAACCCCACAACCAAGAAGGTACCCACCAGCGGCCAGGCTCAGGCCCCCCCATCCATGGCGAATCCCCCTCCGCAGTGCAACGTGACTCCCACTGAGGAGCCCACCGTTACATCCACCCCATTGGAAAATGCTACAGTCGGAAGCCCTGACCATGTACCCGCATGTGTTGGTGGGGGCCAGAAACGGAGCCGGCAGCCAAAGCAAGCCGAGGTGACTTTCCCTTCGCAGCCTGTCCCCCGCCCCCCGAGGGCCAGTGCTGATGCCTACCTAGACTCCCTCGGCATGAGAGCAATGTGGGCATACCGCTTTGAATGCGGGGACTGCCTGTTTGACTCCATCGAGCATGAAACTGGGATCCCCAGTGTCGCAATCCGCGAGAGCACGATAAATCTGCTGAGGCTGGCCATGGCCAGGGGGGATGTGGATGCAATCGCCCTCCTTGCAGACTTGGGCGGCAACGAGCTGCCCACCCCTGACCGTGTCCGCCGTTACTTCAAATTTATGGCTCAGTCTGCTCGGGCGTCACGGGGAACACTTGATGCCTGGGCCAACTTATCTCTCCTCCTCTGGGTCGCCCGAGCCATCAACACAACCATCATCTCCCACTCCTCCCAAGCCGCCGACAGCTGGAACACTAACAATTTTAATCCCCTGACACCCAACCCTGAGAATCCGCCCATTCACATCATTTTCACTGGCCCACACAATGCAGGCCATTACACCCCATGTAGGAGCACAGGAGTGGGCATCACCTCAGTCCCCCCCAGCCACTTTGGGGCACGCTGCCACCAAATGAAGGAGAGATGTTCTGGGACTCCGGCGAATGTGCCGCCCCCAGCAGATCACATCATTAAGCAGCGAGCTCTGACCATTATGAACTACTTCCGAGAGCCTGCTACTGGGATGTCGGTCAACACTTATGTGTCCTCAAACACAGGATTCTTCACAGAGCTGCTCGGAGTGCTCTTCCCGCAAGTCTCGGTCGACGCCTCATTTTGCTCCCGCGTTTTCGATATTATTCCTGAGGCGCTCATGAGCAGGGCTGACCATTTCCACCTCCGTGACGATCCAGCACCCCCCCCCAACCCAGCACCTGGCCCGGCTCGAGCCCCGGAGCAGGCAGCCCCTGTGTGTGTGACCCCCCAAGCCCTCGCCCACCCCCCCCCACAGACTTTCCCCACCCCCGAGGGGCAGCCTCTGCTCACTGCCAAACGGTCATATGCCGCTGCTGCTGCAGCCACCCCAGGCGCATGGGTGACTGTAACACGCAAACGACATGCTAGACTCGATCCTAAGCAGAGAACGCTGCCGGCACTCTGGTCCCGACCCACCCTGAACACTGCAGAAACCTCGCCGCACCAGGAGCCCACAGAGAGCCCGGCCCGGGCCGACCCTCCCCCCCAGGTTCCCCAAGGCTCCTCAGAGCTCCCCAAGGAGCATGCACAGGGCACAAAGCCCACGCTAGAAGGTGGCACTAAAAAGGCACCCTCTAGGCGGTCTCGTGGTAAGAAAGCCACCACAACTAAGCCCAAGCCCCCAAAGACACAGAAACCCGGGACTGCCCCACAGCCAACCCTCGAGGAGACATGGGGGCGCCCACACCCACCAGCCCAGACCCCGCCGGAAACGGGGCCGCAGGCTCCCGAAGCCGCCCATGCCCCCAAGCAGGCTGCCACGGCCAGAGATACTACCATCCCTGGCTTGGGCCTCATCCGTATAGTGACACTCAACGTCATGGGTCTCATGAGCCATCTCGATTTGGTAGCAGGAGCCCTCGCTCACCCGCCCGAAACCCCGGACATTATTATCCTCACTGAGACCAAGCTCAACCCCCATGCCCACCACAGCGGTGCGGGCAAGCAAGTGCGAAACCTCCTGCCTGAACATGCCATGTTTATGGGCAGCTGCCCTCTCCGAGGGCAGCGAACGCATGGAGGCGTTGCGTTGTGCATCTCTAAGAAGTATGCCACCCCGTACCGGGCCTTACGCACTGACGCACCCTCGGACCTGGATGGACATGTCATCCACTGTACTCTCGCCCCCCCCGGCTGCACAAACTCCCACATCTACGCTGTATACATGCCAGAGGACAGGGCCCTCCGGCTGAAAATCTACTCCTACTTGGAGACCGAGGCCCAACAAAACCACGTTAACGGTGACTACATGGTGGTAGGGGGCGACTGGAACGCCACCCTTTTCCAGAACGACCGCTCCAACCGCTCTGAGGATGCAGCTGACACCATGCACCGCATGCGCTGTGCCGCCATCCACATGGCGCCAGTGGCTGGCCACAGTGAGGAGCGCCCTCACACGTTTTTCCGCATGGGCGACTCTGGACCCGTCATGAGCAGCAGGATCGACGACATCCTGTGCCCCTCCCGGCAGGCCCGCGCTGGCCTGCCCCATGCTACCGAATGCACGCATGAGGTGGGGGGGTCACTCGACCATCGCATGCTCATCACCAGCTGCCCCCCAAGCCTCCTCGGCATCCCTTACCTGAGTGTTGCCACCACAGCTGCGCCCAGGCCAGACCTGCCTCCAGCTTTGAAGCTGCCCATCTCCAGGTCCCAATTGAGCGCCACCACAGACCGAATTGAGGCAGAACTCAGCGCCCAACACTTCACGACTAGGGATACTGTAATCGAAGCTAAAAATAAGCTCGTCGCTGCACTCAATGGCGACTTGACGGCCGGGAATGTGTCACGAGTACGGCGACACCTTCGAAGTATCGGAGGTCTACCTGATGTAGAAGCGCTGGGCGATGCGCTCATGCGGGACATATGCTCGGCAAATAATATCATGAATGATACATGCGACAAGCAGACCCGCTCCCGGGGCCCCCCCTGCTTCACCCGCACTGGCAGGAACAAATTTCGCAAGCAGGTGGAGCGAAGCCAGGCCCTGAAGGAGATGCGAGCCAACCCAGGCATGGACCCAGCAGATCTCCCCGCCCTCAGTGACCTGCCCCTCCCCAGTGACCCTGCTGAGAGGGAGGCAGCAGTGGAGAAGGAACTCAAGGAGGTGAAAGCGCGCATCACCAGCATGTGCAAGGAGAAGAATGACAAGAGGCAAAGCGCTGCGTGGAAGGGCTTCAACGCCCTGCTGCGCAAGCAGCCCCGGCGGGCGTACCGCCAGGTGTTTGGCCCTCAGCCCGAGGAGACCCCATCTGGGACGCCGCCGCTCACAGCCCTCAGGGATCCTACCACCGGCGAAGTGCACACTGACATCACGAGGCTGCTCTCCATCACTGCATCCTTCTTCAAGCGCATGTTCTGCCCGGGCAACGTCCCTAAAACAGGGCGGTACCTCCCAGAGGAACGCTCCCCCGACTTTCAGTACCCTTGGGAGGATCCGTCCAACCCAGACCCTTTCCGCATGTGCTCTACAAGCTGGCTGGGTGACACTATGAGTGAGGCTGACCCACCCCCAGGTGCTGACCCCCAGAAAGCTGACGTGCTCGCGCTCGTCTTGGACAGGTGCACATACCAGGCCCAATTGAAGCACATCAGCAACAACAAGCAGCCAGGCCCAGACAGGATCGCAAATGAACTCCTAAAAGCACTCCCACAGGAATGGCATGACACCATTCATGCACTTTTTGTCATCATGTGGGTCACAGGGGAGACACCCTCCACATGGAAAACCTCGACCACCACCCTGCTGCACAAAAAGAACGATGCCCTGATGTTGGCCAACTTCAGGCCAATTGCCCTAGCGAACGCCCTCTACAAGTTGTGGACCAGCACTGTCAACCATGTCAGCATGCACCACGCTTTGCGGTACAATATCATCCACCAGGCCCAAGAGGGGGGCATCCTGGGGAGAAACACCCACAGACAGCTTCGCACTCTGATCAACGCCTTTGAAGATGCACACCTTCACCACCAGGATCTTTTCATGTTGTATGTGGATTTCAGCTCTGCCTTCAACCTAGTGGACCACGACAAGCTCCTTTGCATCATGCATGATGTGGGGATGCCATCTGATGTGATTGAAGTGGTCAAGAACCTGTACCAGGACGCCAGTACAATAATCCACCTCCCAGGTGGCAACACAGACCCGATTGCGATCGAGAGAGGCACGATTCAAGGTGACCCACTCTCGCCATTCCTGTTCCTAATATACATCGAGCCCCTTCTCCGCTGGCTCCATGTGGGCGGCCGGGGGTATAAGTTTGGGTGCCTGGCTGGCCTCCCAGCTGACCCAGTCACGGGGGCCTCAATCCAGCAGATCAACCACCTCGCCGGTGCGGGTTTTATCGATGACACCTACGCCATGACCAACACCCGAGCAGACCTCGGGGTGCAGGCTGCCAAGATTGAGGCCTACTCCATCTGGGCTGGCACACCTGTCAATGCTTCAAAGAGTGCCACCACAGCCATCCTGCATGGTGAAGCTCACCGGCACAACCGCAACCCCATGGACCCAGATAGGCTGGCCAGCCTCCTACAGCACAAGGCAGCTGTGGTCATCGCAGGAAACTCTGTACCCTTCTACTCTCCCACAACCCCATACCCGTACCTGGGTGTGCTGTGCTGCCCTGCGATGGTTTGGGAAGCCCACTTGCAGCAAACCATGGCAAAAATCAGGCTCCGGGGTTCTCAACTTGCAGGCTCCCTTGCCTCCGTGCCCAACCGGATCGAGGCCATTCAGAGATGCATCAAAACCTCTGCTGCCTATGCTCTGAGCGTGGCCCCATTTACAGTTGCTGAGATAGCACAGCTCGACCAGTGCATTGCACAAGTCTCGAGGCAGTGTTGCCGCCTGATGCGTGGCTCGTCTACTAGTGGCATCCTTCGGGGGCGGCAGGAGGCTGGCCTAGGCATAATCTCTCTTGATGTGGACTATGCCCAAATCTCTGCGGCCAACCTGACCCGAGCGCTCCGTGATGATGGCAGGCTGGGACTCACCACCACAGCCCTTCTCAATGCCCAAATTGCCAAGATGGGTGGGGCTCCTGTAGAGTACCTTAAAACAGAGGAGGCTCGGTACTGCACTGCCCTCCGGCAGCTGGCAATTCTCAACCAGCACAAGCTTGACCTGATGATCAACGGCAGGCCATGCTCCCAGACCCCCCCTGGCTCCTTGCCAACCTGCATATGGAACCTCACCCATCTTCTCCGTGCCAACCTGGTCCCCCCAGACATCCTGGCTAGCCTCCACGAGCTTGGCGTTGAGCACATTGGACAGCTGGTTACCGAATCAGGCAATCACCTCATCACAACCGCTGATCTCGCCCGTATCTACGGGGCTGCAACTACCCGCCATAAGGTGGCTCTCAACCAGCTGAGCGCTGTGGTCTCAGGCAAGCTCCCCTCTGGGGTCGAGAGCATCCCCCGCATCCGCTCCACACAGGCCCTCCCTGCTGACCTCAGGGCATTGCCTCCCTCCCTGCGGTTGGACCCTGCGCACCCTGGCCCCACCACCGCCCGAACCCTTGGCATGAGGGCTTTAACAGCAGCAGCCTTTCCCAGCCGGGACGCTGATACCGTCGCAGGTCAGACCATCCACGTCACATGCATGAACCGAACCTGCCCGCCAGGTGGGGTAAAGGCCTCCGAACGCCATAGGCAAGAGACAGCTGCCGAATATGACAGGCAAGACATTCCCCTTGGCTCATGGGTGGACATGCAGCCAGCGCAAGTCCTCCCTGGCGATCATTCCACCATGCATGCTTTCTGGCAGCAGCGCCTTGACATGATGGCCCACCTCCGCACCAACGGGTCTGAGTGTCACACCCGTGCTGACCACGAAAAGTTCTGGGCTGCAACTGGCCTGCACCTGCGCATGTGCACATGGGAGCAGTTCAGGGACGCCACCCTCACCTGTGCCGACCCCCCCATTGAGCTCCTCAGCTCCCTCTACGATGAACAGTTCAGTGTCACTGCCATCAGCGGCTCCCAGTGCTACAAGGGCCCTGCCAAGCGCCAGGTGGTGAAGCAGTACCTGGTTGAGTGGGCCCCCACCATCATGTGTGCTAGCCACGTTGCCAAGTGCGCAGCAGCCTACAAGAACACAGTGAAAGATACGACGCCTCTGCCCCATGGGGACCCCTCCGTTGTCTTCCTAGCAGAGGCCGCCCTCGTGATCGTGGAGTGGGAGCCTTCGTACGAACCAGTTGGGAGTACGGCAATTTCAGCCGAAATTCGTTCTCGCTTCGAACAACAACAGACGACCGGCGCTGCCCCAAAAGCTGCTCCGACCCCTCCAGCCTCTGATTTCGAGCTTCCAGACCACTACAGGCAGGGCCTCAGGCCGAAGCCAATTTGCGCGCTGCTGGCCTGGGCAACCACCCTCCTGGTGAGGCAGCATGTCACCCTTGATCCCACTGAGCGCAACCCGGAAAGGGACATCACCCCCCCTGGCCATTACATGGTGCAGATCGGGTTGTGCACTGCGGGATCTGCCCCTTCCCACACCGACACCGCCTATGTGTACAGGCCTGACGGCCGGTGTGTTGGAACCCTTGGAGTCGATCGCCTTCGCATGCTCGAAGAACTGTACCATGCAACCAGGGAACAATACCCAGACTGCCATGCCAACCTGGCCACCACGTTTGCTCAAGATTTGGCCCAATGCATGTTACGGTACAGGCCTGGCCCTGACGACGCTGACATCAGTAAATCAGCCCAGTGGACTTGCCCTGACCTCCTGATGACTGCCCTCGTAGATTCCTTCGGGATGACTGATGAGCGCTTTTCCTGTCCACTGGACAGGAGCCCTGCCCTAAAGTCCTATTGGACACCTCATGCCGAGGACTCCCTTTTTGGTGCCAACCATGATGCATTCTCGGTCCCCTGGCAGGGCTGCTCCCAGGCTCACCCAGGACCCGACGCAGTGAGTGTTGACAAAGCCCTCCGGTGGGCCATTGGCAGCGCTACAGTGGCCGGGGCCCCTCCCACCTGCACATTCCTTGTGGTGCCAGCCCCGGGAACGGACATGTACAAGAAATACCTTAGGCAACCTGAGGTCACCATCCTTGCACACATTGACTCCCCAGGCGATCAGTCTCGATACAACTTCCACCCACCGAACTTCTGGCAGGGCCACCCCCTGTCCCCCCTTCAGGGTGCAACTGTACCCCCCAAGCACACCATGCTTGTTCTCGCTGTGGCAAACGCACCTGGTCGGGCCGAGTTCCTCAATAAGGCGCGCATGGCTCAGTTCCACCAGAGGTGGGGCCGTGTGCCTCCTGCCAAGCTTCAAGCTTACCTCCCGAATTTCTCGCTATCGCCCACCGCCGTCAAGAACCCTCGGGCCTTGGATCGCCTCCTCACCCTAGACCCAACCACGCTGCCACCAACCACCCAGCGTGCCCCCATGCAGCGCCAGCCCAGCCAGCCTGATCGGGAGCCTTCTCTGTTCCCTTGCACACACACCCTGAAACTCTCCGGCGCAGATCTGACCATTTTCACCGATGGCTCGTGCATCCGTCACAAAGATCAGCCTGATTCCATCGGAGCTGCTGTGTTCTGTGTCCGCCCGCCAGGGGACGCCCGCGCTACTATCTTCAAAGTCAACCCCAATGGTAAAGGGTACACGAACACCATTACCCGGGCTGAACTTAGTGCCATCCTTGCGGCCCTCACAACTAATGGCATTACCAGGGCTGATGAAACTGTGCATATTTTCACTGACAGCCTCTGCTCCATTCACCTGATCCACCGCATGCTGAACTCACCGCACACCCTCACAGAGTGCAAGCATCGGGACACCCTCGAGCGAATCATCTGGGCCCTCAAGGAACGGGCAGAGAGTGGCGCACACACTTACATATACAAGGTGAAGTCCCATGCTGGGTGTGCGGGGAATAACACCGTCGACAAAGCCGCTAAGGAAGCTGCCCTTGACGACACCCACACTGACCAAATTGTTGATACGAGTGACAATGACCCATACAGCCATGGCACCTGGGTTGCAGCGCAACCTACACAGCCTGCTGTGGCCCACCCGACTGCTCCCTCTCCCCAGGACACTAAGGATGGCCGCACCTGGTCCTACCTCTCTAACTTGAACTCTGCTGCAAAGCAGATTCTCCTCCCCCTCTGGTCCGCAGGCTCCTTCTCCTGCAAGGGCGTGTACGCTGAGGCCTGGCACAAAGCCCTGCCCTGCCTCGACAAGGTTAGCAGCGCGTACTTCTGGACTGCCCCCAATGTTACCTATAAGCAACGCCGCCTGACCTTCGCAGCTAGGTGGGGCCTCCTGTGGAACCGCAAGCTTGCATTCCGGTTCAAGCGGGCTGCGTCTCCCAATTGCCCCCTCTGCGGAAACCCAGATTCCACAGGACACATGTTGGGAGGGTGTAGCCACCCTGACACCATCGCCATGCGCATTGCCCGTCATGACGAGGCTGTCCGCATCCTGCAGCGTGCCATCGAAAAGGCCCCCTCACGTGACCACCGCACAATGTACACCATCATGGATGCAGGTCCAGCCAACAACCTGCCAGAGGGAGTCAGCGGCAAGCGGCTCCCTGCCTGGCTGTTGCCTGACCTGCCGGACTCTGAGAAACTAAAGATGCGCCCTGACTTGCTCATTGTCACAGGCCTTGAGAGTCCCGGTGATGATGCCCCCCCAGGGGACACCTGGCGCGGCCTGCTTCACCAGCGGGCCCCGGCCACAATCCACATCATTGAGGTGGGGTATGGTAATGACACTGCCCTTGCGGATAAAGACCTAGAGAAGCGAGCACAACACATGGCCTTGTACGATGAGCTGACCAAACCTGGTAACTTTCCCCCACAATTTGTCAAGTACCACACAGTGCCATTGGGCAGGTGTGGAGCAATTCCTTCCTCGTTCCACACCGTTTTCCGAGACCTGGGGCTGGGCTCAACGGAGGCCAGCGTCTGCACCTGCGCCAAGAAACTTCATGTGCATGCGGTCCACTGGCTCGAGAAGATGTACACACATAGACAAGCCCTTGACCGGCGCAGTGCCCCTGGTCAGGCTGCCCCTCGGCCCCGTAACCTGAACCCACTCATTCCCAAACAACGGCTTGCTCGGACTGGCCCCCCTTGAGTTGTCTTTGTTTGTCTGATGGTAGCTGCTTTGGCTTGCCGGGGCGGTTTCCTTAATCCACGCCTCAGGGCGTAAAATTTATTTATTTATTTATTTATTCACATCACGTCACGGCGTACCAA
>Ga0316221_1004319_pt1 | contig 10909 bp, 7 predicted proteins | sample TBH18007metaG_FD_206003 | JGI IMG/M metagenome (GOLD analysis project Ga0316221, IMG submission 206003) | Freshwater microbial communities from Trout Bog Lake, Wisconsin, USA - TBH18007 | ecosystem: Environmental > Aquatic > Freshwater > Lake > Hypolimnion/Profundal zone | place: USA: Wisconsin... | reverse complement strand
CTCGCCGCCGGCAGCGGCTCGCGCATGAACGGCGCCGTGTCCGACAAGGTGCTCGCGCCGCTCGCAGGCCGGCCGGTGTTCGTGCATTCCGTCGCCGCCTTCATGACCAGCAGCATCGCCGACTTTTACGTCGTCGTTTACCGCGACGCGCGGCAGATGACCGAGCTGATGGCCTACGCACCCACCCCGTCGGCGCTCGTCCAGGGCGGACGCGAACGGCAGGACTCCGTGATGAACGCCCTCGCTGCCCTACCGGAGGACATCTCCTACGTCTTCATCCACGACTGCGCCCGGCCGCTCGTGCGGCCCGAGCAGCTGGTGGCCCTGCACAAGATCGTCCGCAAAGAGGGTGCCGTCGTGCTCGCGCACCGCGTGACCGACACCATCAAGCAGCACCGCGATGACGCCCGCCTCCGCACCCTCGACCGCGCGCGCCTCTGGGCGATGGAGACGCCGCAGGTGTTCGCCCGCGAGCTCATCGTCCGCGCCTATGCCCGTGTCGCCGCCCGCCGGCAGCACATCACCGATGATGCCGCCGCCGTCGAGAAACTCGGCCATCCCATCGCGCTGCTCGAGAACCTGCACCCGAACCCCAAGCTCACCACGCCCGCCGACCTCGCCTACCTCGAGTTCCTGCTGACGCAGTCAGCTCGCTAGAACAGCTTACCGCTTATGGCTTCTTTTCGCATCGGCCACGGCTACGACATCCACCGCCTCGTCGCGGGCCGTCCGCTCGTGCTCGGGGGCGTGAAGTTCGACACCGACTACGGCCTCGACGGGCACTCCGACGCCGACTGCCTCACCCACGCCATCTGCGACGCGATCCTCGGCGCCGCCGGACTGCCCGACATCGGGCACAAATTTCCCAACACCGACCCCGCCTTCAAGGACATCGATTCCCAAAAACTCCTGCAGCGCGTCGTCGCGGAGGTCCGCAAGCTCGGCTTCGATCTCGTTAACATCGACGCGACCGTCGTCGCCGAAAAGCCCAAGATTGCCCCGCGCCTGGCGGAGATGAAGGCCGCGCTCGCGCGGTCGTCCGGCCTGATGCCCGACGAGATCGGCGTCAAGGCGACCACCAACGAGGGCATCGACGACATCGGCCGCGGCCTCGCCATCGCCGCGCACGCCGTCTGCCTGCTTCGCCGTTAAGGCCGAAGATTGGCCACGAAAAGGCGCAAGGATGCACAAAAATATCCGCTTCAACTTTACTCCGACTTTTTGCGCCTTCTTGTGCCTCTTTGTGGCCCTCACCGGCTGCGCCCGACGCGAGTCCGCCGTGCAAAGCGGCAACCGTGACCAGGTGCTGCATCGCGGCATCGGCTCCGAGGTCAGCGATCTCGACCCGCAGCTTGCCGCGAACATCGCCGAGGTCGACGTCGCGTCGGCCCTCTTTGAAGGGCTCGTCGCGGAGGATCCGGTGGATCTCCACCCTGTGCCCGGGGTGGCCGAAAGCTGGGAAATTTCCTCCGACCAGCTGACCTACCAGTTTCACCTGCGCGCTGGCGCCCGCTGGTCGAACGGCGCCCCGGTCACCGCGCAGGATTTCGTCGAATCGTGGCGGCGCATTCTCACGCCCTCACTCGGCGCCACCAACGCCGACCTGCTGCACCTGTTGCAGGGCGCCGAGGCGTTTCATCGCGGGCTGACGAAGGACTTCAACTCCGTGGGCGTCACCGCCCTCGACCCGCACACGCTGCGCGTCCGCCTCGAACACCCGGCGCCGTATTTCCTCTCGCTCTTGACCAATCCCGCCTGGCTGCCCGTGCCGGTACCCACCATCGCCGCGAGCGGCCCGGCCAGCGAGCGCGGCAATCCCTGGACCAAGCCCGCCACCTTTGTCGGCAACGGTCCGTTCACGCTCAAGTCGTGGGAACCGAACCGCCGCATCGTCGTCGAGAAATCCCCCACTTACTGGGACGCTGCCCACGTGCGGCTGAACGCGATTAATTTTTACCCAATCGACAGCGTCGACACCGAGGAGCGCGCCTTTCGCTCCGGCCAGCTGCACGTCACCTACGTGCTGCCGTTCAGCAAGGTGGACACGTATCGCCGTGAGTCGCCGCAGTTGCTGCGGACCGATCCCTACCTCGATACCTACTTTCTCCGCCTCAACTTGCTGCGTCCGCCGCTGGGAGATGTCCGCGTCCGCCGCGCGCTCGCGCAGGCCATTGACCGCGCCGCCATCGTCGAGAAGATCCTCCACGGCGGCCAGCTGCCCGCCACCGCGCTCACGCCCCCGGGCCTGCCCGGGTACACGGCACCCACCGGCCTCGGCGTCAACTTCGACGCCGCCCGCCAGCTGCTCGCCGACGCCGGCTTTCCCGGCGGCAAGGGTCTGCCGCCCGTCGAGCTGCTCTACAACACCTCCGAGAATCACCGCACCCTCGCCGAGGCACTGCAGGAAATGTGGCGACGCGAGCTCGGCCTCGACGTGCGCCTGGTGAACCAGGAATTCAAGGTCGTCCTCACCGAACGCCGCACGGGTAACTTCCAAATTCTCCTCTCCGATTGGGTCGGCGACTACCTCGATGCGAGCACCTTCCTCGACCTGTGGCGGAGCGACAGCAGCAACAACCACACGACCTGGACCAGCGCCACCTACGACAGTCTCCTCTTCGCCGCCGCCCGCACGCCCGACGCCTCGGACCGCAACCACCAGCTGCAGCAAGCCGAGGCCCTGCTGCTCGCCGACGCGCCCATCATTCCGCTCTATCACAACACGCACGTGTTTCTCCTCCAGCCGTCCGTCAAAGGCTGGCATCCCACGCTGCTCGACCATCACCCGTATAAGTACGTGTGGCTGGAAGAATAGGCCGCCGGAATTTTGGCCACAAAGAGGCACAAAAATGCACAAAAAACGGGACCTGAATCCGATCTTTTTTTGCGCCTTCTTGTGCCTCTTCGTGGCCAACCCCTCCGGCTGCAAGCGCGCGGAAACCCTGGCCAATGTCCAGGTCCTACGCATCAGCCAGCGCAACGAGCCCGCCGACCTCGATCCGGCGACGGCCTCCCTGCCCGATGAACTCTTCATCATCCGCGCCCTGAGCGAGGGCCTGGTCGCGCCCGCGCCCGACAACCGTCCACCCCAACCGGCCGCCGCCACGAGTTGGGAAATCTCGCCGGACGAGTGCGTCTACACGTTTCACCTCCGCCACAATGCCCGCTGGTCCAACGGCGAACCCGTCACCGCCGCGGACTTCCTCGCCTCCTATCGCCGCGTGCTCACGCCCGCCACCGCCGCGCAAAAAGCCCCGCTGCTCTTCATGGTAAAGAACGCGCGCGCCTTCGCCACCGGCCAACTCGACGATTTCCAGGCCGTCGGGTTTCGCGAGCCTGACGCGCACACGCTGGTCGTAACCCTCGAGCGGCCCCAGCCGCGCTTCCTTGCTTATGTCGCCAGCGGCCCGTGGATTCCCGTGAACCCCCGCGTCGTCGCGCAGTTCGGGCGCACGTGGACGCGCCCCGCCCACTTCGTCGGCAACGGCGCGTTCACCCTCGCCGAATGGCAGCCGCACCAGCGCATCGTCGTCCGGAAGAATCCCGCCTACCACGACGCTTTCCGCATCCGCCTCGACGAAATCCAGTTCATCGCCTTCGACAGCGGCGACACCGAGGAACGCGCGTTTCGCGCCGGCCAACTCGACGTGACGATGGCCGTCCCTTTCTCGAAGCTCGATCCCTACCGCACCGAGCACCGCAACGAATTGCACCATGCGTCGCTGGCGGAAACCCGCTACCTGGCCTTCAACACCACGCGCGCGCCGCTGAACGACGTTCGCGTGCGGCGCGCCCTTTCGCTGGCCTTGGACCGGGCCAAGCTCGTCGAGCGCGTGGTCCACGGCGGGCAGGAACCGGCCTTTCGGCTGGTGCCCACGGCGCTGCGGGACGGCGATGACCGTGAGACGCGTCTGGCGGGCGAAGTTCGTGAGGGCCCGGCCGCCGCGCGCCAGCTGCTCGCCGACGCCGGGTTTCCGGGCGGCCGCGGCTTTCCCCGGCTCGAGCTGTCGAGCTTCGTTAGCACGCCCGTCACGGAGGCGATCCAAGCCATGTGGAAAACCGAGCTCGGCATCGACGTCGCGCTCGTGACGCGCGAGGCCCGCGTGCACGTCGCCGCGCTGCGCGAGGGCCGCTACGACATCGGTTTCATCACGGCGATTCCTGACGTGGCCGACGCCGCCAACCTGCTCGGCGACTTCACCACCGGCTCGCCCGCCAACTACCCGCATTGGAGCGACGCGCGCTACGACGACCTTCTCGCCCGCGCCGCCCACACCCCGGACGCCGCGTTGCAGGCCGGCCGGCTGCGCGAGGCCGAGGCGCGGCTGCTCGCCGAATGCCCCCTCGCGCCGCTGTATTTCAATGCCACCAACTGGCTCATGCGCCCGGCAGTTCGGGGCTGGCATCAGGACCCGCTTTGGACACGTTTCTACCAAGATGTTTATCTCCATGAAGACTAAGCTCCTCCTCCTCATCGTCTCCTGCCTAACCTCCGCCGCTCTCGCCGACACGCCCGCCGTGGCGCCCAATGCGGCGCGCATGCTGGCGCGAACCAAGGTGCTCGCCTCGGACGAATTCGAGGGTCGCGGCCCCGCCACCGCGGGCGAGGAAAAGACCGTCTCTTACCTCGTCAGCGAGTTTAAAAAGATGGGTCTCGAACCCGGCAATCCGAACGGCAGCTACCTGCAGGAAGTGCCGCTGGTGGGTATCACGTCGAAGCCCACGCTCTCCTTCAACATCGGCGGCAAGGTGATGCCCCTCACGAACATCAACGACTACGTGGCGTTCACCACGCGTGTCGTCCCGCACGTCGACGGCAAGGACAGCGACGTGGTGTTTGTCGGCTACGGTGTCGTCGCGCCCGAGTATAACTGGGACGATTACAAGGGCGTGGATGTCCGCGGCAAGACGGTCGTCATGCTCGTTAACGACCCGCCGGTGCTCGATCCCAAGACCGGCCAGCTCGACCCGAAGATTTTCGGCGGCAAGGCCATGACCTACTACGGCCGCTGGATGTACAAGTATGAGATCGCCGCCGCCAAGGGCGCCGCCGCCTGCATCATCGTCCACGAGACCGTTCCCGCCGCCTATCCCTTCGCCGTCGTCATCGCCAGCAACAGCCGGGAAAACTTCACGCTGCGCACCGCCGACGGCAACGCCGGCAACATCGCGCTCAACGGCTGGTTCACGCTCGAGACCGCCCAGAAGCTCTTCGCCGCGTGCGGCCAGGACTATTTCAAGCTCAAGGCCGCCGCCGTCAGCCGCGACTTTCACCCCGTCGCGCTCGGCGCCAAGGCCTCGTTCAGCATCGACAACACCCTGCGCAACGTCGACTCGCGAAACGTCATCGGCAAGCTGACCGGCTCCGATCCCAAGCTCCGGAATGAATACGTCGTCTACTCCGCGCACTGGGACCACCTCGGCCGCAACCCCGCCTTGAAGGGCGACCAGATTTACAACGGCGCCGACGACAACGCCTCCGGCTGTTCGACGCTCCTCGAGGTGGCGCAGACGCTCGCCCAGACTCCCGCCGCGCAGCGCCCCAAGCGCACCGTGATTTTCCTCTCCGTCACCGCGGAGGAGAAAGGTCTGCTCGGCTCGCGCTTCTACGCGCGCAACCCGCTCTACCCGCTCGATCACACGGTCGCCAACATCAACACCGACGGTGCCAACCACTTCGGCCTCACGCGCGACGTTCGCATCATCGGCCTCGGCGCGTCCACCCTCGACGACGTCGCCACCGAGGTCGCCCAGAGCCAGGGTCGCACGATTACGTCGGACCAGGCCCCGGAGAAGGGCTCCTATTACCGCAGCGACCATTTCGAATTCGCGAAGGTCGGCGTGCCCGCGATCTATCCCAAGCGCGGACTCGACTACGTTGGCCAGCCCGCTGGCTGGGGCACAAAATACGAGGCCGAATTCGATATGAAGGACTATCACAAGGTCACCGACGAAGTCCGCCCCGACTGGACCTTTGTCGGCGGCGCCCAGGATGCCGCCTTCCTCGCGGAGATGATCCGCCGCGTGGCCAACAGCCCCACCTGGCCCGAATGGCGCCCGGGCAACGAGTTCAAGTCCCGCCGCGACGCGATGCTTTCAGCCGCGAAACATTAATCCGCTCGGGACGTCTACCTTGGCGCGCGGCCTGCAGTGATGCGCCGCGCGCCTTCGTTTCTTTGTTCATGCGACTACGCCGGTTTCTCCTCCCTTTCTCCGCCTTCGCCCTGCTGCTCGCCAGTTGCGCGAAGCACGAGACGGCGGTCGAGGCGGGCAATCGCGACCAGGTCCTCCACCTCGGAAACCACGACGAGCCGGCGGATCTCGATCCGCATCCCAACAATTCCGGCACCACCGGCACTTTGCTGAGCTCGCTTTTTGAAGGTCTCGTCATCCGGGCCAACGACGGTGTGACCATCCTCCCGGGCGTCGCGGAAAGTTGGGATATCTCCGCCGACGGCCTGACCTACACATTTCACCTGCGGGCAAACGCGAAATGGTCGAATGGCGACCCGGTCACCGCGCAGGACTTCCGCGATTCCTTCCTGCGGGTTCTCGATCCCGCCCTCGGCTGCGAGCAGGCGAACGTGGCGTTCCCCATCGTCGGGGCCCAGGATTTTGCCGAGGGTCGCTCGAAGGATCCCGCATCCGTGGGCCTCCGCGCGCCGGATGCCCACACGTTCATCACGATTCTGCGCCACCCGGCGCCCTACTGGCTCGGCATCCTGGCTTACACGGGTCCGCTCTGGCCGCTCCATCGGCGCTCGGTGGAGGCAGCCGGCGGTTGGCACCAGCGCGGCGGCGCCTGGACCCGGCCCGGGCAGCTGATCGGCAACGGTCCGTTCGTGCTCGCGGAGTGGCGCCCCAACAGCGTCATCCGCGTGGTCCGCAACCCGTTTTATTGGGATGCCGCTCACGTGCGCTTGAAGGAGATCTGCTTTTACCCGCTGGAGGATGAAAACGCCGAGGAACGCGCCTTCCGCGCGGGCCAGCTCCACGTCACTTATCGCCTGCCGCAATCCAAGGTGGCGGTTTACGAACGCGAACATCCCGATGAGTTGCAGATCGCACCGGACCTTCGCCTCGGATATCTGACCTTCAACGTCTCGCGGCCGCCCTTCACGGATGTGCGCGTGCGCCGTGCGTTTTCGCTCGCGATCAATCGCGACCAGCTGGTGAAGGCAACCTTGGGCAAACTCGGATCACCGGCGACCACCCTGGTCATCCCCGGCACGGGCGGCTACACGCCCCCGGCGGGTCCGGGGTTTGATCCCACGGAGGCCCGCCGGCTGCTGGCCGAGGCGGGATTTCCCGGCGGGGCCGGCCTGCCCTCGGTCGAATTCACGCTCAACGGCAACGCCGGCGTCACCCTGCTTTTCGCCTCTGCCCTGCAGGCCATGTGGCTGCAGAATCTTGGCGTGCACGTATCGGTGCTGCCGTGCGAGTTCAAAGTTTACCTCAGCACCCTGCGGGAAAAGCAATTCACGCTGTTGCTCGACGGCTGGGGCTACGGCCTCGACGACCCGCGCGATCCGCTCGAACTCGCGACCAGCGGCGACCCGAACAACGACTCCGCGTGGAGCAACCGGGAATACGACGACGCCTTCGCACGATCGGACGCCGTCCTCGATCCCGCCGAGCGCAGCGCCGCCTTTGACGCCATGAACGCGATACTCATCCGCGAAGTGCCCTATGCGCCGCTTTACCAGGCCAACCAGGGCTATCTGCGGCAAACCTCGGTTCATGGCTGGCAAAGCAACCGCCTTCGCTCGGTCGATTGGCGCGAACTCTGGCTTGAGCCCACGAAGTAACCTTCCAAGCCGCTTGCGCCCAACTCGCGCATGTCTCCTCTCTTTCTCATGCTGTCCCGTTTCACCCTCCTTCTCGCCGCCGTTCTGGTCTTTTCGGGCTGCGCTCGAAAAGGCCCCGCCGTCGCGGAAGCCGCCGGCAGCAATCCCACCACGCGCAAAGTCCTGCACTTTGGCAACGGCTCCGAGCCGCAGGACCTCGATCCCCAGATCGTCACCGGCACGGTGGAGTATCGCCTGCTGCAGACCTTCTGCGAGGGACTCGTGAACGAGGATCCCCAGATGAACATCATCCCCGGCGTCGCCGAGCGCTGGGAAATCTCGCCCGACGGCCTGACCTACACTTTCCATCTCCGCGCCGACGCCAAATGGTCCAACGGCGACCTGCTCACGGCGCAGGATTTCGTCCAATCCTACCAGCGCGAGCTGACTCCCGCCCTCGCCTGCGAATATGCCTACATGCTCTTCAACCATGTGCGCGGCGCGAAGGCCTACTACGACGGCAAGCTCAAGGACTTCACGCAAACCGGCTTCCAGGCGCCCAACGCCCATACCTTCGTGCTCACGCTCATCCAGCCCGCGCCATTCCTCCTGCACGCGTTGAATCAGTACGCGTGGTATCCGGTGCACATTCCCACGATCAGGAAATTCGGCGGCCTGACGCAGCGGAGCACGGCCTGGACCCGCCCCGAAAACTTTGTCGGCAACGGCCCGTATGTCCTGAAATCCTGGACCCCCAACCAGCTCATCGTCGCCGAACGCTCGCCCACCTACTGGGACCGCGCCCGGGTCAAGATCGACGAGATCGACTTCTATCCCGTCGAACTCGCCGACACCGAGGAGCGCATGTTCCGTGCCGGCCAGCTCGACATCACCAACGAAGTGCCGCTCACCAAGCTCGCGATCTACCGCCGCGACCATCCCGACTCTGTCCGCGTCGACCGCTACGACGGCATCTATTTTTATCGCTACAACGTCGCCCGGCAGCCCTTTGACGACGTCCGCGTGCGGCGCGCCCTTGCGCTGGCGATCGACCGCGAGAGCCTCGTGAAGAACGTCACCCTCGCCGATGAGACACCCGCCTACAATTTCGTCCCGCAGAATCTCCTCGGCTACCGCAGCGTCGACCGCTTCAAGGCCGATGTGGCCGAGGCGAGGCGGCTGCTGGCGGAGGCCGGTTACCCCGACGGCTGTGGTTTCCCGCGCGTCGACTTGCTCTACAACACGCTCGAAAAGCACCGGACAATCGGCGAGGCGCTCCAGCAGATGTGGCGCAAGAACCTCGGCGTGGACATCAACCTCGTGAACGAGGAGTGGAAGGTTTACATCGACGACCAACACGCGAGGAACTTCCAGATCGAGCGCGCCGGCTGGATCGCCGACTACGTCGATCCCCACGTGTTCTTCGACCTCTGGGAGACCGGCGGCGGCAACAATGACAGCAATTGGGGCAACCCCGAATACGACCGGCTCCTCCACACCTCGCTGTCCGCGCGCGACAACGCCGCCCGCTACGCCATCTACCACCGGATGGAGAAGATTCTCCTCGATGAGATGCCCGTGCTCCCGATCTTTTACTACACGCGCGCCCGGCTGATCAGCCCGCGCGTCATCGGTTTCGTCAACACGCCGATCGACAACTGCCCCTGGAAATACGTCGACCTCGCGCCGTAGGTGGGTCGGGCGCTCCGCGCACGACATTCCGACCTCCGTTTGGATCGCCAAGCTGCCGCGCCCCGAGCGCCCGGCCCACCCGCGTTTTCCTTCTTCCTTCTTCCTTCGTAACTCATACTTTCCGTCGTGCTTCGTTTCATCGCCCGCCGCGTCCTCGAGACGATCCCGGTCCTCTTCATCATCGTCACGGCGACGTTCTTCATGATCCGCTTCGTGCCGGGCGGGCCTTTCACCGCGGAAAAGGCCGTCACGCCGGAGGTCATGCGCAACCTCGAGCGGGCCTACCACCTCGACCAGCCCCTCTGGCAGCAATACGCCAACTATCTCGGGCGCGTGCTCTTCCACGGAGACCTCGGTCCGTCGTTCAAGTATCCCAACCGCACCGTCAATGAGATCATCGCGGACAAGCTCCCGGTCTCGCTCGAACTCGGCCTCCTCTCCCTTGCCATCGCCCTCGCCGTCGGCCTCACGCTCGGCGTCCTCGCCGCGGTCAAGCGCAACACGTGGATCGACTACGTCTGCTCTTCCGCCGCGATGATCGGCATCTGCGTGCCCACGTTTGTCCTCGGCCCGCTGCTCGTGCTCACCTTCGCCATCCACTATGGCTGGTTCAACGCCTCCGGCTGGTATACGCCCATCGACCGCGTCCTGCCCAGCCTCACGCTCGGCTGCGTTTACGCCGCCTACGTCGCGCGCCTGACCCGCGGCGGCATGCTCGAGGTGCTCAACCAGGACTACATCCGCACCGCCCGCGCCAAGGGTGCCTCTGAAACCCGCGTGATCTTCCACCACGCCCTCCGCGGCGGCCTGCTGCCCGTCGTCTCCTTCCTCGGCCCCGCCATCGCCGGCATCCTCACGGGCTCATTTGTCATCGAGACGATTTTCCAAATCCCCGGCCTGGGCCGCGAGTTCGTCAACAGCGCCTTCAACCGCGACTACACCCTGGTCCTCGGCACCGTCATTCTCTACGCCGCCCTCCTCATCGGCTTGAATCTCGCCGTCGACGTCGCCCAGGTGTGGCTCAACCCAAAGCTGAAGTTCGAATGATTTTCTGCCCGCGAATCACGCGAATGAATCCGAATCCGGCCCTTCTTAATTCGCGTCAATTCGCGTAATTCGCGGGCAAAATCCGATGGCTCTCTCTCCCACCACCCTCCCGTCCGCCGACGTCACACCGGCGCAGCTCGAGCACGGCCACTCGCCGTGGCACGACGCGTGGGCCCGCCTGCGGAAGAACAAGCTGGCGGTCGCCGGTGGCGTCGCCCTGCTTGCCCTCACGCTCCTGTGCATCTGCGGGCCGTGGTTCTCGCAGACTTACCAGGATCAAAACCTCGACCTCGGCGCTACGCCGCCCGGCGCGGCGCACTGGCTGGGCACCGACACGCTCGGGCGCGACCTCTTCGCTCGCATCCTCTATGGCGGCCGGATCT